>Ga0256841_1002637_pt1 | contig 14089 bp, 14 predicted proteins | sample 356308metaG_FD_185971 | JGI IMG/M metagenome (GOLD analysis project Ga0256841, IMG submission 185971) | Hydrothermal vent microbial communities from Mid Atlantic Ridge, Atlantic Ocean - 356-308 | ecosystem: Environmental > Aquatic > Marine > Hydrothermal vents | place: Atlantic Ocean: Mid...
ATGGAGAGCATCTCTGTGGCCAAATCCTTGGCCAGCAAGCGCCGGCAGAAGGTGGACGCGGACCAGGAGCTGGTGGCCCTGGGCGCAGCCAACCTGGCCGCCACCTTCACCGGCGGCTACCCGGTGACCGGGGGCTTCAGCCGCTCGGTGGTCAACTTCGCCGCCGGGGCCCAGACGGGGCTGGCCTCCATCATCACCGCCCTGCTCATCGCGTTGACAGTGATCTTCCTCACCCCGCTCTTTTATTTCCTGCCCAAGGCTGTGCTGGCCGCCATCATCCTGGTGGCTGTGGCCAATCTCTTCGATTTCCGCACGGTGAAACACACCTGGCGCTACAGCAAGGCGGACTTCGCCTCCCTGGTGGTCACCTTCGTGGCCGTGCTGGCCATCGGTGTGGAGAAGGGAATCCTGGCCGGGGTGGTCACGGCCATCCTCCTCTTCCTCTGGCGGACCAGCCGCCCCCACATCGCAGTGGTGGGGCGCGTGGGGGAGAGCGAGCACTTCCGCAACGTACTGCGCCATGAGGTGCAGACCTGCCCTCACGTCCTGGCCATTCGGGTGGACCAGAGCCTCTACTTCGCCAACACCCAATACCTGGAGACCGCCATCCTGCAGATGGTGGCGGACAACCCTCGGGTGAGGCATCTGGTGCTGATCTTCAGTGCGGTGAACTTCGTGGACGCCAGCGCTCTGGAGACCCTGGAGGAGCTGAACCGGGAGCTTCGGGACGCGGGGGTGACGCTCCACTTCGCGGAGGTCAAGGGGCCGGTGATGGACCGGCTGAGCGCCATCGGCTTCGTGGATGAGATCGGCCAGGAGCGCTTCTTCCTGAGCACTCACCAGGCCATGCGCCAGCTGGAATGCGTCTGAGCCAGGTCGGAAGCCCAATTCCCCGGCTAACCGCCCAGCTCCTCAAGAAGATCCCGAGCGAACTGGGCTGCATCCGCCGGCAGATCGAAGGTCAACGCCCGGGCCAGGTCGGCTCGGGCCTGTTCGTCCTGGCCCAGGATGTAGCGGGCGATGCCCCGCCCCAGCCAGGAGGCCGGCCGCTCCGGGTCCAAAGCCAGAGCCCGGTCGTAGCTCTCGACAGCCTCGGAGTAGCGCTCCTGGAGGCGCAGCACCAGCCCCAGATTCTCGTGGAAGAGGGGCTCATCCTCCTTCAAGGCCAGGGCCGCCCGGTACTCCTCCTCCGCCTTTCCCCACTCCCCCATCTCGTAGTGGACATCCCCCAGGGAATTGTGCAGCCAGGGATCCGCTGGATCCAGGGCCACGGCCTGCTGGTAGCTGGCGATGGCCTGGGTGTGCTGGCCCATCTCCACCAGCACGTCCCCCAGGAAGGCGTAGTGCAGGGCCGTACCCCCGCCCAGGGCGATGGCTGCCTCCAGATCCGCCTTGGCCTGCTCTAGTCTGCCCTGACGGTAGCTGGCCTGGGCCCGCTGATAGTAGAAATCCCCCAGCGCCGTGATGTCCGAGGAGCCCAGCTCGATGGCCTTGCTGGCATCGGCCACCGCCTGGTCCAGTTGCCCCAGAGCCCGGTAGGCTCGCCCCCGCACGTTGTAGGTCCGAGCGGATTCCGGCGCCTCCGCACCGCCCAGCTGAATGGCCTGGGTGGCGTCATCCACCGCCGCCTGGTAGCGGCCGGTGTAGAGGTTGGCCAGGGCCCGGGCGTGGAGCATGGCCGCCTGCTCCCGGTCACTCAGCCCCTGGCTCAGGGCCACCGCCTGCTCTGCATCCGCCAGGGCTTCCGAGTATTTCCCCTGCTCGCTGTAGATGTAGGAGCGATAGGCGTAGGCAGTGGCCAGGCTCGGGTCCAGGGCGATGGCCTGGTCCAGGTCCGCCAGAGCGGCTTCCCAGTTGCCCTGCTCGCTCAGGACGTAGCCCCGCTGGGCCAGGATGTCCGCCTTCTCCCGATCGTCCGTGGCCAGGGCCAGGGCCTGGGAAAAGTTCAGGCTGGCCTGCTCGTACTCCCCCAGGTTCAGCATGGCCTGGGCCAGGCGGTAGTAGGCGGCCAGGAGGTTGCGCCGGCTGTCCAGATCCGTGGCGGCGACCTCCACCTCCTGCTGCAGGGCCGCCTTCAGGTCCTGGATGGCCTGATCGAAGTGGCGGAGCTGCAGGTGCACGTAGCCGCGACGGGCCAGGGCCTGGGGATGACCTGGCTCCAGGGCGAGGACCCGGTCCAGATCCGCCAGGGCATCCTCCCAGCGGGCCATCTTCACGTAGACCTGGGAGCGTCGGAGCAATGTCAGGAGGTTGTCCGGCTGCCGCTCCAGGATCCGGCCAAGATCAAGGAGGGCCTCGTCCCAGCGCTGGAGGCTGGCCAGAAGCTCTGCTCGGGCCTGGAGGAGGGGAACCGGGTCCACATCGGGCAGGACGCCCCCCTGGAGGAGGGTCAGGGCGGCGGTGTAGTCGGCCAGGGCCTCGTCCGTGGCGCCCTGAAGCTGAAAGGCCTGGGCCCGGCCGGTCAAGGCCTGGAGCTGCTCTTCCGGGGAGGGGTCTCCATCCAGCGCCTGGGTGAACCGAGCCACGGCCTTGTCCGCCTCCCCCTGCTCCAGCGCGGACCGGCCCTGCTGGACGGCCTTGCCAGCCCCACCGCAGGCCGCCAGGATCCCCAGAGCCAGGAGCAGCGTGGCCAGCAAGGCCAGCCTTTGGGTGCGACGAGGTGCAACAGAGTGACTGGGTCCCATGGATGAACGCTCCTCAGCGCCAGAGGGGGCTGTTCCAAGTCGGGGCGGAGAGAGGCGTTGCCTGCCCGCCGTTGTTGGAGCTTGCAAACTTGCCCATCTGGTCTTACGCTATAGTTAAAGCGAGAAGATCCTGTGCTGACACACCCTCGAAGCAGGGCGACCGCTCTACGCCGAGATGCAGAAATTGCTAGCGTGGCGGCGTTCAGGAAAATGAGGATACCAAGGGGCTCCTGGGATCGCCAAATCGAGGGACAGGGCAAGGCGGGATCCCAGTTTTCGCCCTTGCAGAGGACCGAGGAAACCCAGAAAATCGAGGAGGATGGGCATGGTCGATGCACGAGTGCTGGCCTGGGTCTGGATGGTGCTGGCGATTCTCTTCTTTATAGCGGAGATCTTCACCACAGGGTTTTTCATCATCATCTTCGGGGTGGGAGCCCTGCTGGCCAGCCTGGCCGCTTTCCTGGGTGTGGGCTTCGTGGGTCAGCTCCTGGTTTTCGTGGTGGGATCCGCCATCGCCCTCTTCCTCACCCGCCCCCTGGCCGAGCGCATCTCCCAGCCGGAACCCCAAGGGGTGGCCATCGACCGAGTCCTGGGCAAACAGGCGGTGGTCCTGCAGACCATCGACCCCATCGCCAACACGGGCATGGTGCGGGTGGAGACAGAGGAGTGGCGGGCCGAGTCCGCGGATGGCTCCGTGATCCCCAAGGGCTCTGTGGTGGAGGTGCTGGGCGTGGAGGGCGTGCGCCTGAAGGTGCGCCCTCTCTCCCCCGAGACGTCCCAGGCCCCGCCGCCCTGACCCGGGATCGGGCCGGGCCCGCTCCCCTTTCCCGCCTGGAAGGCTGTCCATGACTGGGGCGCTCCCTTGATTTTACCGATCTCGTCGTCGTTTGCGTCGCCATTGATGGCGTTCGTTGCTTTGTCCTCAATTTCTTTTGTCTTCAATTTCGGAAGGTAAAACGCTCCTCTTCCCGCTCGGCACACGCCCCATCGGCAGCCATCTGGAAGAGGGGCCCAGTGGAAGGAGACCACGATGGGTGTCGGAACTATTTCAGCGGTGCTTCTGCTCATTCTGATTGCGCTCTTTCTCTTCATCCTGGCCCTGACCGGCATTCGCATCATCGCGCCCTACCAGAAGGGCGTGGTGGAGCGCCTGGGGCGTTTCCAGCGGATCGCGGACCCGGGCCTGACCCTCATCGTCCCCTTCCTGGACACCCTGCGCAAGGTGGACATGCGGGAGCAGGTGGTGGACGTGCCACCCCAGGAGGTGATCACCAAGGACAACGTGGTGGTGACGGTGGACGCCATTGTCTACTACGAGGCCACGGACCCGGTGAAGCTGGTCTACAACGTGGCCGACTTCATGACCGCGGCCACCAAGCTGGCCCAGACCAACCTGCGCAACGTCATCGGCGAAATGGAGCTGGACCAGGCCCTCACCTCCCGGGATGTGATCAACGCCAAGCTGCGGGATGTGCTGGACGACGCCACGGACAAGTGGGGCGTCCGGGTGGTGCGGGTGGAGATCAAACGCATCGACCCGCCGGCGGACGTGACCCAGGCCATGCACCAGCAGATGAAGGCGGAGCGGGAGAAGCGGGCCGCCGTTCTGGAGGCGGAGGGCCAGCGCCAGTCCGTGATCCTGAAAGCGGAGGGCGAGGCGGAGGCGGTGCGCCGGGTGGCGGACGCGGAGCGCTACAAGCTGGAGGTGGAGGCCACAGGCCAGGCCAACGCCATCACCACCGTCTTCAGCGCCATTCGCAACGCCAACCCAGACGACAAGCTCATCGCCATCCAGTACCTGGACGCGCTGAAGGAGATGGCCAACGGCACCGCCACCAAGGTCTTCATGCCCTACGAGGCCTCGGGCATCCTGGGAGCCCTGGGTGGCATCAAGGAGCTCTTCAAGGAAAGCGGCGGACCGGAGACGCCCTCCGGCAACGGCGCCCAGCCCCCGTCCGGGAACATGGGCTAACCCCACTTTTTTCGACCTTCCCAGCCCCGGGTCGCTGTGTGGCGACCTGGGGCTTTTCGCGCTGAGCGCCCAGCTTGGAGATCCCGAGATCTGGCCCGGAGAAAACCACGCCCAAACCCCAGATATCATTTTCTATAAACAAAATATCAATTTTTATGAAGTTATCCCTTGACAAATTTTGATTTTTGATGTATCGTGTTCAACGAAAAGAATCAACAAGGCTGTTTTTCTCAGGGCAGCCATTCTGAACCGTTCTCCCAACAGGAGGCGACGCGATGCACAACCCAATTCTCTACACGGCTGAACATGCCCAAGCCTACCAGGAGGATCTCCGGCGGGATGCTCGCCGCATGGCCGGCGCCCCGCGGCTTCAAAGCTATCGGCCGAAGCGTCACCCGCTGGCTGGCCTGGGGCGAATCTTGGTGGCCGCGGGCATGGCCCTCCAACGGCGCTACAGCCACCTGGAAAGCAGCAGCCGCCATCGAATCGATTTCCCTGTGAGGCACGCCCAATGAACCAGTTTCCCAGCAAGTGCCCCATCTGCGGGGCCCCCGAGCCTGTCATCACCAGCTTCCACTGCCGGGCCTGTGACTCCCGGGTGGAGGGCCGCTTCCTGGCCCGCACCCCCTTCGCCCAGCTCTCCCCGGAGCAGCTCCACTTCCTGGAGCTCTTCGTGAAGAACGAGGGGAAGCTCACCCGCATGGAGGCGGAGCTGGGGCTCTCCTACCCCACCATCCGCAGCCGCCTGCACGAGATCATCCGGGCCCTGGGCTACGAGCCAGGCCGGGAGGAGGCCAGCGCCTCGCCCCCTGTCTCGGCCAGGGAGCGGCGGGCCATCCTGGATGCCCTGGAGAAGGGCGAGATCGACTACGAAGAGGCCATGCGCCGTCTGCAAGGAGCGAAGGAGTAAGCCATGAACCGCTACGAATTCCCGTTGGAAAGCGACTCGCCCCAGCTAGCCGTCCAGGCCCAAGGAGATGTGACCATCCTGGGCCAGGATGCGCCGGGTCTGGTGGTGGAGTGCCTGGGGCCCAGGCCGGCCCTGGAGCAGGAGGGCGGCAAGGCGACCCTGACCTGCTCCCAGGACTGTCGGATCCGGCTGCCGGCCGCGACCCAGTTGACCCTCCGCGCGGCCGGGGACGCCACCATCCGCCAGGTGGCCGGCCCCATCCGGGTGGAGTCTGTGGCCGAGGACCTGACCCTCGCCGAGGTGGGGCCGGTCACGGTGCGGGAATGCCAGGGGGACCTGGTGGCCCGGGACGTGGCGGGGAGGCTCTCGGCCAATGTGGGGGGTGACGCGAAGGTCATCGGAGCGGCCCAGGGGGTGCGCCTGAACGTGGGCGGAGACGCCCAGGTGCAGGCGGCGGCGGGAGACCTGTCCATCAACGCCGGGGCCGACGTCCTGGTGGCCGAGCTGCAGGCGACCCCTGGGCTCCAGGCCAAGGTGAACGCCGGGGGCGACGCGATCTGCCGTCTGGAAGGCGTCCCCGGGATCCAGGCCAAGGTGGCCTGCGGCGGGGAGCTGACCGTGGAGAACGAAGGCGAGACGACCCGTCACGGCCTGGGGGCGCATCGGCTGCAGGGCGGATCCCAGGCCCTGGTCCTCGCCGTCGCTGCCGGCGGGGATGTGCAGCTCCGGGGATTGGCCCTGGCGGACCTGGAGATCCAGAGCCTTTCCCAAAGCCTGGAGGGGCTGGCGGAACTGGGCGAGCTGGGCGGAAAGCTGGGCAAGGTGGGCGCGAGCCTCGGGGCCGTGGGCGCTCGCCTGGGGGCCCTCCTGGGGCAGAACCTGGCCCGCAAGCTGGGCTCCCTGGCCCAGGGGATGGAGATCGAAGTGGGAGAGGAGGAGGAGCGCTGGGTCAAGGGCACATGGTCCGCCTCCTTCCACCGCGGCCCGGCGGGCGCCCCAGCGGCGGATACTCCCGAGGACAGTTCAACAGCGGACAGTTCACCAGCGGAGGCCCCGGCCGATCCAGGGGACGCCGTGGAGCGCCCAGGGGATGAGCCCGTTTCCGACCAGGAGCGCATGGTCATCCTACGCATGGTGAGCGAGGGCAAGATCAGCGCGGAGGAAGGGGAGCAACTCTTGGCCGCTCTGGAAAACTTCGAAGAGCACGAGTAGAGCGGAGGGCATGATGGCAACCGTGGAAGAGCGTATGAAGATCCTGAGGATGGTGGAGGCCGGGACCATCACCGCGGAGGAGGGGGCCAAGCTGCTGGCGGCCCTGGAGCAGAGCCGGAAGCAGGAGCGCCAAAGCAACCGCCAGGCCGCCCCAGGCGCCCCGGGGTCCCCAGCCCGCTGGATGCGCATCCGGGTCACGGACACGGAGACTGGCCGGGCCAAAGTGAACATCAACCTGCCCATCGGTTTCGTGAACCTGGCCTTGAAGGTGGGCGCCCGGTTCGTCCCCGAGGCCGCGACGCTGAACATGGAGGAGCTGCGCCAGGCCCTGCTCAGCGGCCAGCAGGGCAAGATCGTCGAGGTGGTGGAGGACGGCGGGGAACTGGTGGAGATCTTCCTGGAATAAATTACCCGACCAGGGGCGATCCGCATGGACCGGGAAAAGAAGAACGGGGGCGCTGACAAGGGCGTCCCCGTTCTCTTTGCCTGCTGATTTGCCTGGGAAGTGCGATCCCTTGGGATCCGCTACTTCAGTGTCAAGAGGAAGGCCACCAGGTCGTTGATCTCCTCCTCGCTCAGCACGTCGCCGAAGTTCTGAGGCATGACCCCCTCTGGGAAACCCTCCACTACGTAGGCGTTGGGATCCAGGATGGACTCTCGCAGGTACTCTTCCGCGGACTTGCCCGGGACTCGCTCCGCGGCCCGGGTGGCCACACCGGCCAGGGAGGGGCCCACAATGGTGACGTCCGGGTCCAGGGAGTGACAGGTGACGCACCCGGGGGCGCCGTTCAAAGTGGACTGATTGAAGAGCTCCTTGCCCTTTTCTGGATCGCCCACCGCGGCCGAAGCCGCCTCTTCCTGGGCGGCTGGCGCTTCGGCCGGGGCGGCCTCCTCCTTCTTCTCGCCGCCACCGCAGGCGCTGAGCACCAACCCGAAGAGCAGCAGCAGTGAGATCAACAGGATGAGTTTTCGGTTACCACGCATAGACCTTCTCTCCTTTCTGAGTCGCACAGAATCACAGGGGTTTAGGAAGACGGCCAGGGGAGACCGTCAGAAAAGAGGGAATGGCACGGGCATTTCAAAAGCTGCCCGTGCCATTTCACCAACTTTCGACCATGGCGGGCACGACGCTGTGCCCATGGCTCACCAGACCCGGAAGCCCGGCGAGGTGAGCTGCATTTGGGAGATTAACGTGTAGAGCATGGGGCCGTAGGCAATGATGATCAAGGCGATGGCGCCGTAGAGCCAGGGCTTCCAGGTGTCCAGCCAGGCCGGCACCGGGGTGGGATCCGCGGCCTCGGCCACGGGCATCTCCACTGGCTTCTCCAGCCGCTTCTTGTGAGAGAGGGTGCCGATGATCACCCAGTAGAAGAGGATGGCGCTGACGGTCAGGAAGAGGACGCCCACGAAGACCTCCAGCAGGAAGGGGGTCCAGGCAGGATCCCGGTAGACAGCTGCGCCCAGCATGGTGCGTCGAGGCACGCCGTAGTGGAGGCCCAACAGATGGAAGCCGTTCCCGAAGAGGATCATGCCGAAGAACCAGGTCCAGGCCTGGGCCAGGGCCAGCTTGGGCTTGTAGAGCTGCTTGCCTGTGAGCTTGGGCACCAGCCAGTAGGCGATGCCGAAGAAGGTCAAAGTGGTGGCCGAGCCCACAGTCAGATGGAAGTGGCCCGGGATCCAGACCGTGTTGTGGACGGCCAGGTTCACGTTGTAGGAGGCGTTGGTGATGCCGCTGATGCCGCCGAAGGCAAAGATGATCATGGCCAGGTTCTGGGCCGTGTAGGAGGGGTTGTCCCAGGGCAGCTTGCGGATCCAGCCGAACCAGCCCTTGCCTCCTCGGGCCCGGCCGCCGATCTCCAGGGACGCGGCCACGGTGAAGGCCGTCAGCAGGCTAGGGAAGGCCACGCCGTAGGTGAGAATGGCGTGGATGAACTTCCAGCCCTGGGGGATGCCCGGGTCCGTGTACTGGTGGTGGAAGCCCACAGGGGTGGAGAGGAGCAGGAAGAGCCAGAAGACCAGCCGAGCCAGGCTGTCGCTGAACATCTTGCCCCCGGCCTGCTTGGGCACCATGCCGTACCAGGCCACGTAGGCGGGCAGCAGCCAGAAGTAGACCAGCGGATGGCCGAAGTACCAGAAGTAGGTCCGAGCCAGGAGGGGATCCGTGCCCTCGATGAGGCCCAGGGACCAGGGCAGGAGCATGGTCAGGATCTCCGCGGCCACGCCCAGGGTGGCGATCTGCCACATGACCATGGTGATGGTGCTGGCCAGGGCGATGAAGGGGGTCCGCTTACCCGGGTTCTCCTTCCGCCAGGCGTGCAGGGTGAAGTAGAAGCCGTAGCCCGCCACCCAGGAGCCCACCACCACCAAGGTCAGGCCCAGGTAGAAGGTCCAGTGGGCCTGCATGGGGGGGTAGAAGGTGTAGAGCACAGTGGCCAGGTTGGCCAGGAGGGGGTAGGCGGCCAGGAGCAGACCCACGAACATGAGCACGAAACCCAGGACATTGATCCAGGGGTACTTGAGCGGACGGTCCAGGCTGCGGGTGATGGCCGTGGTGAAGAATCCGACGATGAAGAAGGTGGTCCAGACCAGGGCGTTGAGCACGCCGTGGATGGTCAGGCCCTGATAGTAGGTCTTGAAAGCCGGGGCCGTGTACTTGTAGAGGTCGATCCCCAGGTGCTCGAAGCCCTGCATGACGCCCAGGGTGATGCCGATGGACAATGCAGCCATGGCCACGCCGATGTGCCACCCGGTGAGCTTGTTCTCCAGGCTGAAGCGAGCCTCGCTGCTGTGCACATCCGCGCCGGCGGCCGGTTGCGGAATGGACTGTACAGACATATATTCTCTCCTCGAACTGGCGCTGAAATGGATCTCAACGAAGCTACTGGTTGCTGGCCACAGCCTCTTCCACGATGAGCTTGCCGGCCATGGTGTGATGCCCCACGCCGCAGTACTCGTGGCAGACGAACACGTACTCGCCGGGCTCCTCAAAGCGGTGGGTCATCTTGGAGATCTGGCCGGGCAGAACCATGAAGGACAGGTTGGTGTCCTGGATGCGGAAACCGTGCTGCACGTCCTTGCTGGTGACGTAGAAGGTCACCTCGGAACCGGCCGGCACCCGGATCTCGCTGGGGGCGAAGGTCCAGATCTGGGCCAGGATGTAGACTTCGTACTTGCCCGGCGCCAGCTCCCGCACGCCAGGCTCCGCCCAAGGGCTGCCAGGCTCCGTGACCGTGTTGGGATCCACCCGACCGTAGACGCCCGGCACCTGGATACCCATGGACCAGCCAGCGACGATGATGCCCAACATGAAAACCACGAGCACAGCCACTGAAATGCGAATCCAGATCTGTTCGTATCGGTCTATGTGCATTATTGCGTCGCTCCTCTAGACAGTACGGTGAAATAGACGTTCGACCACAGGGCGATGATGATCAGAACGTAGACCAACATCAACGCCAATGCCCCCTTTGGGGTGTCCGGATCTTTCATAGCAGCCTCCTTGTGCAGAACAGATTGGAAAGATGAGGATGATTGAATCGCCTTGGTGAATCGCTACACGGACAGATGAAGTCACTACAGGCTCAGGGATAACGCGCTCCATCGACTGGAAGCAGACAGAATTCGAGATACTCGACACAAACAAGCCCACCCCGCCAGCCCGTGGACGTTCCAAAAGCTCACGGATAACAGAGGAACAGGTGGGCCGCCTCGTAGGCGTAGCGGCTGACCCCTTTGCTCTTCACCGCTTCCGTGGCCAACAGATCCACATCCGCGAACATCTCCTCCGGGGTGGGGAGATCCCCCCGGTACTCGGCCCGCAGGATGTTCCAACCGTCCACCAGGAGCAGGGTGGGCTCAAAGCGGATGGAGCCATCCTCGCCCTCCTGGTAGAAGACCTCGAAGCCGCCTCCCACCACGTTCTTCAACGGCTGGGGCGGCCCGGTGATGAAGTGCCAGTTGTCCCCGCTCCCCACCTGAGCGGCGTAGGCCTGCAGCTGCTCCGGCCCATCCCGCTCCGGATCCAGGGAGATGGTGACCAGATGCACCTCCGGGCTCTCCGGATCCAGCTCGCCCAGCCGCTCCTGGACCGCTCGCATCACCTGGAAGGTCTCGTCACAGGCCGGGCCGCAGTGGGTGTAGGCGAAGTTGTAGAGCACGATCTTGGCCCGCATGTCCTCGCTGGAGAAGCGCTGGCCGTTCTGGTCCGTGAAGATGTAGCTGGGGGCCAGATCGATGCGGGGAAGCACCCGAATGGGCCGGAAGACGGCAAAGGCCAAGATGGCCACCACTGGCAGCCCGGCCAACACATAGAACACCGTGGCCTTGCTGATCTTTCGGGGCTGGCGCCCTTTCTTCATCTCCGGTTGAGCAATGCTCTGCACACCCATGAAAGGTTCCTGGTCTCGGGAAAAGGGCCCTGGCTTCAGGAAAAACAGGACGAAGACGGGTCAGGGCCAGGGGAATGGCACGGCCACGGCGAACAGATCTCGGTGACAAGGCTATGGCGGCAAGGGTACGGCTGTCGTCAGCGCACGGAGACGATGAGGGGAGGGCAACCCAAGATTTCCAGAAAAGAACGCTTGGATCTCCAGCCCATTGTAACCACCCCTACATTTTTCGTCAAAAACCCGTCCGCTGACACGCCACAGAGCATGTCGATCGGAGCCCCCAGGCCACAGAAGTTGTGGAAACAGGAGCCAGGCAAAGGCAGATCCCGGGGCGCCGGGTGGCCCGGCGTCTTGACCGGCTTTTACCCTCCCGTTCCGCAACGGATCCTCAGGCGGAGCAGGGCCGATTTTCCTCGGTTTTCAGGGAGGATGGCTGCTGAGAGTGGGCGGCGCCGTGGGCGCCTATCCGGCGCAGGGCCTTCACCAACTCTTCCGATTGGATCCCCTTGTTGAAGATGCCGTGGACGCCCAGGGCCTCCAGCTGCATGCGCAGGTCCGTATCCGCCACTGCGGTGAGCACGGCCAACTTCACTTGAGGATGGGAGCGGGAGATCGCACCCAGGACCTCCAGGCCTTCGCCGCCCTGCAGGGCCGGATCGATCAGCAGGATGTCGGGCCGGCTGCGGGGGATCACGTCCAGGAGCTGTTCCCCGGTGGCCACTTCCGCCACCACCAGGAAGTCCGGCTCCCGCTCCAGACGCGCTCGAATCAACGATCGGAGCTGGGTATGATCGTCGGCCACGACAACGCGTATACGCTTCATGGTAGCTAATGTAGCAGAGAGGGCCGGTAAGCTCTAGGGACAGATGTCCCCCAAGATCCGGGACAATATCCCCTTGTGGGTGGGATCAGGAGGGGAAAGCGGCCGATTCGGCCTGGGAGAGGGGGGCCTGGCCTGGCGAGCCCAGGGGAACGCTGAGGGTGACGGTGGTTCCGCCCTGGGGGCCGGGCTCGATCTCCAGAGCGCCCCCCAGACGGCTGATCCGCTCCCGCATGTTGCGGATCCCGTTGCCCTGGGGGTTCTCCAGCTGCTCCAGATCGATGCCTCGGCCGTCGTCGGTGATGCCCAGGAAGAGCCGATCCGCCGTGGTGAAGAGGTGCACCTTCACCCGGTGAGCCTGGGCATGTTTGCGCACGTTGGTCAGGGCCTCTTGGACCACGTGGAGGAGCTCCACCGTCTGCTCCGGGGTCAGGCGCTTGCCCGAGGCGCTGTCCATCTCCAGGGTCACATCCAGGAAGGACTGGGCCCGCAGCTCTCGGACCAGCTCCTCCAGCCCTCGGTGCAGGTCCCGGCCCTGAAAACGCTGGGGTCGCAGATCCAGGATGTAGTTGCGGATGTCCCGGATCACGTCGTTCAGGGCCACGATGGAGCGCTCCAGCTGCTGGTGACAGCGGTCTGGATCCGCGGCGCCGTAGTGCTGGATCTCCTCCAGCATGAGCCCCACGGCATAGATGGACTGGATGACGCCGTCGTGAAGGTCCATGCCGAAGCGCTCTCGCTCCTGGAGGATGGCCAGCTGCTCCACCTGGCGGTAGAGCTGTGCGTTCTCGATGGCGATGGCCGCCTGGGTGGCGAACATCTCCACGATCTCCCGGTCCTGTTCCGTGAAGGGAACCAGCCGCTCCTGGCCGCTCGCGTCCACGCTCACCTTGTCGGTCAGGTAGAGGTCGCCGATCACCTTGCCCTTGGACTTGATGGGCACCCCCAAGAGGGAGCGCATGGGTGGGTGGTGGGGCGGGAAACCCACGGAGCGCTCGTCTGCCTGGATGTCCGGCACCAGGATGGGCTGTCCCTCCTGGATCAACACCCCCAGCAGCCCGCGCCCCTGGGGCGGGGAGCCGATGCGAGCCCGGGCCTCCGGGTCCAGGCCAGCGGTGTAGAACTGGACGATGTGCTGCCCTTCCTCGTCCAGGACCCCCAGGGCGCTGTATCGGGCGGAGACCAGGTCCCGGCTCAGGTCCACCACCTTCTGGAGCACCATGCCCAGGTCCAGCTCGGTGGTCAGAGCCAGGGCCGCGGCGTGCAGGGACTCCAGCTGCTGGGAGCGCCGGTCCAGCTCCGTCTGCTGCCGGCTCAGGTTGCGGATGGCCCACCCCCAGAAGAGGATGGCCCCCACCAGGATGCCCACCAGCTCCAGCAGATCCAGAGTGGGCACCCAGGCCTGGGGGAACCAGAGCAGCCGGGCCAGGATCAGGAAGACCCAGAACAGAACCGGCAGGGAGAGCCCCAAGGTCCAGAGCCGGCGCACGTTCAGGGACGGTTTTCGATGGCCGCCAGCCGGGGGCGGCGAGTCTGTCTGGAGGGATCGATTCATAGCCTGCTCTCAAAATGTGCTATAATTCCACCTGTCAACCTGGGCGGCCATGGGCTTATCGGCCGCCCGAGTGGAAGCGTCGTCTCGGGCGTCACGTTTGCCCAGAGACCGTCTTTCCTGACATTCTGTCTTCTTTTGGCTTTTTCTGTTGGCATTATTTGGCATTATAAAGTCCTGGACCCGGAGGGTCAATTGAGATGCCGTTGCGAATCCTGCTGGTGGACGATCACGAAGTGGTGCGCCTGGGCTTGAAGGCCCTCCTTTCCCGACAGGAGAACTTCAAAGTGGTGGCCGAGGCCGCCACCGGGGAGGAGGCCCTGGAAAAGACCCGGGAATGCCGCCCGGACGTGGTGGTCATGGACATCCGCCTGCCCGGGAAGAGCGGCATCGAAGCCACCCAGGAGATCGTGGCCGAGCACCCGGACACCAAGGTGATCATCCTCACCTCCTACGCGGACGACGACCTGCTCTTCGAGGCCATCAACGCGGGGGCCTCTGGCTACGTGCTCAAACAGATCGGCAGCAACGACTTGGTGGAGGCCCTGGAG
>Ga0256841_1002638_pt1 | contig 14083 bp, 11 predicted proteins | sample 356308metaG_FD_185971 | JGI IMG/M metagenome (GOLD analysis project Ga0256841, IMG submission 185971) | Hydrothermal vent microbial communities from Mid Atlantic Ridge, Atlantic Ocean - 356-308 | ecosystem: Environmental > Aquatic > Marine > Hydrothermal vents | place: Atlantic Ocean: Mid...
GCCAACTCAGATTGTCTGTACCAACAGCATGCCTGAAGGGCAGGCTTCTTTCCTTGAGCAGTTACACACTGCTCAAGGAAAAAAGAATATCCCTTTGCGCTCTTAGCTTGCCCCGTTAAATCTTGTATTTAACTGGGGCGTCTTAGCGGTTCAAACTTGGTTGCGGCTTCGCTGCCTTAGTTCTTTGAGTAATTAGTCAAAAGTTCCGTTTCAATTCTGGTTTGCCTTTCTGGTGTTAGCTTTATGCGTTTTGGTTTGACCCATGGCAGTCTATGTGTTAGCTTAAAATTACTATGGGTTTGGCGGTAAAGGTATACGAAGCATTCAAGGATGACGAGAAAAAAGCTAAAGTTCTGTCCGAAGTAGTGGATGAGCTGGAAAGCCGCTTTTCTCCCCTTCGGGACGTTGCCACCAAGGGAGATGTCGAACTAGCAAAGCTTGCTCTACAGAAAGAAATAGAGCAGGTACGACTTTCTCTACAAAAGGAAATAGAGCAGGTACGAGCAAGTGTTATCAAGTGGGTAACTGGATTGCTGCTGGTTCAAACCGGGGTGATAATATCTGTAATTACCCTCATCAAATAATTTCAGTACTTGTAAAACCTTGTAATCAACAAACGGTTTACACTTTCAGTAGGATATCGGAATTTACATGTTCTTGAGTCTATTCTTGGTAGATTGAGATACCTTGGAAGATGTCAATACAGCGTTCTTAATAAACTTGTCCCTCATCCAGCTTCTGTTATTTGATATTACCTGAATGATATCCCCCGTGGTGGCTGGCGCACGTAAAAGATTTATTATGAATCGTTTTGGGACTCTACCGGAATTCAGGATATCCATAATTACTTTCTTGTCTTTTCCCGTTAGAACAGGTAATTTTTTCAGAATTTCACCTTCACTATTTAGAAACAACCCCTTGAGTTCCCCGGTAGACATTCTGTTGATTAGAGTCCTTAGACGCGCCCGTGCCCTGTTCCTGACCTCCCGTGATATGTTGGGGTTCTGGATCACCTTGGTAACTTCTGGAAGAGGAAGGTAATCAAGTACCCGGAAAGAGACCTTGATGGGGGTGTGAGGGTTTTCAAGAAGCCTGCGCTTAACAGTGTGGTTGGTAAACCAACGACTTATCCTGCTTATTTTTTCAAGTATTCTGGAACTTCGAGCCCTGTCTATTATCCGTATAATTTCAGCAGAAGTAAGCTTTTTGTTCTCAAGCAGATTCTCTAGGACTTTCTCGTTACTTTCCTGGGAAATTATGACCGTTAAAGCTTCCCTGGGTGCGGAACGAGCGAGGATCTGTTTCTGATCAAGGTTTATCTTTCCCCAAAGGGAGGGGAGTTTTTTTAGATCCCAGTTGAATTCAATTGAATTTTCCATGGTTTTAGAATAACTAGTTTCTTGCTATTTTAAGGCAAAACCATCACAGAGAGAATTTCGAAAAATTCAAGATTAAAATCTAGCTAAAAGAAGCTTAACATAATGAAAGACCAATCTGCAACTAGCATTTGTCTCAGCTTGAAAAAAGGAGAAACCCATGCCCTGGACAGAGAATAATGGAGTAAAAATCTATTATGAAATTGAAGGTGATGGAGAACCTATACTATTTTTCAGCGGAGTCGGAGGAGGGACGTGGTCGTGGTACAAGCAGTTGCCTTACTTCACAAGGAATTATGAGGTAATAGTATTTGACAACCGGGGAGCGGGTAAATCTGATAAGCCGAAACAACCTTATTCCATGAATGATTTTGTGGACGACGGCGTTGCTATCCTCGATAAGCTTGGAATATGGAAAACCTTCGTGGTTGGTGTGAGCATGGGAGGCATGATAGCCCAGAGTTTTGCCGTATCTCACCCTAAAAGAGTTAGGGGGCTCGTGTTAGGAGCTACGCACTGCGGGGGCTCAGAGCGGATTCCACCAGAACCTGAAGTCCTTGCATGCTTCATGGACAACGAAGGATTAACTGATGAAGAAATAATTGAGAAAAACACTAGAATTCTTTTCAGTGCTAACTTTTTGCTCAAGCATCCCACCGAAGTGGAAGAATACAAACGGGTGCAACTGCAGGCAGGAGTTCAACCTCAATATGCCCTGGAAAACCAGCTTATGGCCATTCGAAATTTTTCATGCTGCCACATGCTTCACCACATAAGCGCTCCAACCCTGATCATAGCCGGGAGTGATGATATTTTAGTTCCACCGGAGAATTCAAGGATACTAAATGAACGGATTGAAAATTCAAAACTGGTTATTCTGCCCGATGTTGGCCACGCGATTCACGTGGAAGCGGCAGAAAAATTTAACATAATGGTTGACGAGTTTTTCAAAAGGATCTCCCTCAAAGATGAAAGTAGGTAAGTGGTTTTGATAAGGAGTAGAACAAGAACAACTCGAATCCTGTCATTTCTTTACGAAATAGTGCTGTGGTGATATGGGAAACCGATGGATCGGTTCTTTGGTTAGGCATTCCATTCATACCCACGGTTTTAACCGTGGGGTACCATGCTGATCACCCGGATAGCGTCGCCCCTTAACCCACAGTTTTAACCGTGGATAAGTACCCTCATTCTTCGAGCTCGCCAGCTTCAACCCACGGTTTTAACCGTGGGTATGAGGTAGAGACTTTTCATGCAACCGATTCATCGGTTTCTCGTACGCTTTTACTAATTAACCACAGATCCGTCCAAGAACCGCAGGGGTAGGAAAAGCATGGTTGACTTTTTTTTTCGTATAGTAAGAGTCCTTTAGGGTCAGAAAAAGTAAGATACAAAAGGTTATACAAGAACAGGTGTCATCAAGATTTCCTTTATACTTTAGGAACCCTGATAAAGTCGGATTTCTGAAACTCCTATAAAATAAAAAAGCCCAATAAGAAGAATCCAAAATCCATCATTTTGGCCGAAGTTAAATTTCCCTCAAAAGCCTACAGGAAAGCACAGTATTTACAATAACCTGTTTTTAAATCGCAGGAAAGCGGTTCCGAGCAAAAATACACTATTTATCAGAGGTCTTTTAGATGTGGTCAGGTGTCAGCAAGAAATTCTTCATCGCCTTTGAAATTTCTCCTTCTCCACCAAGAAAGAAATGGTCGCATCTGTGAACTTTTTTTAAAGTTATCTTCCAGGGAAGTTCAGCGCACCATTTTCCCAATTTTTCGAGAGGACAAATGTAATCTTCAGTTCCAGCCACAATGAGGCACTTTACATCTTTCGGAACTCTTAGGTTTTCAAAATTGTATATCCCCACAGGGGGAGACACCAGCACAAGTGGATGCCTTGATAAAGTGCTAGAAGAGGAATTGACAATTACCCACGCACCGAAAGAGTATCCCGCAAGAACGATATTTTTAAATCCTTCATTCTCGCAATATTTTATTACGCCGAGAAGATCTTTGACCTCTCCTACACCTTCTCCGTAATGGCCTTCGCTTCTACCCACTCCTCCAAAATTGAACCTCACTGTGGAGTAATCTGACTCCTCGAGAGCAGTTTTAAGGGCGTAAACAACATTATTGTCCATGTTGCCACCATACAAAGGATGAGGGTGACATATTATTCCTATTTTTTCAGGATTTTTGTCCAAAATCCTGGCTTCGAGTTGACCTCTTTCTCCTTTTATGAATAATTCTTTTTCTAAAGGCATAATTTTTTGCTCCTAAAATTTTATTTTTATGTTAACTAATCAAATGTGAAACGCAAGACAAGAAAAAAACCAGGATAACACTCGAGGGGACGGGAACATGGGTAAGTTCAAAAGTGCTTTGGTGCTCAGCGGGGGAGCTGCCCGGGGGCTTGCGCACATTGGTACCATTGCAGAACTAGACAAGTATAACATCGATTTTGACGTAATCGTTGGAACAAGCATGGGATCAATTATCGGTGCTCTGTATGCGCTTTACAGGAACCCCAAGAAAATATACGAGTACGTCTACGACTATTTAAACGGTGAGATATTTCAGAGGAACTGGCTCCCCGTGCAGGAAGAAGAAGCAAGTGATAGCGGGGCTGGTTTTTTTCATCGGTTTTTGATCAATTTGCAGAAAAGCATCTATTATACGAGATCCCTTACCAGGTTAAGCCTGATAGCCCCGGAAAACTACGAAGAAATGATAAATGCAATGTTCGAAGACGTGATGATTGAGGAGATGCCCGTAAAATACGGGGCGGTGGCAGTCGATTTAATTACAGGCGAGGAAGTTGTGATATGTTCCGGCCCGCTTAGAAAGGCCATCGCGGCAAGCTGTGCTATACCCGGTGTGCTTCCACCCATAGAAATCGACGGGCGAATGCTGGTAGACGGGGGAGGCCTTGATAATCTTCCCATAGTACCTGCCCTGGAGTTGGGCGGTAGTTTTGTCGTTGCATCTGATGCATCATGGGATATAAAGGACTTGGAATTGGAAGTACGGTGTGCTCTCGATGTTGTATTCAGAACAAACGACATAACAAGGCTTTACTTGAATGAAATCAGGCGCAGTATGGCCGACCTTCTAATTGAACCAAGAGTTGGGCACATTCAGTGGACAGAATTTGGTAGAATGGCGGAAGTTGTCTCAGAGGGTAGAAGGGCTGCAAGAATGCGGCTTCGTTCTCTTAGGTGGAAAAAGTTGCAGTACTGGTTTTGCACTCTGGGGGGGATGACTGCTCGTAAAATTCCTAAACTTCCCAAAAACATAGTTTACTTATAGTTTCTAGGGTGGACGAATAAAATTTTGCAAATTTTTGTTTGACATCCATCTAGTTTTGTTGTACTGGTCTATTGTCAGACAACAGACCAGGTTGGATTATTCATGAGAAGATTTAAATCTCTCAGAAAGCCACTTCTTTCTAAGGAAGTTGAGAGACAGCTAAGAGCATCTATTAGTGCTGGTGTTTATAAACCTGGTGACAAATTGCCCTCTGAGCGGGAACTCGTTAACCAGTTTCAAGTTAGTCGAGTGACGGTACGGGATGCTCTCAGAAACTTGCAAAACCTCGGTCTGATCTCGGTTAGGCGCGGTGTAAATGCAGGGGCGTATGTTTCAGAGCCAACCCCTCAACCCATTACCCAGAGCATAAACAACCTGATCCAAATGAAAAAAATCAATTTTGCTCACCTTATTGAAATTCGCCTCTACATCGAGCCAGGAGTAGCCCGAACTGCAGCAATATGCCGCACTTCGGAGGACCTCAACACACTGAGCCAACTGCTAGATCAGGCCGAGAAATATATTGAAGGATCTGGCAAAGAGGCTAGGCTTGCAAATATCCGCTTTCATAACGAAGTTGCCAAGATCACTAGGAATGCACTTGCAGTTTTTTTTTGCCATTCCATAACTCAGGTTTACTCCAGGATAATTGTTGAGAAAACTAAGAGTAAGCTGAGCAGGGAAAGTATCAACGAACTCCATTCAGACCACAGGAAGATATTTGAGGCAGTAGCCGACAGAGATCCCAAGAAAGCATCTGATCTTGCGAAAAAGCACCTTATCAACACCTACTTTGCTTTTGCGGAGATCATGCCTCACGTTAGAAAATCAGAAGTCAGCGACCGCATCGAACACTGGGCCAAAAATTTGTGATGGGCTAGCAATAGTTAAACTCCTGCGCAATCATTTCTCACGTAAGACCGCTCGGAAAGCAAAGCAAATTCTTACTCAAATCCTTCCACGACGTTAACGCTTACTTTTTCATTGACAAGCACTTGAAAAATAATTAATAATTTGTGTGGGTTTTCACATAAAAGAGTGTAGCGACGAACGTTACACCCCCATTTTTGCGCTAATTTAAAAGGACGTGCCACGAAGGCAGGGAAACGAAGTCCCACTTGCGTGGTTTTTTGTGCTCAAATTTTGGGCATTTTCTATTTTTGGGAAAGTTAGCGCAGTAAAAACCAAAAATGGAAAGGAGGTGACAAGAAGGGTGGCATCCCAGCAGTAGTGGCTTAGTAGAGTAATGGGGTATAGCGGTAATAGTCTTTAATGATAACAATAGGGGATGATAAAATGAAAAGTGTTGCTGCATTACTTTTAATACTAATTTTCACGTTCGTCGGAGCGTGGCCTTGCCTGGGAGGAGAACAAGTTAGCAAGGCGGAACTGGAACAATTGCTCAAAGTAACTAAAGAACTTCGCCAGCGAGTGGAACAGCTCGAAAAGAAACTTCAGAAATACGAAGCAAAGGAAAAGCAACTGGAAGCCAAGCAACAGGAACTCGAAAAGGCAAAGGAAGAAGTCAGCGGTCTTAAAAAGGCCCTCGGAAACCTGGAATTTGCAGCTGATATTACGATGGTTGCGCAAGGTACCATTAACAATGACGATAATGCGAAGAGGGCAGGGCTTGAAGGTAAGGACAAGATTGATGCTGCATGGTCCATGGATTTAGACATCACAAGTAAGATCGGTGAAAATGGAACCGGTTTCCTAAAGTTGGAAGCAGGGCAGGGAGATGGCGTCAATGACGAAGTTAATGCAATCTCTGGTATTAACGATGATGCACCAGGGTCAAGTAATCCTGAAGTAGAGGTGACGGAAGCCTGGTTTGAATATGCGTTTGCCCCAGTTCCTCTTGTTACGACAATCGGGAAAGTTGATCTTACCAATTACTTCGATGCCAATGAAGTGGCAAATGATGAGACCGTCCAATTCCTTTCTTCTGGCTTTGTAAATAATGTGGCCGTTGAATTTCCCGATGATAACGGGCTCGGAGCGAGAATCACTTACTCTCCCACGCAGTTCATCGACTTAAGCGTGGGCTGGGGCGAGGCTGATGCTAATTTCGAAGACATAATTGATGATGGATTTGGTATTTTTGAGATTGATTTAAAACCTACGCTCCTAGGAAAACCTGGAACCTACAGGGTGTACGCCTGGTTAAACGGGTACAATCATTTCGATACAGGTGATTTGAAGGATGTTGCCAATGGAACCAAAGCACTGGATGACGTTGATGATAATGAGAATAACTGGGGAGTCGGTTTTTCGTTTGACCAGAGCCTTTACAAAAATGTCACCGCATTCGTCAGGGGCGGGATCATGGACGATGACGTAGTAAGGTTCAACGAAGATTCAGGGGAAGTGGATGGAGCACCGATTAAAGGCGCCATAAGTGGTGGTTTCCAGGTAGGAGGTTCATTTTGGGGTAGAAGTAATGACAGGTTTGCCGTAGCCTTCGGGACAGTATTCATCGATGACGAATTGGAAGGAAACTACGGACTGCCAGATGACGTTGCCGACGAATATCACCTGGAACTCTATTATGCATTGTCACTATTAGATGGGAGTCTTGAATTCTCGCCAGATTTGCAGGTTATCTGGAATCCAGGGGGTGATAACGATGCTGATACGGTCACGGTTGGTGGTGTGAGAATGCAGGTTAATTTCTAGTAGCGCTTTCTAAATGTTGTAACGAACAAAAAAGTAAAGCATAGTCATTGCGAGCGAAGCGAAGTAATCTCCAAGATTCTGATATTCCAAGGAGATTGCTTCGTTGTCTGCCTTTGACGGTCTCCTTAATTACCCCTTTTCTAACCAAAAAAGGGAACGCTTTTAATCAGGCGTTCCCTTCATCTCAAAATGCAAAAACTGTTGTCCTCTTTTAGGCTCGTCTCACGTTCACGGCCTGGGGTCCTTTGGGGGTTTCTTCGACTTCAAAGGTAACCCTTTCTCCTTCCTGAAGCGAACGAAAACCGTCGGCTTCAATAGCACTGTAGTGGACAAAAACGTCTCCCTGCGTTTCGGTTTCGATAAATCCGTAACCCTTCTGATCATTAAACCATTTTACTCTGCCCTCTGCCATAAGCGACCACACTCCTTTCTTGGTCCTTCGTACTGCTCATCAGGAGTCACTTTTGTGGCAGTCTTGAATCGGTATCGCTGCGGCGAAATCCAATTTCAAATGACACCATAACTCGACCCTAACTTGCGTACTACTAGTAAAACAATAAAATTTAATAATTCTCTAATATGGCAACGCCACAAGAAAATCTATATCAGATTAGAACAATTGCTACAAGAAATTTTAAAGAAAAGTTGCTGTTTGAAAAAATTAGGAATCATGAGAGAAGCTTGAACATTGTTTTTTCACATTTTTGCTTATGATTTGAAAAATAAATTAGAATATGCTAATTTTCGCTTACACGCTAATTTGGAGGTAAGAAGTGCCGAGAAAAATTTTACTCTTACTCATTATAAGTGTCTTTTTCCTGTTGTGTAGAAATATGTTTGCGTATCAAACTCTGGTTGTTGATGAATTTCATGCTTCAGACGAGGGAAGTTTTCCGCGAGGGTGGGAGTCCAAACGCCTTGATGAGGCAAAGTCTATTTACAAGGTAAGACTTGAAAATGGTAACGCCATCTTATGCGTGCATTGTAAGAATAAGGCTGTAGCCATCGGGAAAAAAATAGAATTCGACCTGAAAGAATATCCAGTACTTAGGTGGAGGTGGAAGGTTTTGACTTCGCCGGATGGAGCCGATGAGAGGCACAAGAATACAGGTGACAGTGCTGCAGCAATATACGTGGTTTTCCCGAACGGTATGAAGGTGTGGAGCCCGAAAGCCATAAAGTATGTATGGAGTTCATCGGCATTGCCGAAGCATTCTACAACTGTCAGTCCGTATGCCAGCAATACGAAGATAGTGATCCTGGAGAATAATACGAGTCCCAAGGGCGTATGGATTGAAGAAAAGGTTAACGTGTACGAGGATTACGTGAGATTTTTTGGCAATAAAAATGTAAGAGCGAAAATGATAGGTATCATGTCTGATTCTGACAACACGTGCAGCGAAGTCCATGCCTGCTACGACGATATCAGATTGGAACATGTGAACATTACTCCTTGAATACGTATTATTCTACCGTTTGTGATTTTCACACCGACAGTGTATTTAAATTTTTCACTCAAGAAGCTTTACCAACCTAAATGAAACCTCACTATGCAGAATCTCACCCTGGTGTTGTCCTGAAAAATTTCTTCGCTGAGGTGTTGACATGACAGCTTTTAAGACTTAAATTTAATAAAATGAATATTTGCTCAGGAAAGATCTCATGTTCAGGCTCAACAATGGGGAGAGTGACCTTGCTTTTGATCAATGCTCTGGCTATGATAAAGTCTTAGCCAACTTATGGAGCTAATTTTCAAATTTCAAGTACTTTAAAAGCATTCAGAAATACGGGAACCGATCCCACCTTGCATCACTTCTCTCTACCCTGAGCTTACGTTTTGCCACGGTAAATTAGCCGCTTTTATTTATTAGAAGATAGTAGAGGTGGCATAACTGAAGCTGTTTTTCGGGCGTGCAGAGTTTTGCGATCTCAATTCGGGCTGCTGCAGCTAATCAGGAGCAAATATGAGCAATGATAACGACCTTACCGTATCGACCATTTTTGAGCCAAGTCCGGAAATGAAAATCCTTGAAATACTAGAGGATCCAGTCATTATTACTGATCTTTCAAACAAGATTCTCTGGTTGAGCAACAAAGTGGAAAAAGTATTTCCGGCGGTACAAAAAAGAGCAATTGGAGAAGATCTCTTTACCGTGCTTGACCCTCTGATTACAGAAAGTAGGGAAAGGTGGTCGAAGGCGGCGAAAAACATAAGGGAAAAAGGTGCTGTACAAAAATTTTACATCGAGTTTGGACGCTATTCCTTTGAGATTTTTGGTTCTCCCGTCAAGGTTAAAGATAATTACGAAGTAATTGTGTGGAGATGCAAAGAGAAAAGAGAAGAACTGAGAGAAGAACGTGATCCTGCCCACCTTGGATCTTTCATACGGACGATTCAAAGGATCGGCCGGCTGATAGTAAATGAAAAGACCGGCAGTTCCTTAATTCAAAATGTATGCGAAGGCCTATCAGAGAGTGAGGAGTTTAGCGGAAGTTGGGCAGTTCTTCTTGATAATCAGAAAAAGCCGCTTGAATCCGCTGAGTTCGGTATAGGTGAAGGTTTCCAATCACTGATGAATCTTCTTGCCACGGAAAAATTACCCCCGTGTATAGATAGATTGTTTGATATACAAGAGGAACCTTTTACTATTAACCATGAACTATGCTTCTCTCACGGATGCCCTGTTGCAAAAAGACGCGACCCTTTCAATGCCATCGTTACCCGCCTACAGCATGATGGTAAATTTCTTGGAATACTAGCATATTATAGAACTTGCTTTCCTTGCTTCAATAGAGAAGAAATAACTCTTTTTAAACATCTGGCAGCAGATATTGCCTTCGTTCTGCATACCATATCCCTGGATCAAGAACGGAAAATTTCCGAAGAAGCTCTCCAGAAGAGTGAAAACAGGTTCAGGTTACTTGCCGAGCACTCGTTTTTCGGCCTGGCTATTATGAACCCTGACAGGACTTTCGAATATTTGAACCCCAGGTTCACAGAAATAACCGGCTATACACTAGCCGATGTCCCGAACACGAAGACCTGGTTAAATTTAGCGTATCCAGATGACAATTACCGTGCAAAGATGCTTATTTCCTGGAGAGAAGGGTGGGGTGGAAAGATTGAGCCGGGGAAAACAAACGAGGGGATATACAGGATACGGTGTAAGAGCGGAGAACACAGAACGCTCCACTTCAAGAGTGTAGTGGCAGACGATGGGAAAATTATCTCCAGCTGTGAAGATATCACCGAAAAACAAAATCTGGAATTGCAGCTCCAGCAATCCCAAAAAATGGAAGCGATAGGTAAACTTGCGGGAGGAATTGCACATGATTTTAACAACCTGCTTACAACAATTCTGGGCATGTCTGACCTGATACTTATGGATCTCGATGAAGGCGATGATAGGCGCCTGGAAATAAAGGAAATAAAAAAAGCTGCGAAAAGGGCATCTTCACTGACAAAACAACTGCTTGCCTTCAGCAGGCGCCAAATACTCCAGCCGGTAGTGCTGAACCTTAACACCATAGTACTTGAAATGAACAAGCTGCTGAGACGGCTTATCGGAGAAGATATCGAACTTGTGACCGTTCTTGGTGAAAAACTGGGCAATGTGAGAGTGGATCAATCTCAAATCGAACAGGTTATCATGAACCTGGCTGTAAATGCAAGAGACGCCATGCCCAAGGGTGGAAAGCTCACCATCGAAACATCTAACGTTGAGCTTGATGTTGCGTATTCTAAGAGCCACGTGGGGGTGAAACCAGGTTCTTACGTGCTGCTAGCAATTACCGATACCGGATCGGGAATGGATCGGGAAACCATGGCACGAATCTTCGATCCTTTTTTCACGACAAAAGTAAAAAATGGAGGTACCGGCCTCGGACTTTCCGTGGTTTACGGGATAGTTAAACAGAGTGGAGGAATTATATGGGTATACAGCGAACCCGGGAAGGGTACAACATTTAAGATATACCTACCTAGGGTTTACGAAGAAGTTCAAAAATGGAAACTAGATGATATCAGCAGCGATAGTCTGGCCGGAACGGAAACGGTACTTGTGGTTGAAGACGACGACATGGTGAGAAGGTTAACCAAACAGATCCTTTCGTCTGCGGGCTATAAGGTTTTTGATGCCAGGTATGGGGAAGAGGCACTCCATATTTCAAGGGAATACAAAGGGAACATCGATTTAATAGTAACTGACGTTGTTATGCCACAAATGAGTGGCAAGGAACTGGTAAGGCGGCTGAAAGCTTTTAGACCGGAGATGAAAGTTCTCTACATGTCTGGATACACGGACAATGCCATAGTAAACCACGGAATTCTGGAGCCGGATGTGGCCTTTGTGCAAAAACCTTTTTCTTTAACGGGAATCTTGAAAAAAGTCAGGGAAGTTCTAGGTTAGGAAGATTTGATGCTCATCCCATCTTTTATTGTGCTTCTTGACCTTTGTCTTCAAGGGGTATTTTTATTGTAAATGTTGTATCTTTTCCAAGTTCACTATCGAAGTGAATCGTACCACCGTGCTTTTCCACGATCACCTGGTGAGCAATGGCCAGCCCCTGGCCAGTACCTTTGCCAACCTCTTTTGTTGTAAAAAAAGGTTCAAAGACCCTGTCCCTGATTTCTCGGGGAATTCCGTTACCCGTATCACTTATTTTTATTTCGCACCACTGTCCTGTTTTCGAGGTACTAATGGAGATTTTCCCCTTTTTGTCTGGATTTTCCCCGAGAACTTCAGTGATTGCGTGCACGGAGTTGATAATAAGAGTCAGTATTACCTGATTTATTTCTCCTTCCAGGCAAGGAACGAGCGGCAACTGTGGATCCAGGTTTGTTTCAATTTCTGCGAAATACTTCCATTCATTTCGTGCTACCGCAATGGTGTTTTCGATGGCATGATTTATGTCTACGGGAACCTTGCTTTTGCCGGAAGGGTGAGAGAACTCCTTCATAGCTCGAACTATTTCAGATACCCTGGAAACGCCTTCTTTGGCCTGTTCTATTGCTTCTGGTATTTCTTCTACAAGGGAGTCTAGATTTATTTCAGAGATAAAGTCTTTGACTCTCATAATTTCTTCCGAAAGAATTCGACGAGATTCGATTTTTGAAATCAGCTCATTGTATATTCCCAGTAACTCAAGGATATCACCAAAAGCATCACCTAAAAAATGCAGGTTGTCTCCAACAAACTGGGAAGGAATCGTTTGGCTTTAAAACAGGTATAGCTGTTACAAATGATGGAAAGAGTTACCACGACCTGAACATGTTTAATTTTGCTTGACAAAACCAGAATTTGCTGATATATGGCCGAACCAAAACGAGATTGATCAGAGAAAATTTATGAAAAACCACCGGCAAAGTAATCATAGCAGATCATTTTATTGGTGGTGGCAGGCTGTTACATGAGCCTGCCCTCATAGGCTCTATCTCTCTATTAATGAATAAAGAGAGCCATGGGGTAGGAAAAGGTCCCATGGCTCAAGTTTTTTAATGCCGCGGGGCTTTTTCCCGCGGCATTTTTTTTCATAAAAATCAGGAAAGGAGGAATAGTATGACGCAAACGAAAGTATTTCTTGATGAAAGCGAGCTACCTAAGCAGTGGTATAATATTCTGGCAGATTTGCCCACTCCAATGAAGCCACCGCTACACCCTGCCACGGGAGAACCCATCAACCCTGAGGATCTTGCTCCCGTTTTCCCAATGAATCTCATAGAGCAGGAAGTGGCCACAGACCGATGGATAAATATCCCTGAGCCTGTGCTTGAAAAATACGCTCTTTGGCGGCCAACCCCCCTCTACAGGGCAAGGAACTTTGAAAAATTCCTCGATGCCCCTGTAAAAATTTATTACAAGAATGAAGGAGTCAGCCCCCCGGGATCCCACAAACCCAACACTGCTGTAGCCCAGGCGTATTATAACAAAGTCTTCGGAATAAAGAGAATTTCCACGGAGACGGGAGCTGGACAATGGGGCAGTGCTTTAAGTATGGCGTGCCAGATGTTTGGGCTCCAGTGTCGTGTATTCATGGTTCGAGTGAGCTACGACCAGAAACCCTACAGAAGGCTCATGATGGCAACCTGGGGTGCAGAGTGTATTCCTAGTCCCAGCAACATTACTGAGGTGGGGAGAAAGATCCTTGAAGAACACCCTGACTCTCCCGGTAGCCTCGGTATTGCTATCAGTGAAGCCATAGAAGATGCTGTTGGGGACGATAACGCCCGATATTCTCTGGGTAGCGTTCTAAATCACGTGCTCCTTCATCAGACCATAATTGGTTTGGAAGCCCAGAAACAGCTTGAAAAACTGGGTGAATATCCCGATGTGGTGATGGGTTGCGCTGGCGGTGGTAGTAACTTTGCGGGAATTTGCCTTCCCTTTGTGAGAGACAAAATACATGGCAAGGAGATCTCAATTGTAGCCGCTGAACCAACTTCGTGTCCGACAATGACTCGGGGACCATACGCATACGATTTTGGAGATCTGGCCAAGACAACCCCGCTACTTCCCATGCATACCCTGGGACATGACTTTGTGCCTCCCCCGATTCACGCAGGTGGACTACGATACCATGGCATGGCACCCATAATTAGTCACCTATTGAAGGAAAATCTCATCGAGGCGAGGGGATTTAACCAGATAGACACATTTACTGCAGGTGTAAATTGGGCAAGAACAGAAGGGTTTATCCCAGCCCCAGAAACAAACCATGTCA
>Ga0256841_1002639_pt1 | contig 14083 bp, 13 predicted proteins | sample 356308metaG_FD_185971 | JGI IMG/M metagenome (GOLD analysis project Ga0256841, IMG submission 185971) | Hydrothermal vent microbial communities from Mid Atlantic Ridge, Atlantic Ocean - 356-308 | ecosystem: Environmental > Aquatic > Marine > Hydrothermal vents | place: Atlantic Ocean: Mid...
CTGACATTGTAAATCTGAACTAAATTTTTTAATCTTTTACCAAGCTCTTTCTGATTTTTCACTAATTCTTTATCATTTTTGTAAGGTGAATTTTTAATATCTCTGATAAAAAATTTGTATGCATCTCCGTGTATTACAACAACAGCTTTTAAATCTTCTAATCTGTTTTTGTAGTATTCAGCCATACTTGTTAAACCACTTAAAAGATAAAACTTAAATTTTTTTATATCACCTGTTTTTAAATCAACAACAACTTTTTTTGCTTCTTCTCCGTAAGAGATACTGAACATAAAAACTAGTAAAATTACTGCCAATTTTTTCATGATAGCTCAACTCCGTAGTTTTCTTCTCTTTCATCTCCTATTTCTGTCAACACAACTTTTGCAAACTGATTTAAACTTTTATTACTTTTAAATTTAATATGTATATAATTTCCTGTTAATCCAACTTTGAAACCGTCTTTTTCTGAAATTATTAAAACATCTAACTCTTTATTCAGATATTTTTTTCTAAACCTGTAATTTTTTTCTGCTGAAATTGTCCTTAAAATGTTTGTTCTTCTTTTCTTTTCCTGTGGATGTACTTTATCCTTAAATTTTTGGGCAGATGTTCTTTCCCTTTCAGAATAAGTAAAAATATGCATATAAGCAAAAGGTAATTTTTTTACATTTTCAACAGTTCTGTTAAATGCATCCTCTGTTTCCGTTGGAAATCCAGTGATTATGTCTGTGCCTATTGCTGTTTCAGGTCTTCTTTTTACAATTTCATTTACAACTTTTTCGTATTCTTCAACTGTGTAATTCCTTTTCATATCAGATAAAACTTTATTATCTGCTGACTGGATAGACAGGTGAAAATGTGGTGCAATTTTTTGTTCTGATGTGATTATATCCATTAACTTTTCATCAATTTCATTTATACCCATTGAAGAAAGCCTTATTCTTTTTAAGTTTTCAATTTTTATCAGCTGTTCCAATAAATCAGATAAATATCCCTCTTTATGGTCAAACCCAAACTGTGAAAGTTGTGTCCCAGTAAGGACTATTTCCCTGTATCCTCTATCTGCAAGGATTTTAGCCTGATTTACAATATCTTTTATTTTTCCACTTCTTACTTTTCCCCTTGCAAAAGGAATAATACAGAAACTACAAAAACTGTTGCAACCTTCCTGAACTTTCAGAATTGGTCTTGAACCTTCAAAAAATGTGCTTATCTGAAACGTTTTAAAACCTTTTTCTCTAAAAATATTGTCTATAAAAACTTTTTCCTGTCTTCTTTCGTTTATGTAATTTTCAACAATTTCAAAAACTGCATCTTTGTGTGAATTTCCAATTACCAAATCTATCTCTTCTAACTTTGCCAGTTCCTCTGGGCTTACCTGTGCATAACACCCTGTAGCAACAACAACAGCATCTGGATTTCTCCTTTTTGCCTGTCTTATTGTTTTTCTTGATGTTCTATCTGCATCATTCGTAACTGTACAGGTATTTATTACGTATATATCAGCAATATCTTTAAAATCAGTCAGACTGTACCCTTCACTTTCAAACTTTTCTTCCAGTCCAGATGTTTCAAACTGGTTCATTCTGCAACCTAAAGTTGAAAAAGCAACTTTTAAACCTTTATCCATAGCAAAAATACAGCCTCTACAATTTATTTGATATTAAGATACTTCAACTTCTTTTCTTTTCAAATAAGCTATTAAATTCCTCTTCTGTTAAAGGAGGGTAGTTTTCAATTTTTAAATTTTGTTCTAAATGCTGAATTTTACTCATACCAATAAGTGCAGTTCCTACACCTGGAGTACTTCTAACAAATTGAATTGGTACAAGGTTATCTTCTTTTACTTTAAAAATCTGTTTTACCTGTGGAGCAACAGGTTTTAAAATTCTACCCTGAAATAGGGTGGCACTGATATAAGTATAAATACCTAACTTTTTAGAGGCTTCTAATGTAGACAAATTCTCCCCATCTACTTCCTGGTTTTTTAACGTGTAAGCCTCAAGCATTCCTAAATTGTAAGGAAGCTGTATAACTTTAAAATGGTTATTTTCTCCACCTACTTCTTTTGCAGTATTTACTAATTTTTGTAAATCAAGGTACTGTTTATTCTCAGGTGGTACTCTAAAACCATTCCATGTTGCAAGTCCATAGAATTTTAGCTTTCCTTCTTTTACTTTTCCTTCAAGAAGTCTGAAAACAGCCCTTATTTTGTTGTAAAATTCATCTTTTGATTTTACATTTAGCTGGTCTTCAGGGTTATGTAAAAAATAAACATCAATTTCATCTGTATTCAAGTTCTGTAAACTTTTTTCAAAAGACCAATCAATATACTTTGGAGTTAAAACATTTCCGTAAGGTGTCATATCTGAAAAGTCAACTATTCCTGTTTCTATAAGTTCTTTTTTAAACCATTCTTTTGGGTCAATATCATTGTCAGGTGGAGAAGGTATGTATCCTCCTTTTGTTGAAACAAATATTTTATTTCTACCAATTTTTTCTATAACTTTTCCTATAACCCTTTCACTTCTCATATTCCTGTAATTAATTGCAGTATCAACAACATTTACTCCATACCCAATTCCCTTTAATATTGTATTAAAGTAATTGTTGTCTGTTTCTTCATCAGGGTTGCCTAAATATGTTCCAATCCCTATTTCTGATAATTTATAACCATCTAAATCTTTATAAACCATTGACTTTTCCTCCTTTTAAGAAATTATACATTTTCATAAAAGCAATTTTCCTGATAAACAGCAGGTTTATAGGATATAATTTTTATTTAATTTAACAAAACAAACGGGGTGTATTATGAGAAAGGTAGTAGTATTTTTAATTTTATTTTTAGTTTTTACAAATAGCTTTTCCCAAGAAATAATTACCAAAAAAAGCAACTACTCCCCTTTTGAAACAACCCAGAGATTAAAAGATGCAATTCAGAAAAAAGGATTAAAAGTTTTTATGGAGATAGACCATCAGGCAGCGGCAAAAAAAGTAAATATGGATTTAAATTACGAAAAAGTAGTAATGTTTGGAAACCCAAAATTAGGAACTCTCCTTATGAAGAAAAATCCTTTAATTGGACTTGATTTACCTTTAAAAATTCTAATATGGCAAAATAAAAATAAAGAAACTTTTGTCTCGTATTTATCACCAGAAACTTTAAAAGATAGATATAAGATTACAGGTGTAAATTTAATCTTCAACAAAATGAAAAATGTTTTAGCTTACATCACAGATTATGCAACAAAGTAAGTTTAAAGGAGTCCTTTTGAAAAAGTTAACTGTTGGAATAACTCTGCTTTTTTTTAGTATAACTTCTGCATCTGAAATACAGGAAAAACCGTTTATAATAAAACACCTGTACCACCATCATTTTTTTAATTTAACAAACGCCTCTGTATACCAGCAGATAGGTAATTATGGAGCATTGTACAACGCAACCGATTTGTTTTTTACATACGGGATAACCCCTTCAGATGAGGTATTTTTTCACGGCTCTGTTGTTTTAGGAAATGGTATTGTTTATCATACTGAAAATTTAGGTTATTCAGTGTCCCCTACAGGACAAGACCCACAGGATTTTATTGAGAATATAAATGATACAGGAAGAAAACATATATTAGAGTTGTGGTACCACAAAACCTTAAATGGATTTGATTTTGCAGCTGGTTTAATAGATTCAACATCTTTTGTTGATGAAAATGATTATGCAAATGACCAGAATTTACAGTTTATAAATAGTGCATTCACAAACAACCCAATTGCTGTTTTACCTTCCTACAATTTAGGTGTATACCTTAAATATTCACAGGGCAGAAACGAATATAAATTAGTTATCATTGACAATGACCCTGATTCTGGAACTGTTGGTATTTTTCAAATAAACCACAGCGGTAAAAACTGGAACATAAGACCTTATATTTATAATGTATTTGGAGGGGAAAGCACAGATAACGGTTTTGGTATTTCTGCAGACTATTCATTAAAGAAAACTGGTTATTTTTTAAGAATTGGGATACCGTTCAAAAATCAAAATAGCTTTTTCAGTGGTGGATTTGAAAGGAAAACAATTTTTAATAAAAATGACAGATTAGGATTTGCTGTTGGATTGATAAATAAAGATAAAAATACTATTATTTCAGAAATTTACTACGGAAAAGAAATAACAAAACATCTTTCAATAACTGGAGATTTACAGTACATGAAAGAAAATCAGGACAATCTTATTTTAGGCGGAAGACTATTTTTAAGCTATTAATAGGCTGCACAATTTTATTTTTTAACTTAAAATATTCTTTTAATTCAAAATTTTAGAAATCAAGGAGGCAGTAATGAAAGAAAGAGTTGTTCTTGCTTATTCAGGTGGATTAGATACATCGGTTATAGTCAGGTGGCTTACAGATAAAGGATTTGAAGTAATAACCTATACTGCAGATGTTGGACAGGGGGAAGAATTAGATGAAATTGAAGAAAAAGCAAAAATGGCTGGAGCAGTAGAAGCAATAATTGATGATATAAAAGAAGAGTTTGCAAGGGAATACTGTTTACCACTTATGAGGTCAGGGGCTTTATACGAAAACAGATACACTTTACTGTCTGCATTATCAAGACCTTTAATATCAAAAAAGTTAGTTGAACTTGCCCATAAATACAGCGCCCACTATGTAGCACACGGCTCAACTGGAAAAGGAAACGACCAGGTTAGGTTTGAAACTTCAGTATGGGCATTAGACCCAGATATAGAAGTTTTAGCACCTGTAAGAGAATGGGAATTTAAATCAAGGGATGAAGAAATTGAATATGCAAAAAAACACGGAATACCTGTCAAAGCAACAAAAGAAAAACCCTACTCTTACGACAGAAATTTATGGGGGGTTGCTATTGAAGCAGGACCACTTGAAGACATATGGAAAGAACCTCCTGAAGATGCATTTGAGATAACTGTAAATCCAGAAAATGCACCAGATAAGCCTGAGTATATAGAGATAGAATTTAAAGAAGGAACACCAGTTTCAATAAATGGAAAAGAATACAAAGAGTTGTGGAAACTTATCTGGGATTTAAACGAAATTGCTGGAAAACACGGAGTTGGAAGAATTGATATGGTAGAAAACAGACTTGTAGGTATAAAAACAAGGGAAGTTTATGAATCACCGGCAGGTTTAATACTTATAAAAGCATATGATGAAATTGAAAGCCTCGTTTTAGATAGATTTACATACCACTATAAACTCCAGCATATATCACAGCCTTACGCAGATTTAACATACGAAGGATTGTGGTTTTCAAAGTTGAGGGAAGCTTTAGACTCTTTCAATAATGAAATAGCTAAATTAGTTAATGGTACTGTTAGATTTAAATTATACAAAGGTAGTGCAAATATTGTTGGAAGAAAATCTCCTAATGGATTGTACTTTGAAAATTTAGCCACTTACAGCCCAGAAGATGAGTTTGACCACAGGGCAGGTGGAATGTTTACAAAGGTATGGGGATTACCTTTAAAAGTTTTTGCAAAGGTGAATAAAAAATAAAAAAGGCGGGTTTAAACCCGCCTTACATTTATCAAACTTTGTACTGGTTTAGAATTTCATCCCAAACAGTTTCAGGATTTTCAGGTTTGTATTTTTCTTTTAATGCTGCAACTTTTTCTTCGAAAGTAGGAATATCTTCAGTCTTATAGAAAATACCTATTGGAACTTTAGCTTCAGGGTCATGGTCAGAGTCTAAAGCATGTGAAGCTAACTCATGGGCTTTAGCTAAATCAGAAGGGTCATGACCTAATTCTTTATTAATATCTACAAGTCTTCCTTTGTAAAACTTAAATGTATCAATTTTGTTGTAAGTAGGACAAGGAGAAAGGATGTTAATAAATGCAAAACCTTTATGCTCTATACCTGCTTCTATAATTTCAGTCATATGTTTTGGATTTCCTGCGTATGTTTGAGCTACAAAAGTAGCACCACAGGCTAAAGAGAATGTTAATACATTAAAAGGATTATCTAAATTTCCATAAGGTGTTAAAGAACCTTTATAACCAGTCCTTGAAGTTGGAGAAACCTGGTTTTTAGTTAAAGCGTACATTCTGTTATCCATAGATATTACAACCATATCAAAATTCTTTCTTGCTGCATGTGGATAGTGTTCCATACCAATAGAGAATAAATCACCATCACCGGCTGTTACAATTGTTGGTATTTCAGGCTTAGCTAACCTTGCACCAACAGCTGCTGGAATAGCTCTACCGTGACAAGAGTGTAATCCAAAAGCATTCATCCATAAAGGTAATCTTGAAGAACATCCAATTCCAGAAACAAGCGATAATGCAGTTGGGTCAAGCTTTTCTTCAGAAAAAGCCCTTGTCAATGCTGTAACAACACCAAAATCTCCACAACCTGGACACCATGTTGATTCCAGTTCTGACTTATACTCCTTAGGTGGTAAACTTTCTTGTAATCTTATATATTGTGTCATATTACTGACCTCCTATATTTCTTAAATTTTATTTTATGGGAGACTGCAAAAGCAGTCCCTGTTTTAAATCATAATGCTTATGCTTCAACTTGTTTTCCTAAAAGTTCTTCAACTTTTTGTTCAATTTCAGCAGGTATAAATGGTTCTCCTCTGTAAATATTGTACTGAACAATCTTATTTTGTGGAACGTCACTGAACATTTCTATAAACTTAGCTAAATGTCCAAGGTAGTTTGCTTCAGGAACAAGTAAGATATCAGACATTTCTGCAACTTTCTCAATAGCTTTTCTTGGTAATGGATAAACAAGTTTAGGATAAAGTGCAGCAACCTTTATTCCTTTCTTTCTTAATCTCTGAACTGCTTCTTTAGTAATAGAAGCTGTTAATCCCCATGTAACAATAGAGATGTCAGCTTTTTCCCCTTCTTTTAAATCACCTAAATCCCATTCAATCAAATGTGGATTTTCGTCTTCTACATTCTTAATTTTTCTAAATCTCTTATCCATCATTTCAGTTCTTTCTTTTGGAGTTGTTCTTGGATAAGAGTTTTCTCCGTGCTCAAGACCTGTTGCTGTATAAGGCTTTGGAGATTCTCCAGGAGCTAAGAATGGAGAAATTCCATTATCTGTAATCTGATATCTGAATATATTGTTTATTTCTTCAGGGCTAACATCTCCCTTTCTAACAATTGGTCTTTCTATAAGTTTTGACTGGATTTCTTTTATATTTGGAGTTGGAATTGCTTCAGCCCTTAAAGATAAAGAAGCATCTGTCAAGAATAAAACAGGTAATTGGTATTTCTCTGCCATGTTAAATGACTCAATAGTTAAGTAGAAGTTTTCTTCAACATTTGTAGGTGCAATAACTATTCTCTGGTCATCTCCATGACCTCCTAATGCTGCTGCAAATAAATCAGCCTGGTCGTGTTTTGTAGGCATTCCAGTTGAAGGTCCACCCCTTTGAACATCAACAACTACTACAGGAGTTTCAGTAACTGAAGCTAATCCAATAAGCTCTTGCATTAAAGAAATCCCTGGTCCAGATGTTGCAGTCATAGCTTTAACACCAGTGAAAGAAGCACCTATGATAGCAGCCATTGAAGATATTTCATCTTCAGACTGGTAAACATAACCACCAGTTTTTAAAATGATTGGTGCCAAATAGTTACCAACTGTTGTAGCTGGAGTAATAGGATATGCAGCAAAAACTTTTACTCCTGCTGCTGCTGCACCAAGGGCAATAGCTTCATTTCCTTCTATAATAATTACATCTTTTTTAGGTAAAGGACCTGGAACTTTATAAGGGTCAACTTTCTTAATATTTTCTTTAACATACTGCTGTGCAACTTCAATTGCTTTAAAGTTCAAATCAACAACATCCTGACCTTTTTTTGAAAATTTTTCTACAATCTCCTGTTTAAGAGATTCAATCGGCATTCCAAGTAATTCAAAAGTTGCTGCCATTGCTATAACGTTTTTTGTTATATAAGCACCAACTTCCTTTTTAGCCAACTGTGACATAGGAACAGCGTAAAGGATTACTCCTTTTGCTTCAAGCTCTTCTATTTCAGGTTCAAAATCTCCACCTTCAGGACCGTCCCAAATCATAACAGTTCCTTCTTTAAGTAGAGGCTTGTTTACTTCGTAAGCTTCTCCGTTGAAAGCAACTAATATCTGGAAGCCGTCTCCCTGTGATAATATTTTTTCGTCAGACATTCTAACCTGTGATAAGGCATAACCACCTTTAATTTCTGCTGGGAAACTTTTGAATGTTACAACTTCATACCCAAGTCTCGCTGCAGCTTTCATAGTGAAGTCACCAGAAGATATAACACCTTCTCCACCTTCACCGGCATACTTTACAGTTAAATCAAATGACGCCATCTTTTTTCCTCCTTATAAGGGTTTAGTTTATAAAATATAACATTGTTTGATTTTATAGTCAAACAGCGTTATATTTTTTAACGTAGATATATAACTTATTTATTTTTAAGAATTTCTTCAACAACTTCTCCAATTGTAGAAATATTCTGAACTGTTTTAACTCCTGCAGCTTCAAGTGCTTTGTACTTTTCTTCAGCTGTTCCTTTTCCACCTGCAATTATAGCTCCAGCGTGTCCCATTCTTTTACCTGGAGGTGCTGTAACACCAGCTATATATGCTACAACTGGTTTTGTTACGTTTTCTTTAATAAATTCAGCTGCTTCCTCTTCAGCAGTACCACCAATTTCACCAATCATAACAATTGCTTCTGTTTCAGGGTCGTTCTGGAACCACTCTAAAACATCTGAAAAAACTGTTCCGGGAACAGGGTCTCCACCAATACCAACAGCAGTAGATTGGCCTATTCCCCTTTGTGTTAACTGGAATGCTGCCTCGTAAGTTAGTGTTCCACTTCTTGAAACGAGACCTACATTTCCTTTTTTAAATATATGTCCAGGCATAATACCAATTTTTGCTTCTTCAGGTGTTATAACACCAGGACAGTTAGGACCTATTAAAACTGTATCTGGGTGGTATTTTTTTAAATGTTCTTTTACAGGTATCATATCATTTACAGGAATTCCTTCTGTAATACAGATTATAGTTTCTATTCCTGCTGCTGCAGCTTCAAGTATAGAATCAGCTGCAAATGGTGGTGGAACAAAAATTAATGAACAGTTTGCCCCTGTTTCTTCAACTGCTTTTTTTACAGTGTCAAAAACCGGAATCCCTTCAACTTCCTGTCCTTCTTTACCAGGTGTTACTCCTGCTACTACCTGTGTTCCGTATGCTTTACACTGTGTAGCGTGGAAACTACCTTCTCTTCCTGTTATACCTTGAACTACTACTTTAGTATCCTTATTTACCAATACACTCATTTTTAAATGCCTCCTTAAATTTCTATTTTAAAATTGAAAAGAAGTTAACCTGCAACTTCAACAGCTTTTTTAGCACCTTCCCACATTGTATCAGCAGTAATTAGATTTAATCCTGATTCTGCCAACATCTTTTTACCAAGTTCAACATTTGTTCCTTCCATTCTTACAACTATTGGAACGTGCGGTTTAACTTCTTCTGATGCCTTGATAATACCTTCTGCAAGCCTATCACATCTTAAAATTCCACCAAAAATATTTATAAAAATGGCTTTAACGTTTGGATCTGAAAGAATTATTTTAAATGCATTTGCTATTTGTTCTGCATTTGCAGAACCACCAACATCTAAGAAGTTTGCAGGTTCTCCACCAGCAAGTTTGATTGTGTCCATTGTAGCCATAGCAAGACCTGCACCATTAACCATACATGCAATATTTCCATCAAGTTTTATGTAATTTAGATTGTACTTTTTAGCTTCAACTTCTAATGGTGATTCCTGTGTAGGGTCTTCCATTTCCATTATGTCAGGATGTTTGAATAGTGCATTATCATCAAAATCAACCTTTGCATCTAAAATAACAATATTTCCTTCTTTAGTTAAAACCAACGGGTTAATTTCTACCATTGAGGCATCTTTATCCATATAAGCTTCATATAGTTTAATAAATAAAGAAGCTGCTTTATTAAGCAGTTTTTTTGGTAATCCAAGTTTTAAAGCTATTTCCCTTGCCTGAAATGGTCTTAAACCTAAAAATGGGTCTATTACTTCTGTAATAATTGCTTCAGGGTTAGTTGCTGCGACTTCTTCAATTTCCATTCCCCCTTCTGAAGATGCCATTATAATAGGTTTTGATTTACTTCTATCTAATGTGATTGCTACATAAAATTCTTTATCAATGTTTGTCCCTTCTTCAATGTAAAGTCTACTTACAGGTAAACCTTCTGGTCCAGTTTGAAAAGTTACCAATGTTTTTCCAAGTAATTCAGCAGCGTATTTTTGTACTTCTTCAATAGAATTTGCTAATTTAACTCCGCCGGCTTTTCCTCTTCCGCCTGCATGTATTTGTGCCTTTACAACAACTGGCCATGAACAGAGTTCCTGTGCTGCTTCAACCGCCTCTTCAACAGTGAAAGCTGGAAAACCCCTTGGAACAGGTAAACCATACTTTGCCAAAACCTCTTTTGCCTGATGCTCATGTACTTTCATATCAGCCTCCTAAGCTTTTTTATTTTATTCAAATAGTACCTTTGTTTTTGGAAATTTTATCTCCCTTTCTTCCTTTTTATTTTGAAGTTTGTAAAGAAGAATCAGACGCTCTAAAATGATTTTTTCGTTGCTGTATTCTAATAATTCTAAATTATTTTCATTTTTCCATCTATTTATAGTATCTGAGAAACTTTCTATATTTTCTCCAACAATGTTAAATACTTCTACTTTAGCCACTTTTTCCATTAATGAACCAACTGCTAAAAACCTGTGGCAGTCCATAGGGTCTTTTTCTGCACACATTACTGCTACTTTATTTTCTTTACTTATTTTAAAAAGTTTATTCATCCCTTCTCTAAACTTTTGTACATCAAGTAAATCTTCTAATTTTGATACTCCTTCTCTAACCCTTTTTTTAACAGTTAATCCGCCAATATAATCACCTAAAAAAGTGTGCTTTATATTTTCCTTTTTTAAAGTCTGGTTTAAATTTTCATAATCATAAACAGGAAATGTTTTTGAATAGGAAAAAGTACGAATATCAATTAAAAAATTAATATTGCTTTTTTTTAAAGTATCTATAAAAGATTCTATTTCAAAGAATGGAGAATAACCAATTGTAAATAGCAAGGAAATTTCTCCTTTATATCTCTATTTTCCTATATTTTTTCTGGTTTTCTTCAAAAACATCTCCACCGTATATATCATTTGCTACAATGACTGGAAAGTCTTCAAAGTACAGTTTTCTTATTGCTTCTGTACCAAGGTCTTCATAGGCTATTATTTCTGCAGATTTTATATGTTTTGAAAGTAATGCAGCGGTTCCACCAAAAGCTGCAAAGTAAACAGCTTTATATTTTTTAAGAGCTTCTTTAACAGGTTCAGTTCTATAACCTTTACCTATTGTTCCTTTCAATCCAAGTTCTAACAGTTTAGGTGTGTATTTGTCCATCCTGTAAGCAGTTGTTGGTCCAGCTGAACCAATAACCTGTCCTGGTTTTGGTGGAGTTGGTCCAACGTAGTATATAACCTGCCCTTTTACATCAAAAGGTAATTTACCTGTTTTTTCGTACTCTTCTAACATTCTTTTATGGGCTGCATCTCTGGCTGTATAAACATAACCAGTAATTAAAACCCTATCACCTGCCCTTAAATCTTCTATCACTTCCTCTGTTAAAGGGGTTGTAATTTTTTTTGGTTCACTCATTTTCTTTCCTCTTTTTTCAGTAATTTTATATCTCTATTTCTTTGTGCCTTGCAGCATGACACTGGATATTAACTGCAACAGGTAAAGATGCTATGTGTACTGGAGCAATTTCAACTTTAACGTCAACTGCCGTTGTTGAACCTCCAAAACCAAGAGGTCCAATTCCAAGCTTGTTTATATCTTCTAAAAGTTCTTCTTCAATAGCTGCTATTTTTGGGTCTGGATGTCTTTCTCCAATATGTCTAAATAAAGATTTTTTTGCCAGAACAGCCGAATAATCAAATGTTCCACCTATCCCAATACCAACAGTAAAAGGTGGGCAAGCATTAGGTCCTGCATTGGCAACTGTCTGTAATATAAACTTTTTAACACCTTCCCAACCATCTGATGGTTTTAACATAATCTGTCTGCTTGTGTTTTCAGAACCACCACCTTTTGCTGCAAATTTTATTTTAATTTTGTCTCCAGGGACAAAATCGTAATATATCAGTGCTGGTGTGTTATCTCCAGTATTTTTTCTTTCAAAAATAGGGTCATAAGCAAGTGAAGCCCTTAAATAACCTTCTTTGGTTGCCTCTCTTAATCCTTCATTAATTGCATCGGTAATATTTCCACCTGTTACGTGGACATCCTGTCCAATTTCAACAAAGAAAACAGGGTATCCTGTATCCTGACAATAAGCAACTTCTTCGTCAGCTGCAACTTTTGCATTTTCAAGGATTGTATTCAGTATCTCTTTTCCCATTTCTGATTCTTCTTTTGGAACTGCTTCTTTTATAGCATTAATAAAATCAGACGGGATAAAATATTCTGTATCCATTACAAGCGCTTTAACTACTTCTTTTATTTCATTGGCATGTATTTCTCTCATTTTAAACCTCTCAAATTAATCCAAGTTCTTTTATTCTTTCAATTCCTGATTTAACTGATTTTACAGAAGATTCCCACATTTTTTCTTCCTCTTCTGTAAATTCAAGCTTAACTACCTCTTCTACCCCGTGGGCTCCAAGTTTAACAGGGATTCCAATACAGATATCTTCAGCTTTATAAAATTTACTATCTTCACCATCTAAATAAATAGAACAAGGCATTATCTCTTTTTTATCTTCTAAAATAGCTTCTACCATTTCTACAACTGAAGCTCCAGGGGCATGGTAAGCAGATGTTCCCATAAGCTCAACAATTTCACCACCACCAAATTTTGTTCTGTTTACTAATTCTTCTAATTTTTCAGGTGAGAACAATTTTGTTAGAGGTATTCCTCCAACATTTGAAACAGATAGAAGAGGAACCATATCATCACCGTGGCTTCCTAAAACATAAGCATTTATATTTTTTACAGATACTTTAAGTTCCATTGATATAAATGCCTTAAATCTTGCAGTATCCAAAACACCAGCCATTCCCATTACTCTATTTTTTGGAAAACCTGTTATTTTAAGTGCTGTATAAGTTAGAACATCTACAGGGTTAGAAACTACAATAACTATAGAATCAGGAGCATAAGAGGATATTCTCTCTGAAATTGTTCTCATTATTCCAACATTTTTAGATAAAAGGTCATCTCTACTCATTCCTGGTCTTCTTGGAAATCCAGCAGTAACAACAACTATATCAGAACCTTCAAGGGCTTCATATCCTTCTCCATCTGGTGTAACTGTAAATCCTTCAACCTCAACATCACATCCTATAGCTGTAGCCATCTGTTTAATATCAAGTGCTTTTCCTTTAACAACTTCAAATGTTTTTTCTTCTGTAACCCTTGCCAAATCAAACATTTTAATATTTGCCAACTCTTTAATTGCAATAAGATTTGCTACATGCTCTCCAACATTTCCTGCTCCAATTACTGATACTACAGGTCTTTTGTATTCTGCCATTTATAGACTCCTCCGTACTGTTTTGTCTTTATTAGAATATAATTTATAAAAGAGTTTGTCAAACAACGGCTTATGACGAAACTGTTTAATATCAACTATTTTTACATATATTGTTAAATAATCAAACAATGTTATAATTTTTAAAAGCAGCAGGAGATTTTGATGGAAAAGAAAGATAGAAAAACATCAGTTGAGAAGGCTTTAGATTTAATAGAAACATTAAAAGAAAAAGACGATTTAGGTGTAACTGAATTAAGTCAGATTTTAGGCTTAAACAAAAATTACGTTTTCAGGCTTTTAGCTACTTTAGAAGTTATAGGATTAATTGAACAGGATGAAGAAACAGGACATTACAAATTAGGAATAAAAACATTACAGCTTGAGTACGCATTTATAAAAAATTTAGAATTTCTAAAAAAAGCAAAACCTTTTATAAAAAGATTAAGAAATGAAACAA
>Ga0256841_1002640_pt1 | contig 14080 bp, 11 predicted proteins | sample 356308metaG_FD_185971 | JGI IMG/M metagenome (GOLD analysis project Ga0256841, IMG submission 185971) | Hydrothermal vent microbial communities from Mid Atlantic Ridge, Atlantic Ocean - 356-308 | ecosystem: Environmental > Aquatic > Marine > Hydrothermal vents | place: Atlantic Ocean: Mid...
ATATTTTTTTATTCTGCTAATAGAAAAGATCGCATAAAAATTTAATCCAGAGTGCATTTTATAAATGCCTGTACAGATAAAAAAAAATAAACCGATTTCTCAGGGAAACGGTTTAGATATTATTGATAAAATCCGCAATGGAGACGAACACGCTTTTAGGGATTTATTTAAAGCATATTATGAACCGTTGATTAAATATGCACTCCGATATGTACACGATGTGCAGACGGCCGAGGATATTATTTGTGATATTTTTTTGAAAATATGGGAAGACCGTACACAATTAAATATCCATATAAACGTTAAATCTTACTTATATCGGATGGCCAGGAATCATTCTTTAAACTATCTTAAAACTAAAAAGCCGGACCTTGTTGATAATTTCAGATTAAATCTTTCTTTATCAAGTGATGCCTCCGATGAACAGGTGCATCTGGATGAAATAGCAAAACACATTCAGGAAGCGATAGCCGAACTGCCGGATCGTTCCCGCAGCGTATTTACAATGCACCGCTATGACAATTTAAAATATTCAGAAATCGCGGAAATATTAAATATATCCGAAGGTACGGTTGAAACCCACATGGTTCGGGCATTAAAATTTCTTCGCAAGCGGCTGGATTTCTTACTTTCGTTTATTCTTGTCATGAACCGTATCTAAGAAAATTCGCTCTTTGTATAGGTAAATTCGTTTTCAGTTGTCTTATCATTAAAGAAAGAGAAAATATGGAAGATTCAACCTATTACAAGCTTATGCTAAAAAATTTGTCTGGTTCGATTAGCCTGAAAGAAAAAGGAGTTTTACATACCTGGTTGGAATCAGATGAAAAAAATAAAAAGCTATATACTTTGTATGAGCAAATTTGGCATACAACAGAAAAAGACAATGAAATGGTTAATATGAAAACCGCCTGGAATACGATCTCGAAAAAAGCAGGAATTGCGTTATCTTATGATGACTTAAGAATCGATGCTACTCCGGAAAAAATTCCAACCGGTCATTATAAATCCGGATATGGTTATCAGATTTTACGCTATGCCGCCGTATTTGTAGTCGCTTTTTCTCTTGTATTTCTGTTCAAAAAGACAACACAAACGACTCAGATGCCGGAGCAACAACAGGTTTTAGTACAATATGGTAAACAGAGCAACATTGTATTACCGGATGGTTCCAGAATCGTTTTGGATGCCGGAAGTAAATTAAGTTTTCCGAAAAAATTCGCCGGAGATTCGCGGGAAGTCTTTTTGAGCGGGGAAGCCTATTTTGAAGTGAAACACAATCCGGCAAAACCATTTATCATTTATGCCAACGAAGGAATTATTACGGTACTCGGTACGAAATTCAATGTACGGGCCTGGAAATTTGATGATAACGAAGTCAAAGTTGCCGTTGCTGAAGGTATCGTCTCTTTACAAGGAAGTAGCTCTAAAAAAGAAAAGGCTGCTGTTATTACGAAAGGAGAAATGAGTTATTTAACCAGCACTCATTTAACCCCGACCCGTCCAAAGAAGGTAAATATCGAGGATCACCTGGCCTGGATGAGAAGGGAATTGATTCTGGAAAGCACTCCTTTAAATGAAGTATTGGACAGGCTCTCTCGCTGGTATAATCTGCGATTTAGATTACCCAGCCCGGTTTATAATCACGTAAAAATTACCGGCACTTTTCAAAAAAAATCTGTCGGATATATTTTGGAAGTAATTGGATTAATGACGCATTTGGATTACAAGCGGGAAAATAATCTTATCACGTTTTATGCTAGGAAGTAAGACAGTACTCAACACCTAACCACCCTATAGTTAAGACGTGAGGTAGAAACGTAAACCGAACCGTCTGCTCTTCAGGACTGATGCAGCAGCCCTGTGGGCAGGGAAGTATTACCCGAAAGGAATCATTCGGGTGAGGGGTTTCTGCATAAATCTCAAATACATACGGGCTAACGTATTCTTTTCCCATCAATCCGGGAGTAATCCGATAAAATCAAACGGGAGGTAAAACTAATGAAAAAGAAAAAAATAATACGAACCGCTCTTTTCATCTTTCTATCTATTCTTTTAAACATTCCGCTGCAAGCTCAAAGCAGTTCCGGGGTACAAAAACAGTTGCAAAACCGTATCACGCTTCAGATGGAAAATGTACCGTTGAAGGAAGCCCTCCATAAAATCGCCGAAAAGGGAGGCTTTAAACTGCTTTTTAGCGAAACGTTTATCCCTACCAATCGAATAGTTTCTGTAAATTTTAATGATGTACCGGCGGAGAATGCTTTACATAAAATACTTGCTCAAACTTCCACTGAATTCAAAGTAACGGGGGGCGGACAAATTGTCCTGGTTCCATCCGTAGCGGATCCTGTTTCTCAACAGGGTGCAGCAAGTACAGGTACGATTGCCGGCAGTGTTTATGATAGCCAAACCGATGAACCTTTGGTGGGCGCTAATGTATATTTGGAAAACACCTCATTTGGAGCCGCCACGGATAAAGATGGTATGTTTATTATTAATAATGTCCCTCCGGGGAAATATACGGTTGTTGCCACTTTTGTGGGCTATTCAAAACATACAGATAGCATTACATTAGAAGCCGGTGATAAAGCCAAATTGAATTTTGCCCTGCAACCCAGCTTAATGGATTTGGACGCTATCGTGGTTACCGGTAGCCAAGGTGGACGAGAGAAACGAGAGCTAGCCAACCCGGTAACAGTTGTCTCGGAAAACGATCTAAAACTAATGCCCATCGAAAGTATGAATGACCTTTTTGAAGGCAGGGTACCGGGTGGCTATACGCTGGATATAGGATTCGCTTCAAGGAATAGACAAACAATCGCCTTAAGAGGAAGCCAGGCTTTTACAACCTACAATAATACGGTAAAAACCTATATCGACGGTGTAGAGGTTGCCGATTATGGTTACAGCCCTCTGGCATCGTTAGATTATAACGATATAGAAAAAATAGAAATCCTGCGCGGACCAATGGCTTCTACTTTATACGGTTCCGGTGCAAGCGGCGGTGTCATTCAGATATTTACAAAAGGAGGCAGCCGTCGTGGATCAAGGATTCGATTTAAAAGCTATGCTACTGCCACATCCACACCCTATGTTGATAAAACGCCTCTGGGCCGTTATTTTTCACTCAATCTTTCCAGCGGTTCACCGGGAAAAGATTTTACTATCGGTGTTTCCAGGGAAATCAATGACCTGCCTTATCCTAATAATGGCGTGAAAGATGGAAAATGGAGGTTTAGCGGCGGAGCAAATATTACAAGCGGATCTTTTATCATCAACATGAAAGCTTCTTTCGGATCAAGTATATACGGATCTGTAAATAACCCCTACTTATTGAAACTGGCTAAAGAACGAGGTTGGACAAATACACCCGACTCCTGGAACAAGATAAGCGATCGCCAATATACCAATGCGGATCAATTGGCGAGCATGAGCATACGGCATATTATCAGTCCCAGTTGGTATCAGAATTTAACCCTGGGATATAATAAATCGACTATTGAGAACAATTCACGCTCATCGGATTTGGTTTGGGTGTATGATCCCACCGCAGGATGGACGCAGGTGGAAAAGTATTACTATCTAAATCGTAATTGGACAAAACGTACCATCAAATGGTTTACCAACAGCAAACAGACTTTTGCGGAAAATTTTTCAGCGGATATGACGGCCGGTTTTGAACATACGCTCCAAAACACCGAATATTTAAATACAAACCTTGACGTCAATCCGGAAAAGCTGCGCGCTCATTCTCTGGATAATGGAATCATATCCAACTATGATAATATAAACACGGGATATTTTGCCGAAACAGTGCTGGGTTATAGAAACCGACTGTTCTTAACAACAGGAATACGCCTCGAGGATAACAGCTATTACGGTCCTAAATATGGTTTGGATAAGGACCCCAGAGTCGGGTTATCTTATGTCTATGAATTTGGAAAGATTATGGCCAAGCCAAGAGTTGCCTGGGGTAAATCTACTAAAGCTCCGTCGGTAACCCAAAAAGATTATCACGAAACAGCCTGGGCAATTTTCCTGGCCAACCCGAAACTCGGGCCGGAAACCCAATCCGGATACGAAGCCGGGGCAGACCTGTATTTCAGCGATATATTTTCCTTTGAAATGACCTATTACGATCAGCTGGTAAAGAATGGAATTACTGTGGTTAGTGTGGATGATACAAGTACCACGAAAAAAGAATATCAATACCAAAACATCAATGAGTTTTTTAATAAAGGATGGGAATTTGCCGGTAAGCTGCTCCTGAATCCGTTTACCGTGAACTTTACCCTTTCGATTAACAATAGTACATACGGGGATAATCAGAGTTCATCCAATTGGAGATATAAAAAAGGCAATAAAAAACTATACACACCGGAAAATACCGCATCCGTCGGAATAGCCTATAAAATTCCCGCGTTAATTCCGGGTTCAAAAAAAGGCGGCTATGTGGGGATGGATCTGAACTACACCGGTAAAATGCTCGTTAACAATGTCTTAAGACAGTATGATGGTTACTATAATCCTAATATTGATCGGCTAGCGCCAGATGATCCTAAAAACCTCAAAGAAAAAGACGGTTTCTATAAAATTCGCCTTCGCGGTAATTACTGGTTTACCGATTATCTGTCTGTTTTTGTAGATGTTATAAATCTTACGAACTATCAAAAGGCCGGCTATAATGAAACGGTTCCGTCATTAGGACGAATTACAAAAATAGGTCTGAATATTCAGTTGTAATAAAATAGATTTCCCCCGTACCTCCACTACAAATAGCCCGGTTTTTTTCGGGCTATTTGTAGTAATTAAAAGATTGAGGATAGAATGAAAAAATACATAAGTTTCCTAATAGGTTCCCTGCTTTTACTGATCATCGGTTGCCAGCAAAATATGCCGAAAACAAGTATAGTTACCTTCCATCCGGAACAACCAAAATGGAACGGCTCCCTTACGGTTTCTTTTACTCCCGGTGCAAAGTCTCCTCTTGTCAATGCGGATAGCGTTACGCTTCAGGCACTTTTTATTCCGGTAAATCCCACCGACAGAGAGATACTTGAAAATGGCAAAATGAACGAGATCCCAATGCAAAAATACGGAATTACCTGGAAGGCCAAAATGGTTCCGGAAGAAGCAACCGGCTGTATTATTTTTCAGTTTGAAGCACACGATACATATGATAATAACAATCAAAAGGGTTGGGAAATACTTCTGTACTCCGAAGACGGAAAACCGGTTAAAGGCGGTTATTCAGCGCTTTCCCAGGCAACGGGTGAAGGGATGGTCTCTTTCCTGTTAAACTTGAGAAGACTGGACGCAGATAGGGCTTTGGCTTTGTATAAAAAAGAAATTAATCTGTATCCGGATAACTGGCGGGCCCGGGCGGTAAGCGCTAATATACGCTACCGAGAAGCCATTAAAAATAACAATAAAACGGAAGCCCAAAAGATTGAAACCGAACTCGCGGCTTACCTTGATCAACACCCCCGCGATATCAAACTGTTGGAATTTGCCTATTCCTTTTTTTACCGGCCCAATCCCGAAAAATCAAAACAGATTGTGCAGCAAATCGGGAAATTGAATCCGAAGCACCGTTATGTGCTGAACAATGCTCTAATTAAGATTAGAAAAATTAAGAATGTTACAAAACGATTAGACGAATTAATGCGGATGGAAGATAGGGTCAAAGGCACAAGATTCTACTGGAGCTGGGCGCGTTATACTTTGCCGGATTTAATACGGACAAAGAAGTGGAATACTATCCTCAAAATCGGCCGTCAGATGATAGACAGAATAAACTCGGCTGAAATGTTCTATCCTTCCTATACGAAAGAAAAAATAGAATCGAAGAAAGAGAAATATTTATATACGCCTTTAAGCGCCATGGCGACGGCCTATTATAAACTGGGCCAAAACGACAAAGCGCAGGAGTGTTTTACTAAATTGAGCCGAATAACGCTTTATCCACATCAGGAAGTAGCCTTTATCGAAGAATATTTACAATTTTTAGTGGATACCAAACAATGGGATAAAGCGGTGGATATTGGAAAAAAGGCGATAGAAAAAGCGAAATTCAATGATAAAATAGTAAAGTTGTTCAAAACAGCCTATATTAAAAAAACCGGCGACGCCAAAACCGCCGAACAAATAGTTGTAGACGCCAAAAAGAAAAGCGGCGTCTATCGCAAAGAGGAAATAGCCAAAACCTTTATTACAAACGCGAAACCGGCGCCCGCATTTACGTTAAAAAATGTGGACGGTGAAGAAGTGTCTCTCGCTTCTCTTCGAGGCAAAACGGTTATTGTTGATTTCTGGGCGACCTGGTGCAGTCCGTGTAAGGCCTCTTTCCCTTACTTGCAAAAATTCTGGGAAGAACATCAAAAGGATCCGAATATCGCCTTGTTTGCAATTAATACAACGGAACGGATAAAAGGAGCGGCGCGCGTAAAAGCCATAAAAAAACTAATGGCCGCTAATAATTATACCTTTCCGGTTTTACTGGACGATAAAAATAGCAGTATCAAAAATGCGTTTGAAGTGGGGGGCATTCCCACCAAGTTTTTTATCGGCCCTGACGGTAAAATATATTTTGTAGAAATAGGATTTCATGGCCCGACAATGGCGGAAGATATGAATATCAGATTAAAGTTAATCAAAGAAAAACTACGGCTTTTAAAATAGTTTAAAATGAATCGATCTTGTGTAATGGACTAATCCATTAAGATCCAACTTTTGCTATCTATGTTTGCAGCGGAGCAAATCTCGCCCAAAGAGATTTGCTCCGTTTTTCTTTAAGTGGTTATATAAATTCAAGCTCTTCTTGAATGCCGTGCATCTTGCCCTAAGTATGGATTATCAGGGGCCGGAAAAATATAATGTTCTACAGATCCTATTTCTATCGCTTTATTTTTTCCTGATGAAAACAAAGGGGGCAATCTTTTTGTATGTTTTGGGCCCGATACCTTTGATTCTCATCAGTTCTTCTGTGGATTTGAAAGAACCGTGCTTTTTACGATAGGCCAGTATTCTTCCGGCAATGGCGGGTCCGATTCTAGGTAAGCGCTGCAAATCGGATGAACCGGCCTTATTCAGATCGATACGTTGTATTGGGTGAGACTCTTTATGCTTCGAATATTGAGAATGATACGGCGCCGAAAGCGACGAGGAAGCGTATGCTTGCGGCCTGTCAGCGGATAAGGTATCGCCGGACAAGGCTTTGAACAAGCTGTCCTGCATGGTATAGTCGTAAGGCTTAACCCGGGTCGTATGCGGACGCATCCATTGCACAAAAATACTAAGCAAAATAACAGCCGTAATCACCAGCAGCGCCTTACGTTCCGTTTTGGTTAACGAGAACATATCCTTCTGCCGGTTTAATAAACTCTATCTAAAAATTCAATGCATCTTTAAATTTTTCGAAAATCGACTTATGCCCGTCCGACTGGGGTTGAACATTCTCACTATGATCCAGTTCGGCTAAGAGCTGCTTTTCATGGGCATTTAAGCGGGTCGGTACATAGACCTGTACCTGAACCAACTGATCCCCGATGCCCGCGCCGCGCAAGTGGGGAATACCCTTATTCCGCATGCGCAAAATTTTACCGGACTGAGTGCCGGCCGGAATCGATAACTTAGCTTTTCCCGTTAAGGTCGGAATCTCGATCGAAGTGCCTAAAGCCGCTTTCGAAAAACTGATCGGTAAAACCATCACCACATCATCGCCGCGGCGCTCAAAAATATCATGTTTCTTCTCTTCGATATGGACAATCAGGTCACCGGCGGGTCCGCCTCTTTTACCGGCATTACCTTCACCGTGCAAAGGGATATAATTGCCATTGGCTACACCGGCCGGAACATTGATTTCTATGGTCTTGCTGCCTTCCACGACTCCTTCTCCATGGCAGGAATGGCATGGATTTTCGATAATTTGCCCTTCGCCTCCACAGCGCGGACAGGTGGAGACATTAACCATCTGCCCAAACAGGGAATGGGATACCTGACGGATTTCACCGGAGCCGTGACAGACCGGGCAGGCGATGGTACGGCTGTATTTAGCCGCTCCGGTGCCGTTACATTCCGGACAAGGAACCTTCTTTTTCACTTTGATTTTTTTAGTAACACCGGTAGCAATCTCTTCCAGGGTGAGCTTCAAGCGCACCTGCAAGTCACTACCGCGTCGTCTGCTTCCGGCCCGGCGCCGGCCGGTGCCTCCTCCGCCGAAAATATCGCCGAATCCGAATCCCTCTTCCATAAACTGGCGCAGGGCATCGGCAATATCGAATCCGCCCATGTCAAATCCGCTGAAATTGCTGGCTTGCGGTCCGGCATGTCCGAAGCGATCATATTGCTGTCTCTTCTTGGGATCCGAAAGAACCGCATAGGCTTCGGCCACCTCCTTGAATTTGGCTTCGGCCTCTTTATCGCCCGGATTTTTATCGGGATGATATTTAACCGCTAATTTCCGATATGCTTTTTTTAATTCGTCCTGGGTCGCATTTCGATCCACACCCAATATTTCGTAAAAATCCCTTTTCGTCGTCATATATGCACCTTATTTAGCCACAATCACCTGGGAATGTCTGATCACCTTGTCATTTAAAGTATATCCTGGTAAATGTTCGTCTACAATGAATCCGCTCTCATGCGTATCGGAATCGATTTGCATCAACGCCTGATGTTTTTCCGCATCGAATTCCTCTCCTACGGCTTCCATCTTCTTTAAACCTTTCTTCTCCAGGATATTGATCATTTTTTTGTAGATTAATTCCACGCCTTCTCTCAACGATGCGCTGGCCTGATCCTCTTCGGCATGCTTCAGGAAACGCTCAAAATCATCAATTACAGGCAATAACTCGGTAATCAGCCCCTCGTTGGCATTTTCCAGATGGGCTAAAAATTCCTTTTCTGTTCTTCGTTTATAATTTTCAAATTCGGCAATTTTCCGTAAATTCTGATCTCTTAATTGTTGATTTGTTTCTTCCAATTCTTTTATTTTTTCTTCCAGTTCATGGATCTTTTTCTGGCTTTTTGCCTGAGAGGTGGTCCGCTTTTTTTTCTTCGCTTTTTCCTCTTCTACGCTCTTTGCTTTCTGTTTGACGTCTTCCGTTTTTTCTGCCATCTATATTTTCCTTTATCCTTGTTTAATTTAATTACTGCATATTCGAAGGTGACAAGTGCCGGGTCAGGGCCTGAGCCGTAAATTCAACCAGGGGGATAATTTTACCGTAAGCAATTCGTCTGGGACCTATGATACCCAGGACTCCGGCTATATTGCCCACCCGGTAAGTTGATGTAATAACGCTGCACTCTTTGATTTGTTTCTCGAAATGTTCTTCTCCGATAGTTACTTTTATACCCGGTGGATTCTCGCGTTGTTCCATGAAATGGATGATGATGTTTTTATCCTCCAGCAGGTCAACCAGCGTAGAAAAACGGTGTAAATCCGAAAACTCCGGTTGTTGCAAAATATTCTTCGTTCCGGTCACTGCATAGTTTTCGAACCGTTCAAAATCGAATAAACGATCCGAAGCGTCGAGGAACAGTTGCACCAGGCCGTTCGGTTCATGTTTCATATCCGCCAGAGCATCGGCAAAAATATCCTTAATATATCTTAAAGGCCTGCCGTGGAAACGTTGATTAATACGATTAACAATTTGTTTAATCGCCTTGCGTTCTACTTTTTGCCGTACTTCCATGAGGATGGTATTGATTTGTCCGCTATGTATGCTAAGCACCACCATTAATTTATTGGTGGCAACGGGAACGATTTGTATGCGGTCGAAAATCCCCTCATACAGGCGGGGCGTAACGATAATTCCCAATTGCCGGGAAATGGAGGCCAGCACACGAGCCACCTTTTCCATCAATAAATTGACGTCTCCGTCATAGCTTTCAATGGTTTCCATGATCATCGATGCAGCCGGTTCCTGAAGCTTATGCACGCGCACCAACCGATCCACATAATAGCGATAACCGGCCGTGGTAGGTACCCGTCCGGCAGAAGTATGGGGATGTTCCAGATAACCTTTCTCTTCCAATCCGGCCATTAAACGGCGTACAGACGCCGGCTTCAGGCCCGTCCCGCTTTTGCGGGCCAGATGAATCGAACCTACCGGCACAGCCGTTTTCACAAAAGTCCGAATAATGGCTCGTAATATTGATTTCTCTTTTTTATTAAGTTCAACCATTTTTTATTGTAGTTATTTCTTAACCCGGTTTAAACGCTGTTTTTTAACTTATCATTTAGATTAGACTGCCCGATGAAAGTTACACTTTCAGGACTTTTAACCTATATTCGATTCAAATACTTAGAAATGCTCATTGCACTGGATAGGAATCCGATCAGAGCTCCAAATAAAACAATAAAAATATATATCCAGCTATCCATCAATAAATGGCTGCCAATGGTGCGCTGCAAGGTTTTATCCAATATCCATAACAATCCGCAGGCCAGCAAAGAACCGAAAACTCCCTGTAACAGGCCTTCCACCAAAAACGGTCTGCGAATAAAGCGCTTGGTGGCCCCCACCAGCTTCATGATTTCGATAATATCACTGCGGGCCAGAATCGTTAAACGAATCGTATTGAATAACAAAACTACCGAGGCAATAATCAGGATCAACCCGATTAACAAGGCCGCCAAATAAATGATGGTCAGGTAATGATCGATCAGGCTTAGCAAATCCTTTTCATACAATACATCTCCAACTCCCGGAATGGCTTTTATCTTTCGGCTTATTTGAGCAATCGCCGAAGAAGAGCGGAAACCCTTTTGTAAATGCACAACGCAGGAAAAGGGCAGGGGATTGGTACCTAACACATCATACACGTTTTGACCGAATTCCTGTTCGAATTGTCTGGCCGCCTGTTTTTTTGAAACAAACTTTACCTGCTGTACCCCCTCTAATTTTTTAATCTCCTTCGCGATCTGTTTCCCCTGCCGGCTCGAAACATCCGGGTCCAGATAGACTTCAATCTCGATTTTAGCCCGCTTCTTACCGATCCATCGATTTACATTAACCGAAAATACCAGAAAAAGACCGATTAAAAGAAGACTGAGCCCTATGGACGAAATCGTAATAAACGATGCCAGTCTGGCCCGCTTGAAGCCATGAACTCCTTCTTTAACCGAAAACCAGATATTCATCAGGAAGTAATCATCCCCTCTTTAATGTAGATCACCCGGTGTGGAAACTTGCGAATCAAACCCTCGTTATGTGTGGCCATAATAACCGCCGTCCCCTGGTGATTGATCTTTTCCAGAATATGCATGATTTCAGCGGAGGTACGGTTATCCAGATTCCCGGTCGGTTCATCGGCTAACACACTGATGGGATTATTAACAATCGCCCTGGCTATGGCCACCCTCTGTTGCTCGCCTCCGGAAAGTTCTTCCGGAAAATGATCCCGCTTCTGGTTTAGATTTACTTCGGCCAGGACCCGTAAAACCCGGCGCTTTATCTCTTTGCTACGGACGCCGGTAACCCTTAAGGCCAGAGCCACATTTTCATAGACATTGCGATCTGCAAGCAGTTTGAAATCCTGAAAAACGACTCCGAGTTGGCGACGTAATATAGGGATATCCTTATCATCTATCTTTACGGAACTAAAGCGCTCCACAATTACGCTGCCCCTTTCTGGAAAAAGATCCATATAGATCATACGCAAAATAGATGATTTCCCGGCTCCACTGGGACCGACCAGATAAACAAATTCCCCCTTGACTATACGTAGAGAGATATTTTTAAGGATCGATTTTTTATCAACCGTCAGATCGGCATTATATATTTCAATCATAATTTTTGCAATTAAAATTCCACTATCCTGTCCGCATTATGAATTTACGAATCATTTCCTTCTTTTGCATACAAAATGTGCTCTTTCGGTTTTTTTTCGCACCGGTCGGAATGTAAAATCACTGTAAATAGCCTCAATTTCCATGGAACTCCCTTCAATCTGCCGCCTCCATTCCCATATTTCTCTGATTTTTTGGATATGGGTTTCCGAAAACACCCGGTGGTTATTATATATTCTGAATTCATTATACTGAAGATGTTTCTCTTCATCATACCAGGCTTTGCGTTCATAGCCCCGATCATTGCCGAAGAATTGACTCTCCCGAAAATCGTTAAAAATGTTCCGACAAACGTTGGGCATAATCGCATCAAAAATCAACAGACCATTCTTTTTGAGTATACCGGCGATATTGTTCATGACCACGCCAATGTATTCATCCTGTAAAATATAATTGATGGAGTCGTAAAGAATTACAACCACATCCAATGTTTCGGATTTAAAAGGAGGGTACCGAAAATCCGCTGCAAGCAATGCAACCGGCAAGGAGGTCGTTTTTCTCTTGGCCTGAAGCAGCATACCCGGAGAACGATCACTGCCGATAATATAACGCCTGCGCCGTTTCAGGTAGGGCAGCAGGGAACCCGTACCGCAGGAAAGATCGCCGATCAGCGAAACTTTCTTATGGTGCATGGCAATCAATGTGTTGATATATCGAGCCCATTGCCGGTAATTAACATGGCTCATCAAGTGATCATAGACAAGAGCCAGATGATCGTATAGTTGATGTTGGTTTACTCCCAAATCCATCTCCCATAAAAAGCTTTATTGTAAATAATAAATTTTGGTGTTATTTTCAAATGAATTATTTAAACACGGACTATAATCGTTTAAGCGAATTGGATATATTTTTTCTATGCTTAGTTTTTTAAATCCTTTCATTCTTCCTGCCCTTCTAACAGCTTCGATCCCGATTATTCTGCACTTCTTCAGCCGACGAAGGAGCAAAGTAATTCCTTTTAGTTCGTTACGATTTTTGAAATTGCTGGAAAACCAACGTATCCGTCATATTCGCTTCTACCAGATCTTACTGCTGATTATTCGTACCCTGTTTATTCTTTTTTTAGTACTGGCCTTTTCCCGCCCGACTCTAAACCGTTCGCTGAGCAGCCATGGCTCTGCCAGGACCACGGCCGTGCTGCTGGTGGACAATTCGTATAGCATGCAAACTTACTCCGGCGCCAGTCAGCTCTTTGATCTGGCTCGTAAAAAAGCCCTGCAGGTTGTCCAGACTTTTGATGATAAAGATCAGCTGTTTATTCTAACTCCGGATGCACCTTTTTTCCCGGAACACCCCCTGAACAAGAGCCAGGCTAAGGCCCTTCTACACCATCTGAATGTGAGTAACCTTTCTCCTGATTTCAAACCGATGTTCCGCATCAGTAAATCGCTTTTTGAACGTTATATGAACTTTAACCGCGAATTGTATCTGTTCAGCGATCTGCGCTTAAACCGGAAAGTGGTACCGGATTCATTAAACGGTTATTTTAGCCACCCTCCGGTGCGTATTTTCCTGTCCAATCCTTCTGCCCGGGATTCCATCCATAATATAAGTATAGATTCCGTTGCGTTTAAATCTCAATTTTTCGAAAAAGATCAACCCATCCGTTTGCAGATTCAGCTTCAAAACAACGCCCGTCATCCTATGGAGACAGCACTCAACATCTATAGCAAAGATCAGCGCCTGGCCATGAAGCAAATATCCTTTAACGGGCAGGGCCGGAGAATCGTCGAACTGCCTATTACCGTTCATCAGGTTGGGTATGTTCCCCTGAAAGCGGAAATTGACGATGATGATTTATTGATTGACAATCGTTATTTCTTCTCGGTGTATATTCCGCAAAAAATCCGGATTCTATTGATTTCCGACCGGCACCAGGGGGTCCTGTCCGCTGCCTCCGAAATTTTCAACCGAAACACCCGTTTAAATATTCGGCAAACCGATTACAATCATTGGCAGGGAATTATACTTCGTACGTTTGATTTGATTGTTCTTGATGATCCGCCGTCCATTCCTACGACGGCTTTCTCCCGGTTGAAAGCTTTTGTCCGCTCCGGTAAAAATCTATTCGTGATTCCCGGAGATCGAACCGAGCCTAGAAAAATGAATCTCATGCTGAAAACATTATTCAAGAATAATGTTTTTTTAACCTTCAAACAAGTAACGGACGCGGCTCAATTCTATACAATCAACCGTACTCAGTTACAGGAACTACTGATTAAG
>Ga0256841_1002641_pt1 | contig 14076 bp, 9 predicted proteins | sample 356308metaG_FD_185971 | JGI IMG/M metagenome (GOLD analysis project Ga0256841, IMG submission 185971) | Hydrothermal vent microbial communities from Mid Atlantic Ridge, Atlantic Ocean - 356-308 | ecosystem: Environmental > Aquatic > Marine > Hydrothermal vents | place: Atlantic Ocean: Mid...
TAATTTCCGGTGTTTTCCAAGTATAATTCCTTTGTCATCAATAAACAAAATTGTATTGTAAAGACTGGAATTACTAGTTTCCGAATTTCGCTCATTCATTCCGATAACCACATTTATGTTTGCCGTCTTTGCCGCTTTGCAAAGTCTATTAGTCGTTTCATCCGGTATAGATACGGCGTTTTTAACTAACTTAACATATAGATTGTTTAGCCGTTCCGTTTTGTGGGGTGGAATAGACCAGACCCAATCAGGGTAACCGGAAATAAAAGCCTCCGGAAAAACAATTAATTTTGCACCTTTTTTCCCTGCTTCAACAATTGCATCGCAAACTTTTTGAACCGTTTTTTCTTTATTTAAAAAAACAGGAGTAAGCTGTGCGGCAGCAATCTTTATTTTCGTATCCATATAATCTCCTAAAATATTTTAAATGATAAAACCTTACCGTAAAATTTCACTTTACATTTATAAATTAAAACACAAAAAACATTTATATTGTTTAACAGAATTTTCCCACATCAATTAATTATTAAATAATAGAATATTAATTTACTTAATAACTTTTAATACATGCAGAGTGTGATACTCCGGAACAATAGGTTGATCTACACCGAGATGAATTACATTTTCCTGAACAAATCCGTTTTCTTCAAATATTTCTTTCCATCCTTCCGGAGTGTTAAAGTTATAAGGAACATTCGCTTTCTTTGTTACATCTTCGGTGTAATTAATCAATCTGTTATAAAAATGATCGAAGAAAATATTTACCATTCGTTGTTGTTCTGAATTTAGGGATAAGTAAGATTGCAATTTGTGTCTTTCCCCCTCTGAAAGTTGGAAACCATCAACTCCGTAAACCGATTCAATAACAACGACTCTACCATTATTTTGGGTAACCCTGAATATTTCTTGCAATATTTTTATCGGATTATCACTATGATGCAGAACCGTTAGAAGCAAACTATTTGCAAACTCGTCATCGGCAGCTGGAATTTGGTCATGATTTTTTATTAATCGAAATTCCATCTGGGTTTCATTTATATACCCGTTTCTGTAAATATCTGCTAACACAACATCAAACCCATCCATTTTTAGAAGTCCGCTTACTTTCCCGTCGCCACAGCCTAAATCCAGAATTGAACCTGGAATTAAATAAGGCTTTATTTGATCATGAATAAGCTTTGATCTGCCTGCTAATTTTAACGGGATCTCTTTGGTTATACCGGTTTCTTTCAATAAATTATGTGCATCTCTTTCATATTCCGGAACAGATAAATAATTTTTCGCCAAACTAAAGCATCGGTTAATTGTTTCGCGGGAATGTCTGGAAGAAATTCCAAAGCGTTCTAAAACAGATACAAGAGTAAGGTAAATATTAATCGCCACGGCTGGCTCATTAAATAAATCTTTAATTTCTATTATTTTTGCCGGAAACGCATTTTCTTTAATGGCTTCCATATTAATTACCCGGTTTAATATTTTGATTAACTTCAAAGAAATTTTCAGGATCATATTTCTTTTTAATTTGGACAAGTCTATTGTAATTATGCCTGTAACTCGCTTTTATACGATCATGTCCTTCATCCATCATAAAATTGGAATAAGCTCCTCCCGAAGAATACGGATGTAAGGCATCAAAATAATCTTTACACCATTGTGTTATTTTTTCCGCATTTTCCGGATCGGGGTCGACGCCGACAATCACGCCCGCATAGCTGGCATCGCGGTAAGCCCATGGCGTTTCATCTTTTCCCACTCTGCTGGCGGCGCCGCTGATCGGATACAAATGCATTTGCGAAAGCGGTGTTGGAATATTTGATCCAAACTTTAAACATTCTTTTCTAATTTCGGGACCTAATTCGTTAAAAAAATCTGCCCGCCAATACCATTGCAATCCCGGAGGCATCATTGCGTCGAATAACGTTTGTACTGAAGGATAAGGCATTTCGCCGACAAATTCAAAAACAGGGTTCATTTCCCTAACCGGTTTAAATATTTCTTCGGCTTTATTCATATTTCCCGAGTAACACCATACAATTCCGCAGAATTGTTTATTATGCAAATGCTCCGGGAAAGGGTCGCCGGGAATAATCATTGTTGCAATGAAACCGTTTAGTTCGTCAGGCGCGTTGTTTAAAAACTCATCATACCATTCCATTATTTCTTCCGTTTTTTCAATCGGCCATAAAGTTGGTCCGCCAAAAACCGTTTTAACATCGTGAGCTTGAAACTTAAATGATGTCACAATCCCGAAGTTACCGCCTCCGCCGCGAATTGCCCAAAACAAATCCGTATTTTGTTCTGCATTAACAGTCACAAAAGAACCGTCGGCTAAAACCATATCGGCTTCCAATAGATTATCTATTGTTAAACCGTACTTACGGGACAAATGTCCAACGCCGCCGCCAAGAGTTAATCCGCCTACTCCTGTTGTAGAAATTATTCCGGCCGGCACTGCCAGACCAAACGGATGCGTTGCATGGTCGACTTCCCCCCAGATATTTCCGCCGCCCACACGCACAGTTTTATCAGCTGTATCTACGCGGATAAATTTTAGTCCGGATAAATCGATTGTCAGCCCGTCATTACACAAGCCCAACCCGCCTGCGTTGTGACCTCCGCCCCGAACCGATACTAACAGATTATTTTCCCTGCCGAAATTTACGGATGCAATAACATCGGCAACATCAACACACTTCACAATCATTCCCGGATGTTTATCCATCATTGCATTATATACTTTCCGCTCTTCATCATAATTTTCATCGGAAGGCATAACTATATTACCTCTCAATTGAGACTTAAAAGTATCTATTTTAGATTTATCTATATCTTTTATAAAATTTTTCACGTTTTACTCCCCAAATAGTTTTTATAACTTTATTTATTTAATGTTAATATTAACGATACCGTAAATTACTGGTAATTACCTTTTATCAAACTTAACGCATTTTTTTTGAAAGTAATATTACTTTTGGTTCAAAATCTGAAACAATTGATTCAGTTGATTACTTTTATCTTCAGTTTCCAATTGCTCTGGTAAAAGAAGTCGGCGTTATTCCGAATCTTTTCCTGAATGTTTTGGTGAAATAAGTAGGACTGTTAAAGCCGAGGTCGAAAGCAATTTCGGATATTGTTTTATTATCTTGTTTAAGACAAGCAAGTGATTCACGGAGTCTTAATTCTTGAATTAGTTGGTTGGGGGCAATTGCGGTCAATGATTTTATTTTTCTATATGCTTGCGATTTACTTAATCCCAACTGGGAATAAAGTTCTTCGCATTTAAAATCCGGTTCATGCAAATTTTCCTTTAGTACATCCAGCAATTTAAATAAAAATTTAAAATCATCATTATTTATAATTTTAAATTCTTCTTTTCTTATATTAGGGGAAATAGGTTCTTTCCCGGAAAGGGTTTTTGTTTCTTTATCGATAAATATTATTTTCTTCAAACCAACAGCCGATAAATTCTGCGCTTTCTTTTTAGTTTCTTCAAATAAATTATTACCAACCTCGTCTACCGGTTTTCCGCTTACTATAGTTATTGTAAATTCCAGATTATCTTCTATAGGTTTAAGAATTTTATGAATTGCCAATGCGCACAATATAGCGTCCGAAGCGAAAACAAACGATGCCAGTATATCATCATCGGGTTGGATAATGGGATTTCCATTATATTGTTTAACTAAAATTTTGATTTCATCGAACATATGCAAATATTTACCGGTTAAATCGACCATTTTAACCAGCACCAATGTGCGATATCCCGTATCAATTCCACCGTTCAGCGTGTGAGCCAGATCGTTTACGCTTTTACCTTTGCCCAGATAAAGATTGTATTCATCGTCAGATACTTCAATAATATTACAAGCCGTAATTCCGTGTGATTCTACATGAACTTGATTGCAAGCTTCTTTGCTGGGGCCATTCATAAGACAAAAAATCATTTTTGTTTCCGTATTCACCCAGTATTTAATTTGTACAACACCGAATTTAGCTTGAATTGCCAAATCTTTCATGTGTGCCTTTACAACATCCTCAACAGTAAAAGCATCGGTTTCAACTTTATGAATATCCATATACAAAGGCATAGTCTATAACTTTCTCCCCGAAAACAGAATTGATATCTTAATTTAATACTTTGTACTAATTTTTAAGTTAACAATTTATTTTATATTTGGCAAGTTTTTAAAAATCCGGAATCTAATAAGCCGGTTTGCGGTTTATTTCGAAATAAATAACAAGTTTGCTGTATATGAAAATAATAAAAAGCCTAACCCGGTGTTTTATTACCGGATTAAGCTTTACGCCTTATTAAAAAGACGGTAATGTATATAATAAAACTATCTTGTTGCCGTTCCAGTAGGAAATGATCCCGAATTTATATTCATAGAATAAGTAACATGATCAGAAGCGTTTGAAGGAATCATTCCTACCAAAGGTTTCAACAAAAATGGTTTTGAGCTGTTATCGGGATCCGGTTCAACGGAAATAACCGCTGTACCGCCTGCTAAATTAGTAGGAAAGCTAAGACCTGAAGGTGGATTTACAAGAAAATCTTCGCCTGGGAAAGGAGGTCCTCCCATTGTACTGCTAAAAGGATCGGCATCGTCAATTACGTTAACATCGGTAAAAGTGCCGGTAGAAACAGGGGTTCCGTTAATAACCGCCCAGCCTTCGTATTTCCAACCGTTCGGCAGGGTAGGAAGATTAAGTCCTGGTGCAGGGGAGCCGGATGTTAAATCCAAAAACCAAATTCCGCTGTTCTCATCTGTATTTGCTCCGTTGGTTGGCGTAGCTAAAATATATTTTCCCGATGAACTTGTAAAATCATCGCCTAAAGCTGCACCGTTGCCTATGGAAAGGGTTGATGTTTTGTTATTAAAATCGCCTGCTAAAATATGAGTCGGACTTGGATTAGGATCCGAATCGGGATTAGGTTCAATTGTTAACACAAATTTGGTTGCATCCGAAAGGCTTTTAGCATCAACGTCAAATTTTGTTTTACTTAACTTTCCGCTTGCATCAACGGTAAAAACTCCGGTTGATTTTGCCTTTCCGCCGGGAGAAATAATCCATCCCTCGTATTTAGCGCTCGCTCCAAGGTCCGCCAAACCTGAAATATTGAGCGTTAAAGTTGAATTTTGCGGTTGAGGATTTGTACTATTATCCTCGGAGCATCCGGCAAAAATAAAAAAAGCTGTAATAGCCACTAATGTGAGTAACTTCATACTTTCTCCTGTAACTGTTAATGAAAAGTTTACCGGAGAAAGTTAATTTTAAATTATCACGAAAATATCACAATATCTTAACATTTATATCCGCTTTCTAATTATTAAATCCTGAGCAAAAACAAATATTTAAGCATATTTTTCGGCATACATTTTTCTAAGCAACTTTTTATCCAATTTACCGACACTTGTTTTGGGTATTTCATCCAGTTTAATAAATTTGTTGGGAATAGCCCACTTTTCGATTTTCCCGGTTTCAACAAACGACTTAAGCGTCTCGTTAATTGCATTTCCGGCTTCTTCTTCACTTGGCGTGTCTTGTGTATAAACAACAAAAGCAACCGGACGTTCTCCCCATTTTTCGTCGGGAACGCCTATAACTGCAGCTTGAGACACGTACTTGCTTTGTTCAATCATATTTTCAAGATCGAGCGACGAAACCCATTCCCCGCCGGTTTTTATAACGTCTTTCAAGCGGTCGGTGATTTTAAAATATCCTTCTTCATCCCGATAAGCTATATCGCCGGTATGCATCCATCCGCCTTTCCAAAGCTCTTTCGACCTCTCCTCGACCTTAAAATACCCGCCGGTTAACCAAGGAGCGCGTACAACAATTTCACCAACATTGTGTTTACCTTTCGGTTTTTCATTCATGTTTTCGTCAACAATCTTAAGTTGAACAAGCGGGACGGGAAAACCCGTACGGGTTAATAAGTCGAGCTGTGTTTCCATATCCGCTTTTTCTTCTCCCGGCTTTAACGTTGCCAAAGTTAAAAGCGGAGCGGTTTCGGAAAGACCGTAACCGGACATAATTTTAATATTCCTTTCCATTGCTTTACGGGCAAGTGATTTTGTTAAAGCCGAACCTCCTATTACCACTTTCCATTGTGAGAAATCCAAATTTGCCGTTGCCGGATTATCGAGAATCATTTGTAAAATAGTTGGAACGCAATGCGAGATTGTTACGCGATGCTGCATAATTAACTTAACCAATAACTCGTCATAACGACCGGGATAAATTTGCTTTACTCCAAGCATAGTTGCTACATACGGCATTCCCCATGCATGAACGTGGAACATTGGTGTTAAAGGCATATAAACGTCGTGAATGGTTACCGATATCGGATTGTTAAAATTTCCGAACGACATTCCTAAGACGAGAGAATGCAGTACCAGTTGGCGATGAGTAAAATAAACACCTTTGGGATTTCCGGTTGTTCCTGTAGTGTAAAACGTTGTTGCAATAGTATTTTCATCCAAATCGGGAAAGTCATAGCGGTCCTTTTGTTCTTCAATCAGTTTTTCATATTCACCTACTGTTTCGAACTGTGGTTTAAAATTTTCGTCGCCGTCTGAAATATAAATGATCTTTTTTACCGTTTCGAAATTTGTTTTTATTTTCATTACCAACGGTTCGAAATCTTTGTGAACTACAAGAATTTTGTCTTCAGCGTGATTAATTGTGTAGAGCATTTGATCGGGTGATAGTCTTACATTTACATGGTGTAAAATTGCACCCATCATCGGAACGGCAAAATAATGTTCGAGATACCGGTGGCTATCCCAATCGATAACGGCAACCATATCGCCCTTTTCCACCCCAAGCAATTTCAGTAAATTTGCCAGTTTGTGAACACGCTTGTAAAAATCGGTGTAAGTGTAATTAAATGAATCGCGATAAAAAATTTTTTCGTCGGGCTTCCAATCCGGTACATGGTCGAGTAAATGTTTAATACTTAGTTGATACTTATAACCAAAATCAATAAACTTTTCCATTTTGGCACCTCTTTTGGTTTTTAAAATATTCTTTTTGAATAGTAAGAATTTAAAAACAAATTAAGAATTTTATTTTTAAAATTCATAAAGAACGGCTAAAAATTTTGAAGGAATGAAACTAATATTGTTACTGTATTTTTTAGTTCTGATAGGGATTTTCGTTTAACGTTAATAATGAATACAAATATCCAATTATAATTTATTGAAGGATAACAAAAATCAAAAAAAAAGCGTTAACACACTATAGAATAATTTCAACAGTGTATTAACGCAAATTAGTAAATATTAAACAAAAAATTACAGGTTATAACTTCAAGTCAAATCTATCGAGATTCATTACTTTATTCCAAGCCGCAACAAAATCGTAAATAAATTTTTCTTGAGCGTCTTCACAAGCATATACTTCGGATAATGCACGCAACTCCGAGTTATGCCCGAAAATAAGATCAACCCGGCTTGCCTTCCATTTTAACTCACCTGAACTACTATCCCTGCCTTCGTAAATATCTTTTTCTTCAGAGCTCTCACTCCATTCCGTGTTCAAATCCAGTAAATTCACAAAGAAGTCGTTTGTCAATGTTTCCGGTCTTTCGGTAAAAACGCCGTATTTAGTTTGTTTGAAGTTAGTATTCAATACACGCATACCGCCTATTAACACTGTCATTTCAGGCGGAGTTAATGTAAGCAATTGTGCACGGTCAACCAATAAATCTTCAGGTGCTACAGCAAATTTTTTCTTCCGGTAATTCCGGAATCCGTCAGCATCAGGTTCAAGCACTGCAAACGAGTCGACGTCCGTTTCTTCTTGGGAAGCATCCATACGACCGGGAACAAAAGGAACATTGATGCTGTAACCAGCATTTTTGGCAGCTTTCTCAACTCCTGCACAACCTGCCAAAACTATTAGATCGGCTAAAGAGACTTTTTTATTACCAGTTTGCGAGTTATTAAAATCATTCTGAATATTTTCATAGACATTTAACACTTTCGATGATTGTTCAGGTTGATTAACCTCCCAATCTTTTTGAGGTGCTAAACGAATGCGAGCGCCGTTTGCACCGCCGCGCATATCCGAACCGCGGAATGTTGAAGCCGATGCCCAGGCAGTTGATACCAGTTCACCGGTTGAAAGTCCGGAATTAAGAATTTTTTCTTTTAAATTCTTTATATCGTTATCATCTATCAATTCATGATCTAAATTGGGAATAGGGTCTTGCCAAACGAAAGTTTCGTCGGGCACTTCCGGACCGAGATACCGTGAGATTGGGCCCATATCTCTATGAGTTAATTTAAACCATGCTTTAGCAAATGCTTCGGCAAACTCGTCGGGATTTTCGAAAAAACGTCTCGAAATTTTTTCATATTCCGGATCAAAGCGCAACGCAAGATCGGTTGTAAGCATTGAAGGTTGATGACGCTTTGAAGGTTCGTGGGCATCCGGTACGGAATCCGCACCTGCTTTATTTTTAGGCACCCATTGATGTGCGCCTGCCGGACTTTTTGTCAACTCCCAATCGTAACCAAAGAGATTCCAGAAAAAATTATTCGACCATTTGGTCGGAGTGGAAGTCCAAATAACTTCCAAACCGCTAGTAATAGTATCATTGCCTTTCCCTGAACCGAAACTGTTTTTCCAGCCTAATCCTTGTTCTTCGATGCATGAAGCTTCCGGTTCGGGACCAAGATGTGAAGGGTCTCCCGCACCGTGGGTTTTTCCGAAAGTGTGCCCGCCGGCAATTAGTGCAACTGTTTCTTCGTCGTTCATTGCCATTCGCTTGAATGTTTCACGGATATCTTTAGCGGCGGCAAGCGGATCCGGAACTCCGTTAGGTCCTTCGGGATTTACATAAATTAATCCCATTTGAACAGCGGCAAGCGGATTTTCAAGTTCTTCGTTTTCACCGGCGTGACGTTTATCGTCCAACCAGGTATTTTCCATACCCCAATAAATATCTTTTTCCGGTTCCCAAATATCTTCACGGCCTCCTGCAAAACCAAGGGTTTTGAATCCCATCGATTCCAAAGCTACATTTCCGGCAAGAATCATCAAATCCGCCCATGAAATTTTCCGCCCGTATTTTTGTTTAACAGGCCAAAGCAATCTGCGGGCTTTATCAAGATTTACATTATCCGGCCAACTATTTACCGGAGCAAAACGTTGATTACCTGTTCCGGCGCCTCCTCTGCCATCTCCTATACGATAAGTTCCGGCGCTGTGCCAAGCCATGCGAATGAACAAAGGACCATAATGCCCAAAATCGGCAGGCCACCAGTCTTGTGATTTAGTCATCAATTCGGCTAGATCTTTTTTCACCGCATTTAAGTCAAGTTTTTTAAACTCTTCGGCATAATTAAAATCTTCATTCATCGGATTTGACTTGGAAGAATGTTGGCGTAAGATATCGAGATTTAATCTTTCCGGCCACCAATTTTGAATTGCCGTTCCGGCTCCGGTAACATTGTTAAGATGTCCGCCGTGATACGGACATTTTCCCTCGCTTGAGTTGTTATTGTTATTAGTATCGTCCATTTTGTCCTCCATAATTTTTATAATAAGAATTTCTAATCACCTTTACAAGATATTTATTATTTTTGATTGATGAAAACGATAATATTAATAATAATATTGACAATATAGATGACTCTTCAACAGATAGAATACATATTAGCAGTTGCAGAAATAAGGAATTTCAGTCGTACCGCGGAAAAATGTTACATTACTCAATCTACCCTGAGTACAATGATCAATAAATTTGAGAATGAGACCGGCATAAAAATTTTTGATCGCAAGACAAAGCCTGTTTCCATAACTAAGGAAGGCGAAAATATTATTCTACAATTGAAAAATATTGCCAAAGAAATTGACGCGCTTAATGAAACCGTTCAAAATCTGAAAGGGGAGCTTTCCGGTAAATTGAAGCTCGGTATAATTCCTACCGTTGCTCCGTTTATATTGCCGGAATTTTTAAACGACTTTGCAAAAAAATTTCCAAAGATTACAATTTCCGTAAGCGAAATGACTACACAGACCATTATTGAACTAATACTAAGAAGAGAACTGGACATAGGTATTTTAGCCATACCATTAAATATTCGTGAACTGAAAGAATTCCCACTTTACAACGAGCCATTCGTTTTATACGATTGTTCAAAAAAAAGAACCAAAAAATATGCAAATATTGATGATATTGATATTAATAAATTTTGGCTTTTGGAAGAGGGACATTGCTTAAGCACTCAAGTAAAAAATATTTGTGATATTAATAATTCAACGCACAGAGAAAATGTTAACTTTGACTTTAAAGCAGGTTCAATTGACAGCTTAATACGTTTTGTTAAGGTAAATAAAGGATTAACAATATTACCTTACTTGGCTTCATTAGAATTTTCACAGCAAGAGTACAAAAAGGTTACACAATTCCGACCGCCGGTGCCGGTACGAACAATCGGTCTTGCTGTACATAATCATTTTGTTAAAGAAAAAATATTGAATTTATTGAAGTCTGAGATTAAAGATAAAATTTTACCTTTACTAAAACCTGTAACAGATGAGATTGTTGTCCCGCCGGTTTAAGTTTCGAATTAATTACTTAAAATTAATATATTATAATTTTTGATATTCAATTTCTGTCTCAATACATGCCCGTATTTTTATCCAACTCAAGAACAAACTTCAACGGCAATCCGACAAAAAAATAATAAATTTCATTTCCCTCCGTCTTGTTTAAGTCCATGTAAAACAAAATCACAGATTCAACAAGAATATCTACATGGGAAAGAATAACAAAACCTTGATCCTGGTTTTAATTCATAATTTTTCAATCGTTAAAATTAATAGTAAGTAGATTGCACCCAATACCAAAGCATATAATCTATCTTTTCAGCGTCATTCTTAATACAAGAAATCCGAGAATGCCTGATATCAATGATCCGAGTATTATACCGACTTTAGCAGAATTGATATTCACAAGATTTTCGCCGAATGCAAGATTTGCAATAAAGATCGACATTGTGAATCCCACACCTGCTATAATTGCAATTCCCAATATATGCGAAAACCTCGTGCCAGATGGCAGTTCCGTTAGATTTAATTTAACTCCTAAATAAGAAAAAAGCGAAACACCAATAAACTTACCGAAAAATAAGCTGACTGCAATATTTATAACTAAGGCAAAATCGAAATTAAAGCCGGTGCTAATTTCCACACCGGCATTAGCAAAAGCAAAAACCGGTAAAATAAAATAAGCCACTATGTTGTGAAGTTTATGTTCCAGATATTGCAGCGGCGACCTGGCTCTGGAAATCAGACTATCCAAATTACCAATGCTACGCATTTCATCATGAGTAAGAATATGAGATTCCTCCAATTTTTCGCTAGTAATCGCTCCGGAAATTTCACTAAGTTTTTCTGAAAATTGGTTAATTTTAATTCGTTTCTTAATGGGAATTGTTAATGCCAAAAGCACTCCGGCAATTGTGGGATGAATTCCGGATTTTAAAAACAGAACCCAAGTTACAATTGCAATTATCAAACCGGGCCAAACCGAATAGTTAAAGTTTTTATAAATAATACCTAATAATATAATTAGAATAATTCCAATAAGGATATACAACCAGACAATTTCCGTACTGTAAAATATAGCTATAACCAGCACGGCAGCAATATCATCGATAATTGCAAAAGCAGTTAAAAATATTTTTAAACTTAAAGGGATCCGTTTACCTAAAATTGTTAAAATTGCCAATGCAAAAGCGATATCGGTTGCCATCGGTATCCCCCAACCTTGAACAGTTCCGGGACTTTTATTTAACATTAAGTAAATACTAATAGGAATCAATACACCTCCCAATGCACCGATTAAAGGAAACATCGCTTTTTTTATTGAACTTATTTCCCCTATTAATAATTCGCGTTTAAGTTCCAAACCGATTAAAAAGAAAAAGATAGCCATAAGTGCATCGTTTATCCAAAGAATAGCCGGTTTTATCAATTCAAAATTTTGAAAATAAATTCCGATTTTATACGCAAGAATATCTTGATACAAATAATTAAAAGGTGAGTTTGCCCAAATGATTGCAATAACAGTTGCAGCTAATAATAATATTCCGGCAAAGCTTTCCAGCTTAACAAATTTTTGGAACGGGGAAAGAAATGTAAATTTACTCATATAATTTTTTCTGCTGTTACTTTTTTGATTGACCAGTTAAAAAAGTAATAGGTTAACTTTTTCTTTTAGAAATAAATATAGCTAAAAAATTGTTGAACAGGTTTAATTAATTTTTATATTATTAGGTACATCCGACCTCTTCATGGTCGTTGTGAACAATATCTTACATTAATCCCGGAGGGATTGAACATATTAACAAACAACACTCCAACAAAACATCACGACCCCAGAGGGGTCGCATCTATCCGTCATCAAACCTACCGTCAACACATATTATCGCCAATTTTAATTCATCCGTGTGAACATGTGACCTCGCTGAGGTCGGGGATTGGTTTATGATATTGGTTTTATGAGCATACGACCTCTTCATGGTCGTTGTGACCAATATCTTACATCAATCCCGGAGGGATTGAACATATTAACAAACAACACTCCAACAAAACATCACGACCCCAGAGGGGTCGCATCTATCCGTCATTAAACCTACCGGCAACATAGATTATCCCCCATTTTAATTCATCCGTGTGAACATGTGACCTCGCTGAGGTCAGGGATGGGTTTACGATATTGGTCTAATGAACATTCGACCTCTTCGAGGTCGTTATACCTATATCTTATATCAATCCCGGAGGGATTGAATATGATAACCCACAACACCCAAACTAATCCACCCGACCCCAGAGGGGTCGCATATTATCATTGCTTTTACTACAATCATTTCAAATCAAAATCAAACAAATATTTAGGTTGGTATTCGATTCCATATTTTTCTAAAAACGTCGTATATTCTTCTTTGAACGTCTTCTTTCTATGATGTTCCTTCTGATTTTTTATGTACTTGATTACTGTGTCAACATTTTTATATGAATATGAAAACGCTCCGAATCCTCCCTGCCACGCAAATTTATGCTTGGTTAATCTTCGTTCCTTTATAAAATTGTTTGATGATTTTTTTATTTCTCTTACCAAATCGGATAAACAACAAGAGGGTTTCATTCCAATTAGAATATGTATGTGGTCCGGCATTCCGTTTATTGCCAATAATTTCTGACCCTTATTGGTAATAACCCCGGTTATATATTTGTACAATTCTTCTTCCCAATCCGGATGAATTAAACTTTGGCGCCCTTTTACCGCAAATACAATTTGTATATAAATTTTTGAATATGTGTCACCCATATTTTTTATTAATTTTTTGACATTTCTAGAAACATGCGACCTCTCCGAGGTCGATTTGAATAAAAAATTAGTTTTTCGTTAATATTTGACATTCTTATTAAACCGGAAACATACGACCTTTCCAAGGTCGGTTATCCTGTTATAAAATATTTTATAAATAATAAATATTAATTTAGTGATTTAAAAAATATAATTATTTAATTAAATAATCTAATATTTTGCTGATTTTTATGATTATTCATGCTTTTTGAGGTCGGTGTGCCAATATCTTGCATCAATCCCGGAGGGATTGAATTTCTTAACCCACAACACCTAAACTAAACCACCCGACCCCAGAGGGGTCGCATCTATCCGTTATTAAACCTACCGTCAACATAGATTATAGCCAATTTTAATTCATCCGTGTGAACATGTGACCTCGCTGAGGTCAGGGATGGGTTTACGATATTGGTCTTAGGCACATTCGACCTCTTTGAGGTCGGTGTGCCAATATTTTGCATCAATCCCGGAGGGATTGAATTTCTTAACACACAACACCCAAACTAACCCACCCGACCCCAGAGGGGTCGCATATTATCGCTATTTTTTGATCACCTTAAACGATGTGCTTGATATTCTAACAATATAAATTCCAACTGTTAAATCGGATAAATCAATCTCCGCATTTCCTTTAGATAATTTATTAATTTTTATCCGGCTTGTTATATCCTCTCCCAAAACATTAT
>Ga0256841_1002642_pt1 | contig 14073 bp, 12 predicted proteins | sample 356308metaG_FD_185971 | JGI IMG/M metagenome (GOLD analysis project Ga0256841, IMG submission 185971) | Hydrothermal vent microbial communities from Mid Atlantic Ridge, Atlantic Ocean - 356-308 | ecosystem: Environmental > Aquatic > Marine > Hydrothermal vents | place: Atlantic Ocean: Mid...
ATGAACGGAGATTTCGAAGCGTTTGAGTTTGGCCCTATGGGGGAATGGAATAAGGCCCAATTTCGCTTTCAGCAGGATGAAGAGGGAGGCTGGAGGCTTATGCGAAATGGGGCCTTCCATGAGGACTTGGGCAAGGGATTGGTTCCGCTGGAGGTCGAGAGTTGTGGGGTCTGTGCGACCGATTTGGCACGGAAGAATCTCCCTTTTCCTCTTCCGCAGGTTCTTGGACATGAAGTGCTCGCTCGGGACTCCTCAGGCTGCCGGGTTGTGATCGAGATCAACGCTTCTCATCGAGCAAGGGGTTTGGATGTGGACTGCCCTTATTGCAATGCTCAAGGGGCCTCCAGTTTGCACCGTCACTGTCCCGAACGCCAGGTTCTTGGAATCGACCGACTTCCGGGCGGCTTTGGCCCCAAGATCCTTGCGCCCAAGAATGCCATCTTCGCCGTTCCTCCCCAGCTCGGTGCCGAGACGGCTGTCCTCTGCGAACCTTTCGCAGCAGCTCTTCACGCCGTCGATTGTGTTAAAGAAAAGCATGGAAAGCGGGTGGCCGTTCTTGGCCTCGGGCGCCTTGGCCTACAAGTGATTGCCGCTTTGGCCGCTCGCCGCCGGCATTCGGGTGATGAGTTCGAGATTCTGGGTTTAGGTCGCAGAAAGCGCCCTATGGATCTGGCCCTTGAGCTTGGGGCAGACAGTGTCTTTAAGGTGGAAGGGGAAGGGGAGAATTTGGCCGATGGCCTCTTTGAGATTGTTTTAGACACTACGGGGAATCCAAAGGCCTTTCGGACCGCCCTGCGCATTGCTTCATCCGAAGTACATCTCAAATCCACCCATGGACTTCCCACTGCGGGTCTTCGAAATTTGACCCCCTTTGTGGTTGATGAGCTTCGGGTCCAGCCTTACCGGGACACCCTTCCTTCCGATGTCCGCACGGTGGTGTGGTTAGCAAAGGGACACCCACCTTCCGAATGGAAGCAGCATTGCCGGGTTGTGCGGGGTGAGGCTGCTTTGACGGACCTGATGGCGCTGCGGGCCTTTCCCGGTGAAGGGGGCTTGTATGGGGCGGACCTCGTGGTTGTTGACCAGAGCCGGAACCTGGACCAGGTCATTCGCCCTATTCGCGGAAAAGAGCTCAGTATGCTGCGACCTGGAGGGACCATTTACCTCCGAGCTAACAAGGAAGAGAAGTCGTCCCTTTACCGGGCTGTTGATGACCGGGGAATCTCATTAAGCAGCTCTCGTTGTGGCGATTTTGAGGAGGCTCTGGCGCTCTTAGCCGAAGATTCGGAGCTTCAAAACCTGGGAGAATGTCTGATCGACCACCACTTTTCTCCGAAGGACCTTGCCGAAGCTTTCGCTGCTGCTGCTTCCCCCACTTGTGTGAAGGCGGTGATTCGACATGGATCCATTTAAGCGATCTTTTTGAGTCAAAAGCTTGGTCCCTTTACGGAAAAGGGGGCCAGGGTCCTTTTTTTGAAGTCTCCTGACACAGGGCTGTCAGGAGGCTTCGCGTAAAACAAATTCTCACAAGGGGTCACCCCTATTTTGCGGTTTTTCTGCGCGGTTTTTCTACGCGGTTTTTCTGCGAGCAATTTTGCAAAGGATTCAAAATGAAAGCACACGATTTTTGTTGGGTGGAATTGACGACTGATGACGCCAAAAAAGCCTCGAATTTTTACAGTTCCCTCTTTGGATGGGAATTTTCCGCCCCCTCGGACACCCCGGTCGGACCCTATTATATGTCCGAGCGGGGAGACCAGGCGGGCATCGGTATGATGAATAAGCCCATGGAAGGAATGCCCTCGGCTTGGCTTCCCTATGTCTTGGTGGAGAATCTTGAAGGCACTGTTGCCAAGGCGAAAGAGCTTGGCTCTGAGATTGTTGTTCCTCCGACTGCTGTTGAGGAGCACGGGATCTTTGCGGTGATCAAGGATCCCCAGGGTGCTCATCTCGGGGTCTGGGAAACAAAGAAGAGGTGATCCTGAGTTATGAGGCGTGCGGACAGGCTGTTTCAGATCGTTCAGATCTTTCGACGGGATCGGCATGTCCGTGCGCGGGAGTTAGCCCTGGAACTGGAGGTCTCTGAGCGCACTATTTATCGCGATATTCAGGATCTCCAGGCCTCGGGGATCCCGATCGAAGGCGAGGCGGGAGTTGGCTATATCCTTCCCGAGTCCTTCGATCTCCCCCCGCTTATGTTCGATCGGGCTGAGTGCGAGGCCCTGATTTTGGGGATTCGTTTGGCATCTTGTTTTTCTGACACCCCTCTCCGGGACGCAGCCCGACGAGCAGCTCGGAAAATCGAAGCGGTTCTTCCTCCCGAGTTGCTCCAACGTTTTCAGGAAACGGCTCTCTTTGTTCCTGACTTCCAGTTTGATGGGGATGTTGCCGCACGGGGACTCTCCCTGATTCAAAGTGCCATTCAGGAAAAGAGAAAGGTAGAGATCCACTATACCGACCGGGAGGAGCATCTCTCTCAGCGGATCCTTCGCCCGCTAGCTCTTTACTTTTGGGGAAAGGTCTGGACCTTGGCGGCTTGGTGCGAACTTCGCCAAGGTTTTAGGAATTTCAGGCTCGATCGTCTTCGCGCGTTTCGTGTTTTGGAGGAAACCTTTATGGATGAGGAGGGAAAGGACCTGGAAGCTTTTCTAAGGACCGTGGGTTAGTTCTTTTCTTTTCCTAAATTTTATCGGTGGGTGGAATGGGTAATCAAGTCCGCTTGTCTCCCACTAAGGAAGCTCCAGCTCCACCCGATCAGGAGGAAATGCGGGCTTCCAAGGACCCAGAGCGGGGACGGTTTTATCCACGGCCGCAGCGAGTAGGAGTGCGCAGGCAGGCATGGTTTGGAAGGCCACTCGTTTTGCGGCAGTGAGTAAGTGCCATTTGACTTCTGCGGGAGTCGCAATAAAGACGCAAATGGTCGCAAGCCAGGTTCCAAGTAAGGCTAGGGCGGGGAAGGTGATCGTCCATTCTCCCAGAGTCTTGCGGGGAAAGGTCAAGATCCAAAGCAAGAGTGCGATCCCCACGTAACCAGAGTGCTTCGCGTAGAAGAAGATTTCTTCCCAGAAGAATCGAAGGACGATGGGGCTATATGAGGAAATCTGGTTCACAAAAAAATCAAGGAGGGTCCCTCGAGGGTCTCTGGCCCAAGGGGACTCGAATCCGAAGTGGGTATTGACGGTACGATTCAGAGCGAAGATGAGAATGGGGGGAACGAGAGCAAAAAGAGCCTTGCTCGGTCGGGCAATGGGCTTTTTTCGAAGAATATGGAGGAAGCTGAGAAGGAGGGCCGCGATCATGAGTGCAGCCCCGATCATGAGAGCTTCGTTTTTTCCCCAGGCCAGAAGGCTGAGTCCGATGGCGAGGAGGGGGAGGATGGAAGAGTCAGAATCCAAGCGATAGCGAAGCCAGCTATCCAGGGCCATGACGGATCCCAAAACCATGAGGACTTCACCGTCTCCTTCGAAGGAATCCCAGGCGAACAATCGCCAGGAGCTGACCATCAGGAGAATTAGGGCGGCGAGGGATGGGCGAAGTCTTTTGCGTAAGCCCGCAGCGAGAACGAAAATTGTGGCGAGGGAAAGTGCTTGGAAGGGGAGACGATTGGCGATGAGGGTGATGCGTCCCCAGTTGGCAAATTCAAAAACTTGGAGCAGGGGGTTGAGGAGGGGATAGTCTTTTTGGGGGGTAGGCCAAAAATCCAGGAGGCGGGGATACCTTTGGTTGAAGCCGCCGGAGAGCCAGAGAACTTTGGCCTTTTGGGACCAGATTCCCGCTTCGTCCCCTGCCACCATGGGTTCGAGGGATGCAGATGCAATCCGTAGGAGGACAAGGGCCACGACAAAGAGGACAACAAGGACAAAGATTCCCCGTTCAAAGCGGATTCCCACACTGGGGGGGGTGCCTAGCTTGGGAGTCAGAGGATGCGTGGGTTTCCGAGTCCGGGCCTCCTTGAGTTTAGAGAGGATGAAAAAAAGGAGCATCGCTCCGCCGACCAATAGGTCCGGGATGAGAGCTGTGGCCGTTTGTGGCCGGAACCAAAGCCAAGCAAAGATGAGGAACCCGGTTCCCAGCGCTCCTGTTCCGAGGGCCCAACCCGGATAAGCGAGAGGGTCCTTGGAGAATCGGATCCTGAAAAAAGCCAGAATGGAAGCCCCGAGGAAGTAGATAAGGAGAAGAGGACCCGCAATGCGAAGGACATCCATAGGGTTGGGCATGGTTAACCTTCGTATTCCCAGAGGAAAAACCCTTTCCCGGCGTTGAGGAGGGTTGCTTTTTCGCGGAGTCTTGGATCGCTCTCCGGACCGATTTCAAGGATGAAAAGAGAGGGAAGCAAGGATCTCGCCTTGGATTCCCAATCCGAAGGGATGTGATCCAGGAGCCAAAAGCGCCGGGGAAGAAGGAGAATCTTTAAATGGGAGAGGACCATATCTCTGGTATTTGGGTCGTCGGAGATCAGAAAGATCTTGGCGTGCTCCGGAGTTCGGCGAGCCAGGCTCTGAAAAGACTCTTGAAGAGTCCCTGCAGGGAGATGCAATCTCTTCTCCCAGAGACCAAGATCTCTCCGTATCCGGGCGGTCTCATCCATGGTGAGAGCTGGAAGCAGGTCCGGGATGCGAGTCTTTACTTCGGTTCCCATTTGGTAACCAGCGACCCCCCCTTGCCAGAGAAGGTAGCCAATAAAAAGGAACGAAGCGATTTTTGTTTTGACGAGCATGAAGATGAAATCCTAATCGGCTCCTCTATGTTTTTCCTGCATCCTTGCCTTCTTCTTATCCCCGCAAGGATGGCCAAGCCGAAGGTCCTAATGAAACATGCGGTCTACCGACACGGTCCAGGTACAATAAGATTTCGAATGAAATGCCTTCCTGAGATTTGGAAATGAAGAGTTTGAAGACAAAAAAAGCCGAGAGAATCCGAGAAATCAGAGCTGCCAGGCTCAAAGCTCTCGCCCATCCTACGAGGTTGCTGTTTTTTGAGGCTCTGGAACAAGGCGAGATGTGTGTTGGGGAGCTGCAGGCCTTGGTGGACGCAGATTTTTCAACAGTCTCCAGGCATTTGGCTAAATTGAAGCAAGCGGGACTTGTGCATTGGGAAAAAAGGGGCAATCAGGTGGTTTACTCCCTCACAGCGCCCTGTCTTGACCCATTTCTGAAATGCTTGGATCAACTGCAGGTGCAAAGAGATTAAGCTTGTATTTGGTTTGAGATGTGCCCAGGGGCCTTTTTTTATAAACAATCAAAGAAATGGGATTTTTCGGATTTTTTTCTTTTCTTACTTGTCTAAATGGCCAAAAAGGCAAATATTGGCCTTTTGATGAATTCCAAGCTAAGGAGTGTCGTGATGAACTACCAAGAACTCTATGAGCCTGCCCTTCTTCTCCATGGCCATAAGTGTCCCGCCATGCCCATGGGGCTTCGTTTGGGTTTAGCGGCTCTTGAAAAGCTTGGTGTGGATAGGGCGAAGGATGGGCAACTTGAGGCACTTGTGGAAATAGGAGTGGACCATTGCGCAACATGTTTTGCCGATGGGGTACAAATGGCCACTGGTTGCACCTTTGGCAAGGGGAATATCAAGCGCTTGAATCTGGGGAAGTGGGGGGTGACTCTGATCGACAAGAAAAACATGAGAGCTGTTCGTGTGTCTCCCAAGGCCGAGGCCATGTTAGCCAACAAAGAGACAGACTTTTTCCAAAAATACCGAATGAAGGGGATTCCTGCTTCCGAAGTGCCTTTGGAGGTTGTGCAGCTCCTCGTGGATCGGATTGCCAGCGCTCCTACCGATGCGATCTTCAATATTTCAGAGGTCTTTGATTACACATGGAAAGAGCCACCACATTCATTTGATAGCTTTGTTTGTGATCTATGCGGTGAGCTGGTTGTGGAGCCTTATGGAAGGATTCTCGGTGCTCAGAAGGTTTGTATCCCTTGTCGAGAGAAGGCTGTGTCAAAGCCCTAATCCCTTTTCTTCATGGGATTGTTGCCAGAGATAAAAGGTTGTTGAAAAGATTTGCCGCTAGGGCTTTCCTTTCGGAAAATTCGGGCGATCACCTCCAGCCATGTTTGACTCTGGAATTTGTGGATGACTGACGACTTCTTGGATCCGTATGCGAGGCGACCCAATGGTATGGCTTGTGATCCTCGTACTTTTTCTCTTGGGATGCCTCTTTGCGATGCTTGGACTCGGTGGGGCCTTGCTCTATATCCCTGTTTTTCATTGGTTTGGTTACGACTTTAAAAGTGTAGCCATCCCAACCGGGCTTTTTTTAAACGGCTTGACAGCTCTCTCGGCTGCTGCCTCTTATCAACGAGCCAAGTTGATCGACTATCGAGGAGGTCTGCCCATGGTGGTGACTTCTTTTGTAGGAGCCCCTGTTGGAGCCTGGGCTTCAGGTTTTGTTCCTCAAAACACTGTAATCCTACTTTTTTCCATTGGGATGGTGGCATCGGGAGGGAAGATGTTGCTTAGTTCGGGGGATCCCGAACCGGTTTTACTGATGGAGCCCAAGTTGCGCGCTTGGATTACGGGTGTTTCCGGGCTTTTCATAGGATTCTTGGCCGGATTGTTGGGGATTGGGGGAGGGTTTCTTTTTGTTCCTATTTTGATCGCTTTGGGATATCCAACCAAACAGGCCGCTGCAACTTCCTCTTTTGTCGTGATCTTTTCATCCTTTTCAGGTTTCGCCGGCCATCTTAGCGAAGGGCATTTTGATCTTCCTCTTTTGTTTGGTGCAGGTTTGGCTGTTGTGGTCGCCTCCCAGTTGGGGGCACATTTGATGAAAAGGAAAATGAAGGCTAAGTGGTTGAAACAAATGTTTGGGGTTTTATTGATTGGCGTAGCGGTCAAGTTGGTTTTGGGGATCCACCCTTTCTAATTCTTTTCTTGACCTGGTCCTGTTTCCCAGGGGAGGCCTTCTAGAGCAGGGCTTAATCCCTTAGTGCAATGGATGCTATCCTTTTTCCAGGCCAGCCCTGGAGAGCATTCCTTGATGAGAATTCGGTGAGAGCTTCCATGCTGAGAGATTCATGGCATTCTAGGCGGCGATGATTCTCCTCTCCCTTATCGGACCGGACTTTCTACCCCTCCAGCACGCGGGAACCCTGTTGACCTTGGCCATCATCTTGGTTGTTGGGATTGGTTTTGGCGTAGCCTTTAAACGGATCGGGCTTCCCTCGGTGACTGGGCAGATTGTCGCTGGAATCCTATTGGGGGCCGATGTTCTCCATGTTTTTGAGGAGGAAGCAATCCACGGATTAGCCCCTGTAACAGATTTTGCTTTGGGGTTGATCGGCGTAGCCGTTGGGAGCCATTTACAGTTTAAGAAGCTCCGCAATGCCTGGAAGCGATTGACATTGCTCTTGATGTTCGAAGTTTCGGTTGTTCCTCTTTTGGTTTGGGGGGGATTGCTGGTGTTTGGGGGTGTCGTCGGGACCAAGGCCGAAAGCGAGGGGCTTTGGTTGATTAGTCCCCTGCTGGCTGCTTGTGCGATCTCTACCGCACCCGCGACGATTGTAGCCCTAGTCAAGGAAACCCATTCCAAGGGGGTTTTTGTAAAAACTCTGGTTGCTGCCATTGCTCTCAACAATATGGCTTGCATCGCCTTTTTCGAATTGGGGCATACCATTGTAAAAGCCCAACTGGACCATGGGCAGACTTTGACTCTGATGTCCGGGATTCTTGCGCCAGTGTGGCAACTCGGCTCCTCTGCGCTCCTTGGAGGAGGAGCGGGGCTTCTATTGATCCGGATGACCCGAAATGTAGTAACTTCGGATCGCTTGGCTACCTATTCGATGGTAGCGATTCTTATGGCTGTGGGATTGGGGAAGCTGTTTGGGATTTCGCCGCTCTTGGCATGTCTCTTTTTGGGGACGACCCTTGCAAACCTTTCACCGGAAAATGAGGAGTTAGGGCATTCGGTCTTTGCCAACTTCGAGATGGCGATTTATGCCGCCTTTTTCACCCTCGCTGGAATGCATTTGGATTTCGACCTTGTCGGGCAGGCGATTCTTTTGGCTCTTTTGGTTGTGGGGATGAGAATGGTGGGGAAGTACTCTGCCGCTTGGGGGGCGATGCGCTTGGCTGGGGCGACCGACAAGGTGCGGCAATACCTTGGCTTGGCGTTAATTCCTCAGGCAGGGGTGGCGGTGGGCCTCATTATTGTGATATTGGAGGATCCTCTTTTTGGGGCCACCGAAGAGACAAAGAAGATCCAAGGGCTCTTTGTGGCTGTTGGGCTGACTTCGGTGTTGTTGAATGAGATTGTTGGGCCGATTACGACCCGGTTGGCTTTGCTGAAATCAGGGGAGGCGGGCAAAGACAGGGCGCGACTCATAGATTTTCTCCACGAGGAGAATATCTCGACCAACCTTAAGGCGGAGACCAAGGAGGAGGCTATTGAGAAGTTGGTTGACCTTCTGATTGCGACGAATCATCTCGAAATTGATCGAGAGGCTTTTTTGGCATCGGTGCTGGAGCGGGAGAGGGAATTCTCAACTTGTTTGGGATCAGGTTTGGCGATTCCACATGGGGTTTTGGAGTCGGGAGACCGTATTTTGGGGGTCATGGGGATCAGCAGGGAGGGCTTGCGGTTTGAGACTCCCGATGGGATCCCAGTGCATTGTTTCATTTTGTTGGCGACCCCAAAATCTCAAAGAGATCGCCACTTGGAGGTGTTAGCGGCATTTGCCAGGGCGATTGGCAGGGATCCCCACGTCCAACATCAGCTATACCATGCGAAGAGCCCTGCGCATGCCTATGAGATCCTGCATGCAGAAGAGGCTGTGGGGTTCAACTACTTCCTGGAGGATCAGTAACGGATCCAGATGACTCAGAGAGAAGTTTCGGGGTTTGCCTCTCTATTGATCCAGCAATTCGCGAAGCGTTGGCGGGTGAAAGGCTTTCGCTTTCAGCATCTTGCGTAAAAACTCTTCCGCGCTTTTCTTCTGTGCCCGTGCTGCGGTCCGAAGTGCTGCTGCTGCATACACCTGTATTTCCAAATCTCCGCTGCTTTTGGCAAAGATCCCTTGAAGGAGGGGAATGGAGGCTTTTTCCTCAAGGTGCATGAGTGCCTTTAGGGTTGCGATGCGGAATTCGCGCTCTCTGGGGCTTTGTGCAGGAGGCTTGCCTTGGATCAAACCGCGTAAAGTTTCCCAAGCTTTCTCTCCTCCCAAAGCCCCGATGGCTTCAATTGCGTATGGGGCACAGAGAGGATCGGCCAGAAGGGGGCGGACACGATCGAGTGTTGTTTGAGAGGGGTGTCCCAAATCGATGAGGATCTGGAGGATACGGACCCGAACCCCAGGGTGTTTGTCTAGGCATGCTTCCCCTAGGAGGGGAACGGGCTGGAGACCGGCTCGCTTACAGATGAAACGTGCATCATCGATGGGGCGGAGCTTGGTCCCGTTCAAATGGCGAAGGAAAAGCCAGTATTCGCGGAGGGTTCTCTCGTTGGGGGAAGTTGTCTTGCTTTGGAAGCTGCCCTGTTCTTTAAAAGTTTGGAGGAGCTGCTTGGCTTTTCGAGTGAGGCCTGCCCAACCGTCGGTTTTAGGGTCATAAGTTTGGCCGAGGATTTGAATGAGGGTGACGAGGGGCTTCCCCGCCCGGGCTGCCCATTTGGGGTCTTGAAGCCAGGCGAGAAGATTGGCAAGGCCGCTGGGATTGCCGAGTTTTCCCAAGGCCAAGAAAACCGCAATGAGAACTTCGGGGTTTGTTTCGTATTTGAGACGACGCAGGAGTTTGGGTGTCGCGTGGGGAAATCCAAGATCTCCAAGGCGGCTGGCGCATGTTTGGCGAAGGAGTGGCCGTCCCGGGTCCTCCAGGTGACGCAGGCAGAAAGTCCCCAAAGCATTTTTTGCCGGGTTGATTCGAAGAAGGACACCCATGCTTTGCTCGTCGCTCAGGCTGGAGGCTGAGTTCTTTGGGGTCTGGAGCAGGTTGTGGAGCGCGGTTAAGGCTTCGTTAGGGTGCGCTTGAAGCTGGCTTTGGGCTCTTTTGCGAAAACGTGCGAGGGTCCGGCCCTTGGAGGTGGCGGTTTGGAAAAGATCCTTGAATGTGTTCAGGGTTTTGGTGGGAAGGCTGGGGATCGGGGCGTCGGAGGCTCCTTTGCTGGGTTTGGCAAAGCGCTTCTCCCAGATTCCTAAAACGTCTGAGAAACGCGGCGGTGTGCCGGGGAGGGGTGCTGAGACTCGCGAGGGACCTGGGCGGGCCCCGCTTGGCTCCGAAAGAATGGGTGTCCCCTTTTGCCTACAGGCAGGGAGGAGGAGGGGGAGGAGGAGGGAGAGGTGGGGGTTCATGGTAGGACCTTCTCGATTTCGTAGAGGAGGCTGCCTTCTTTGTCCTTTTGGAAGGGGGTGAGGTGGTAGAGGAGGCGCACCTGGATGCGGGTTCCTTTGGCTTGGAGAGGTTTGGGGATTTCAAAACTTCCCTTCCATGTCTGGCCCGAGGGGAGTTGTGTGTTCGGTCCAGGATCCCCGAGGTAAGGTTGCCTGAAGCGGTAGAGGCGTGTGAAAGTGGGGCTCCAGGGTTGGGGGCGAGCGTCCGCCGGGAGGATGCGATAAATGACATCAACGGCCCGGTGACGTTCTTCTGTGGGTAGGTTGTGCCCAGCTCCTTTGTTTTCGACTTCGACAAGGACCTTGTATTTCTCCAAGCGAACTCCAAGGCGTGCAGCGCTCTTCAGAGTTGCAAGGTCGTGGGCCCCCTTGACCAAGTGGGAGCGCCGACCCGGTTTCCCCTCGATTTTGGGCATGTGGCAATCATTGCAGGACACCCCTTTTTTGGCGAAGGGAGATGCGGCCCACTGGTCCGTTGTCTTGTGTTGGTTATGGCAGGTTTTGCAAAGAGCAACGGAAGCTAAACTTGGCTCAGCCAGTGGTTTGCAGCCAGCCTTGGGGTTTGTATGGACGCCGAGGATGCGCCCATCGGGACGCATGTGGCAAGTAAGACAGTCAACCCCCTCGTCCGGGCGGCTCTGGCGGGGGAGAGGTGGCTTTGTGAGACCGGTCTCAAAAATGGGACGAGGCAGGTGGCAATCCTGGCATTCCTTCTGGCGGAAGTCGCTGGAGAGTTTTCGGACTTCTGGGTTTGTGTAGGAAATTGCATGGTGGCTTTTTTTCCATTCGTTCCAAAGAGCAGGGTGGCACGCCTGACATTGTCCGGATGATGTGAAAAGAGGGATGTCCTCCTTGTGATTGCTGGCCTTCTTAGGGGAGGTTTTGGGGGGCTGCATGAGAATGTAAAGACCAGCTCCGAGTCCCAGAAAAATGAGCAAAACGAGGAGCCTGCCAGCAAGGCCGGAAAACAATTTCATGCGCTTTCTCCATTTGTTTGGACCACAAGCGGGGGCCTGGAGAGTTGGATCCTCACCTGCATACCCGGATCGGGAATGGGCTCGTTAGGTTGTAAGAGCACCGAAAGAGCTTGGCCCTTCAGGTCCACCTCCAGAAGCCAGCCACGCTCGTCAAAATGCCGATCGAGGACGGGAACAAGGACAGCCTTGTTTGTCCCAGATCCTTGGCTGGGCTGACTGAGCTTTAGGTCCCCAGGCAGAAGGGCCAAAGCTGCTTCTCCTTTGACCCATTCCGGCACCGAAAAGGAGCCGAGGGGACACCCTCTCTTGGTTCCAAGTCCTTGTAGGGGAAGGATTCCAGCTCTTAGTAGGAAGCGGGCAGTGAAGGCATGCTTGGGTTTCCGGCAGAGTTCACTGGCCTGTCCCCGCTCCAGGATCCGCCCTTCCGCCATTACGATGAGATCATCCGCCAAAACCAGCGCTTCTTCCCTGTCGTGGGTCACACAAATCGTTGGGTGCTCCCCCTCATGCGCTAAGGCTCTGAGAGTGCGTTGTAAGCCATCTCGTAAATGGGGGTCCACTGAGCGCAGAGGCTCATCAAGCAGAAGGAGTCGCGGTCGCCCCGCCAAGGCCCGTGCGATCGCAAGCCGCTGCGCCTCCCCGCCCGAAAGCTCCCCAGGGAGCCTCTTATGTAGTGCGGCCGGTAATCCTGCCCGGAGAAGGAGCTCTGTCGCATCTTTCTTCCGGGATCGACCAGCGAAGCGAACTTGTGCAAGTGCATTCATATGCGGCCAGAGCGCAAGGCCCTGAAACACGAAGCCCACATGCCGCTCTGCGGCTGGGACAAAAACCGACGGCCCTGAAAAAAGGGTGTCCCCTAATGTAACTGTCCCTGCGTTGGGGGCTTCGAGGCCGGCGAGGAGGCGGAGGAGGGTTGTTTTGCCGCCGCCGCTGGGGCCGATGAGGACGACCATGCGCCCGCCCTGAGCTTCCAGGTCCAGGGGACCCAGGGTGAAAGGATCCCGCTCAAAACGCAGTGCAGAAACTCGCAGAGTCACAGATCCGCCCTCCCTGCTTTGCCCGTCAAAAGGATGCGCATCATGATTGGAAGAGCCGCCCCTAGTGCCAATAGGACCGCGAGTGCTCCACCTACGTCCTCGTTTCCGAAATGCACGATGTTGGCGAGTCTGCGTGAAACCATGTCGTTTCCTGGAGGGAGAATGACTGCGAGATCCAACTCCCGCAAGCTGAGAATGTATCCAAGGATAAAAACCGAGACTGCGGTTGGGAGGAGAAGGGGACCTTGGATCTTGAGCCAACGCATGATGGGCCCACGGCCGCTGAGACGAGCTGCCTCGTCAAAGCTGGTCGGAAGCCGTCGCGCTGCATTTGCCAGGGCGAGCACCCCAAGTGGGAGAAATCGCGTTGCATATCCAGAGATCAGGAGCACTGGGGTGTCATAGAACCGGGAGAGAGGTAAATGTGGATCATTCCATAGGCGTACCAAAGCAACCCCGAGTAAAATCCCCGGGACGGCGAGGGGGATCAAGCTCAGTGCTTCGATCCAGGGGCGGCGCTTGGCTGCTTCCCATGCTAGAGGAAGGGCGATGAACACCAACAACCCACCCGCAAGGGCAGCCATTCCAAGGGTATAGCCAAGGTCTCCCATCAACTCCGTTGCCACCCGCCGAAAAGATCCAATCGCTGTGTGCATTGAAACCCCGAAATTGGCAGTGGAACCCGCCGACCAGAGTAGCATGCGCCAGAGAGGCATGAGGATCCCCAACAGTGGAAGAATCAGCGCGAAACCCAACGCAAAAACCTTTCCTCGTCCGAGGATTCTTCGAGGAAGCGGTCTGAAGTCACTAGCCATCGTCACCAATGTTCCCTTGCGTCTTGCTCTCAAGCAGACAAGCAAGGCCACTCCGATGAATAGCAGCAGGGGCGCACTAGAAGCGATTGCCTCCGCAGCCCGCAAACTCCCCGGTTTCCCAGGTGCGCTCCAGCGCAAAAACACCGCTTCCGAATACACAAACCAGGTCTTCTTCTTTACCGAGAAAAACTCGGGAACGCCGTGATTGCTGAGGACAAAGACCAGCACGAGCAAGGCCCCGGCCAGGAGGTCGGCTACACACTGTCGGAATAAAAAGAGTTCCGCCCGCAGCCGGCCTCGCGCAAGCAAGGTGCTCTCATACAGGCGTCCATCAATCGAACGTAATCCCCGAGCTGTCAAGGCCGCCGCAAAAGGAGCATGCGACACTCCCAGCAAAAGGGCCACCACCGGCAAACCTGTAGCCGTTGACAAGTCTGCGAAGGACATGGCCACCACGATTGGAGGAAAAAGCAAAGGCAGCAAGGCCATGGGGCCCAAAACTCTCGCGAAGGGAAGATCCGTTCGCTCTGTCACCCAAGCCGTTCCCCCTCCAAGCAAGACCGCGAAGAGCGTGGCGAGTCCTCCCAAAACCGCAGAGTGCAGGAGTTGTATCCGCTCGGTATGCGTCGAGAGGATCTTCCTCCAGGCTTCCATGGAGAAAGATCCCTCCGGAAAAAAGGAACCAAAGAAAAGATAGAGAAGAGGAAGGATGGCGAGGATGACAAACAGGCCAAGAAGGATCCAAAAGGTTTTGGAACCCTGCATCTTCGACGCGCCTTTGGGCATACTCATCTTAAATCCCAAATCGCTTTCGAAGCTCGGGAAGGATCTCGTCCATGACCTCGGCTGCTTTTGCAAAGTCCCAGGTTGCGGCTTTGAACCGAGAAAGAGGTTTGACTCCTTCTGGCACCTT
>Ga0256841_1002643_pt1 | contig 14063 bp, 16 predicted proteins | sample 356308metaG_FD_185971 | JGI IMG/M metagenome (GOLD analysis project Ga0256841, IMG submission 185971) | Hydrothermal vent microbial communities from Mid Atlantic Ridge, Atlantic Ocean - 356-308 | ecosystem: Environmental > Aquatic > Marine > Hydrothermal vents | place: Atlantic Ocean: Mid...
TAGAAAAAGCCATAAAGGAGCTAAAAGTATTGTCTAAAGTCTAATCGCAGTGCCTAGCCCAATATTACCATGGACTCTTCCATCTGAACCAACTTGAACGCTAGACGTTGCTATGCCAGAATTTCCTATGGGAATACCTCCTCCAACTCCAACACTCGAAAAGCATCCTTGTAACATAAATGATACAAGCAATAAAATAACAGATAATTTCATCATTAGAACTCCTTTTTACATAGTATATCAAATTTTAAAAAATTTATTTTTTGTATAATATCAAAAATAGCCCCAAAGAGATAGCCGAGATGATAATAATAGATGCGCCTGAGGTAAGGTTGTAGGTATAGGAAAACCAAAGACCTATGAGTGTAAAGAGTGTTGCTATAGCCCCAGAGAGAAACATCATAGTAAATAGACTATGCGAAAGTTTTTCGGCAATATAGACGGGAATTGTGAGCATCGCAATCACCAAGATAAGACCTACAACCTTGATGGATATGACCACAGTCAGTGCAGAGAGGATAAGAATAAGCGTATAAAAGAGAGGTACATTGACCCCACGAAGAGCTGCATATTCCGAGTCGTACGAGACTGCCAAGATATCACGGTATTTGAGTGTCACTATAGTTAAAATAACTGCAAGCAGTCCAGCCATAAAATATAAATCTTGTGTACTTACTGCAAGTATAGAGCCAAAAAGATAACTCATCAAATCTACATGATAGCCGGGGGTAAGATCAACAAATATCACACCAACAGCCATACCCACTGCCCAAATCAGCCCTATGAATGTATCGATACGATGACGCTTTTTGAGTGTCAGTGCGGCTATGAGTAGCGCAGCACCCACTGCAAAAAGTGAAGCACCAAAAAAAATAGGCAGACCCAAAAAGAGAGCAAGTCCAATGCCTCCATAAGAGGTATGGGCGATGCCTCCAGCTAAAAATACCATACGATTGACCACGATAAGCGAGCCGATGATACCTGCTGCAAAACTGACGAGTATGCCTGCGAGCAGGGCGTGTTGTATAAAGTCAAACTGTAAGGCTTCTATCATGGTTCGACTCTCCAGTGTTGATTTTCTTTGGCGCAGGTATCACAGTGCTCTGCTCCCAACATCTCAAGTAGCTCTATCTCACAGAAATGACCATCACTTCCATGGGTATGGAAAGTGGATTGTCTATCTGAGATATCGTGATAGGAGAGGGTTTTGTTAATGTGTGCGACTTTGTTGGCGTACTCAAGTATCACGGAGATATCGTGACTGACAACGATGATAGTCATATCTGCATTGAGTACTTTGAGCAATTCATAAATCTCTCTTTGTCCTGTGATATCTATGCTTGATGTGGGTTCGTCGAGTATGAGTATCTGTGGATGCGCACAAAGTGCACGGGCTATCATCACACGTTGGCGTTGCCCACCTGAGAGAGAGCCTATCTTAGTCTGTGCAAAATCTGCCATACCTACTTGTGCCAAAGCACCCATAGCACAAGCTATTTCATCTTTGCCATAGCCAAACAGAGGGCGTTTCCCATCGACATGCCCCATCATGACAACCTCTATGACTTTGATAGGAAAATCGGTGTTTACATTGGTGTTTTGAGGCACATAGCCGATGTTTCGCAGACTCTCTTTAGGTTTTGTACCCAATACTCTAATAGTACCTTGCTTGAGGGTATTGATGCCCAGTATGAGCTTGAGAAGGGTAGATTTACCTCCACCATTAGGCCCAATGATGGCCAAAAAATCTCTCTCTTCTACGGTAAGATTGATATCTTCAAGTACGGGCTCTTTCTCGTAGGAGAAGCTTAGATTTTTTATCTCTATAATGGGCATCTACCTCTCTCCTGCTATAGCTTTTGCAATGTTTATAAGGTTTTGTGACCAGTTGGGTGCCAGAGGAGTGATTTTGACGACAGGAATATGAAGCTCTTTTGCGAGTATCTTTGCAGAGGTATCACTCATTTCAGGCTGTGTAAAAATAGCAGTGACCCTCTCCTCTTTCGCCTCTTTCATTAGCGCTACAAGTTCTCTGGGTTTAGGGTTTTTCCCCTCCACCTCTACAGCAATCTCTTTAAGCCCATACGCTTTGGCGAAGTAGCCCCATGAGGGGTGAAAAACCATAAAAGTACGGCTACCTTTTAACTTGGAGAGACTCTTTTTGATTTGCATATCTGTCTTTTCTACTTGTTGCAAAAAGGCATGAAGATTATGGCGATAGTAGGCTTCATTTTGTTTATCTACGCTTAGTAATGCTTTGTAGATATTGCGTGCGATTGTTTTTACATTGGCAGGGGAGGTCCAAATATGTGGGTCTAAGCCCTTATGTTCATCTATATCATCTGCTGCGTGTGACGTATGTGCATCATGCAAGATAGCTATCTTTTTTACCCCTTTGGAGATGTCTGCTACATGCATCTTGCTATTGAGACTCTGAAACTTGGGTAGCCATACCTCTTCAAACTCCACGCCTATTGCCAAATAGAGATCTGCTTTTGCCACCATGAGCATCTGTGAAGGCTTGGGCTCATAGCTATGTGGAGAGTCACCAGCTTGTACCATAAGGGTAATGTTTACCTTCTCTCCACCAATGGCTTTAAGAAAAGTTTGTTCGGGTACGATGCTTACTACAGCATTGATGTGAGAAAATATGTAAGTCGTTGAGAGTAGTAACACTATTAATAATTTATGCATAATGAGATTATAGCGAAAAAATAGTGATGATTGAATACTATAAAAAAGTTGGTTATAATAGTATATTAAATCTGTTGATGAAGGGGTCTTATGTTTAAAAATGAAAGAAGAGCACACAGTGATACAGCATTTCATGAAGATGAGGTAAAACTTGCAAGGAGAATGATGGATAAACTTAGAACAACTGTAGAGTTTCTATATTACTTAATGGATCACAGAGGTAAAATGTCTTTTGCCATGATAATGCTTTCAACAGATGATTTGAAGTTAGGGCATTTACTTCAAAAATGGAAACGACAAACAGATGTACTTATAGAGATAGATAATGTTAATAATGTTTATGTGATTATTTGTCAGTCTACAGATAAAGAGGGTGGGAAGAAGTTTGCTGAAATACTCATGTCTAATATCAGTATGCATGGAGGTACAGCAAGCTATTGTGTCGAAGCAGAATTAACGAGTACACACCATACCATACAGGAAGTTATTTTTAGTATGGTTGAACAATATATTTACATCAAACAAGAACAAAAGTACAATCAAGTATTTTTTACTAAGTTTCAAGAAAAAGTAAAAAATGAGCTTAGTGATGTAACATATCATAATAGCTTCTAATTTATTAATGAGAAGAAGATGAAAGTTAACTATATATAGTTAATAGCATAAAGAAATTTAATGAATTATAAAGATAAGATAGATAAAGCAAAAGCTAGATTAATGTTGGAACATCCCTATTTTGGGACGGTAGCCTCTTCTTTGAAGTTAGAAGAAAATAATGAAATCTTGACCTTTTCTAGTGATGGTGATGTGATGCATTATAACTCTGAGTACCTGGATAAACTTAGTGTGGATGAAGTAGAATTTGTCATGGCTAATGGTGCTATGCATGCTGTTTTAGAACATCAAAATCGTCTCAATGAACGTACAAAATGGTTGTGGCAAACGGCTACAGATTATGTAGTAAATGCTATGTTGGTCAAAAATGGCATGCAACTTCCTCAATATGCGTATTATGAAGAAAAATTTGAGGGCATGTATGCAGAAGAAGTATATGATCTTTTACGTGCAGAAATGATGGATAATACTGACTATAGTATGGAACAAGAGACACAACAGGTTACCCAAGTAGATGATGTTCATGCAGAAAATATACAAATGCAAAAAGAGCATATGCCAGATATGAATGCTACAGATACTTTAGAAGAGTATGATATGCAAAATAAAGAAAAGGAACAGACTCTGAATTCTAAAGTTGATGAACGCAACAACGACGAGATGAAAGAGCGTATGGAACAGATATTTCAAAAGCTTAAACGACAAGGTAACCTACCCAAAGATTTACATCTGGTTGTTCCTGAATATTTTTCTCATAAAATAAATTGGAGAGAATATTTATATGGATATATTGCTACACATGCAAAGACTTCTTATACCTTTACTCCTCCTAATATGAAGTTGCTTTATCGTGGTATTTATTTACCTAGTATGAGTTCAGATTTATTGCGTGTGATTGTAGCGGTAGACACGTCTGGTTCTGTAGATGAAACATTATTGGGTATGTTTTTAGGTGAAGTAACATCTATAATGCAACAGTATCCACACTATGAGCTAGACCTTATTACTGCTGATGCAAAAGTACAATCACATAAAACTTTTCTTCCTGGTGAGCCTTTAGAGTATGATATTTCTGGAGGAGGGGGAACAGATTTTCGTCCCGTCTTTGAATACATCAATAGACAAATAGATTATCCAACACTGTTACTCTATTTTACTGATGGACAGGGTACTTTTCCATATGAAGAACCCTATTATGATGTACTGTGGATTATGCCTGAATTTTTCGATGTTCCTTTTGGAGAAGTGGTTGTGTTGGGGGATTAGTATATGGCTTAAGATTTGTTTATCTAAATGATGTATAATATATGCAATATTACATTATAGGATTTTCATGTTACAACTAGATAAACAAAAAAGACCTTCCTGCCTTTGGCATGCATTTAGCATTTTACTTATTCCGTTTCTTTTTTTACTAGGATTGGTACTTGCTTATGTACATCTGTTACCACTTAAAGTAGAAATACATACTTTAATGATTGTAGCATTTATTTTTACTGTTTTTCTGCTCTTTGTAAAACATAATGCGAACTATGCTGTTTGTCATATGAAAAATACTTTTACAAATATGGAAGATGATTTACAGTTAGCATTACGTGAAAATGCATTGACTATTATGGGGAAAACAAAGTCTACTTTGCATGTACATGAATTTATCTCTGAGTATTATAAAGATATACGTAATGATAATGTTGCACGTGTAGCACCTTCTGTATTTCCTATGCTGGGTATTTTAGGAACATTTTTGGCTATTGCCATTTCAATGCCAGATTTTTCAGCTACAAATACTTCGGGATTAGATCATGAAATTTCACTTTTACTTTCAGGGATTGGAACTGCTTTTTATGCCTCTATTTATGGTATTTTACTTTCTCTTATTTGGACATATTTTGAAAAAAGGGGTATAACCAAAGTTGAGAAAAACATTTATGATTTAGAAAAGCTTTATGGATCTCGTATATGGAAAAAATCAGAACTTATTAAGCATGAGCATACACAAAGTGAACTCAAAGATCAGCTGATTGTACAAACACTTAAAGAAACATTTGATATGGATTTCATTAAAGAGCTTAATGAACAATATTTGACAGGGTTCACAACTGTGGTTCATGAAGCAAATGATAATTTTAAAAAACTTACATCACATATACAAGAAGCTTCTTTAGAATTACGGAAAACTTTGGAGCATATAGCTCCTAAAAAGGAAGGTATTGATGCTATAACATATATGCAAAAAAATATAGAAGGTTTTAATAGCAATGCAAAAAATTTACAGAAATCCATGGAACGCTTCGATAATTCTGTAGATTATACTTTTGATAAAATAGACAGAGAATTGGGACAGGCTGTAGAAAAGTTGACAACCTTTGCTCGTATAGTGTCTGAGCAAAATCAATTGATACTTAAAAACATGGCTACTCTTAAAAAACAAGAAAAAGAAGTAAAGTAAAGAGATGTTTAGAAATGATAAAGCAGACTCAGATTCTAATTTTTGGATATCGTATGCAGATCTTATGGCAGGATTGCTTTTTGTCTTTATTTTGCTTATAGGTGCTATTGTTATCAAGTCGTCTATACTCAAATCTGAACTTAAAGCAAAACAAGAGACACTTTCTAAAACTGAGGCATTGATAAGTGTAAAAGATGCTTATATTTTAGAAAAAGATAAACTTTTGGCACAAAAAAATGCTGCATTAAAAAAAGAGAAAATAAAGCTTTCTCAGGCAGAATTATCACTTCAGCGTAACAATGCACGTTTAGCTAAAGATGAACTTTTGCTTTCAGATAAGGACAGGCTACTTAAATTGAAACTTACTGAGATTGAAAAACTTAATAAACTTTTGCTTGCAGCCAAAACAAAAGCAGACAAACTTAATGGTAAAATAGTTATAGTGCAAACACTTCTTGAAGATAACAAAAAGAATCTGAAAAAAACAAAAGAGGCATTGGCAAAAGAAGAAAAAATTTTGGATGATTATAAAGGGAAAGTTGTTGTACTTTCTAACAAACTCAGTGATGCTAAAGATACGGTAAAGCTCAAAGATGAGAAGCTTTTATCACTGCTCACAGCGATGGATGAGAAAAAAACAAAATATGATGAATTGGTAGCAAAACTTCAAAAACAAAGAACAAAGATAAAATCACTTACGGGGATAAAACTAAAAGTGATTGCAGCACTTAAAAGAGCATTAGGTTCCAAGATAGACATTGATAAAAAGACAGGTTCTTTGAAATTGGCTTCAAATATTTTATTTGAAGTTGGAAAGTCTACACTCAAAGAGGAAGCGAAAGTAGAGCTTAAGAAAGCATTTGAAGAATATATTGGTACTTTAGTGACGGACAAAGAGATAAAGCCATATCTTGACAAAATCATCATTGAAGGACATACAGATAGTGATGGTGGATACATCTATAATCTAAAACTTTCACAAGATAGAGCATTAGCTGTTATGGAGTATTTATTAACTTTAGATTTTAGTAAAAAGTATCATATAAAATCTCTTATGACTGCTTCAGGACGTGCATATCTTGATGCTATTAAGAAGAATGGTGTGGAAGACAAAGAAGCTTCAAGACGTATTGAAATTAAGTTTAAACTTAAAAATGAAGATGCCATGCATGAAATAGAAAAGGTTTTAGATGCTAGATGATGCACCTATGGATGATTTTCAAATAGAGAGTTTTGAACCTCGACATCTTAAAAAAGCAAGAGAATCGTTAGAGAAACATCTTAAAGCAGTAGAGATACATGCCAAATTAAATAATGAGTACAAAAAAGGTATTCTCAAAGAGCCTGGTTTTTGGGATAAACTAAAAAAATATTTTCTATCTAAATAGACATATACAGTTAAAGACAAGAGTATTTGACCCTATTTATAGTCAAAAAAAGTATGAAATAGTTCTAAAGTTTGAATAAATTCCAGAGTACTTTACTCTTTTATAACTTCACAAACCTTACACTTTTCTATCCTATGATATAGATATATATACAAAGGATACAGTATGATAAAAATAAAATATTTGGGTGTCATCATCATTGCGTCAAGTATGTTCGTTTTTTCAGGTTGTGTACAACAATCAGATACTTTTTATAATCATAATGGGTATGATAATAATGTACCAAGAGCACATGTTTCATTAGTTTCTTATACATATCCTTACTATTATAATAGACCTTATTATTATTTGAATGGACGCTATTATTATGGAGGGTATTATCATAATGGTTTTTATCATTTTGGGCATAGACGATTTAGATATGGACATTATTATCTACATGGTTATAGATATTATAATGGAAGACGTTATCGTGCAATTAATGGTAAATACGGATACTATAGAAATAGAGGTGCATACCAGCGGTTACATCATTATAGACATAATGTGAGAAACAGAGAATATGTTAGAAGTCACCAATATAGTAAATCAAGAGTCCGTCATGGTTCACACATAAGACATAGAAGTTATGTAGGTTCACAGAATACTGTTGTGTCACACAGAACAAGAGAAAGACACTCAAGATAAGACTTGAGTGTTGTCTTTTTTTATTTTTCTTTATTGTTTCCGTAATGTTCGAAGAGATAGTCTGTCACAATTTTTGCAGATTTTTCGTCTATAGGCGCTTTAAAATGTTTTATCATTTTATCTACTTTTCCACGCCAAAATTGTCGAGACTGTCTTCCTTGGTTGATAATATAACCAAAAGAGTGACACATAAGGCAGTTGGCTTGAACTGCATCAAATCCTTTTCCCATCTTAATAGGAAATGCCACATAAGGTACCTCTATATTCTCTTTGACTTGTGCAAAAAGTGATGATGCCAATAAAACTGTAATCAAAATCATTTTTTTCATTATACTACCTCCACAGTAACTTTGTCTATACCATTGTATTTATATCCGCCATGATTCCATTTTATCTCTTTATCAAAGGGTTGCTCTTGACCTATCTTGTTAATAGCTTTTGCCATAATAGTTTTTTCCCCAAATTCTAAAGGTTTAAATGTATATCTGAATGTTCTGTAGGCATAACGCCCAAGTTTACCATCGTCTAGTAGTGCTTTGTCCCAGGTTTTGCCACCATCAAGTGAAATCATTACATCTTGTATGCCATGTCCGTCATCCCAAGCTACCCCGCGTACAACTACAGCTGATTTGTTATTGATTTTTGCACCATTTGTCGGATATCCTATAACTGATTTAACATTCATCTTTCTAATAGGTTTTGTTTTGGGTGCTTTTTTTTGTGGTGTTTCACATTCACATTTGTTATCTGGAACACGGTAGGCTACGTCCATAAAGAAAAGATGTTTATATTTATTTGTAACTGTAATATTTGAAAGCATTTTTACCCATGAATCAGAATAGGTACCAGGGATAATAAGTCTTAGTGGATATCCATTAAGATAAGGTAAATCTTCACCATTCATTTCATAAGCTAAAATAACATGGTCATCTAATTCATCCAAATGAAGCTCACGTACAAAATTTGGTGTTTCATAGTATGCTGCTTTCTCAGAACCATTAAACCCTATCCACTCTGCATCTCTTTTGAGTCCAGCATGATCAAGAATATCGCTAAGTCTTACTCCTTTCCATGTGGCACAGCCCATAGCACCTGAACCCCATTGAATACCGCCTGCAATAGGTGTAAAAGCTGAACGGCTATTCCCACCACATTGTAATACAGCAGTAACTTCTACTTGTTCAAATTTTGTTTTTAGCTCATTTAGAGAGATTTTGAGTTCTTTTTCTACCAAACCATTAACAGAAATAGTAAAAGTATCAGGATCAATATGCGTAGGGATATCAGGCATATGCCATCTTACAAAAAATTGATCATTTGGTGTAAGTGCTGAGGTGAAAACTTCTCTAGGTGTTTCTAATAGTGGTGGTCTGTCTGAGTACATAATAAGTGGTCTTTTCTCAGGAAAAGCCACAGTAGAAACCTTACGGTTATCAATAGGTTGGTGTGTTAGATTTGCTTCTGCTGTGCTGGAACCCACAGCAGCAGCTCCAGCTACAACGGCAGCCTTTTTAAAAAAATCTCTTCTTTCCATAAATGTCCTTTATATTTATTATAAGTTAGGAGATTATGGTTTAAACTCTCTTAGTATGTGCTGAATAAGGTATTTTTTTAGTGCATTAGTGCACAAGTCTATTTTTAGAGAGATAATTGCACATTTTTATTGATTTGTATAATCACTAAAAGTGTTTTAATAGCCTTGCATCTCACCTTCAAGATAGATAATCGCTTGCTTAAGTGCATCAAGTACACTTATATTTTCTTCATCCATCTTTTCAAGGGCTAAAAGACGTAGTTTTTCCAAATAGCATGTAAGCAGTGCTTCATTGTTCATGTAAAATTTCCTTAATTTTGGTACAGAAATACTCAAAAGAGGGAAGGTTTAGCTGTGCATCTCTTTGTTTTGTGCCCCACATAGGTTCAGGGAAATAACTGTCTTCTTTAAATCGTGCCATAACATGCCAATGTACATGAGGCATATAGTTACCAAAAGAGGCGATATTGATTTTGTCAGGCTGGTAATAGGCTATCATCTCTTTTTCTATGACATCTAGTAAATGATATATTTCTCCTTTTATCTTTTGGGGAACTTCGCTCATCTCTTTGTAGGGCTGTTGTGTAAAAATTTTAAGCCAAGGTATCTCTGAAGATTCTACTTCTACTCTCACATTTTCATTTTCAAAAAGCATAGACTAGCGTATCCTTTGTATGTTCTTTATGCCAAGTTTATAGATACTTGAGGGCTTACTTTTTTGCGTTAGAGGTTCTACTATCACATCTGCAACCTCTTTGGCAAATGATGCATTATAGTCATGGTTAGTGAGATTTGCAGAAGTGGTGTACGCCCATGTAAGACGATCTAAGAGCAGCAAATGATGTTTCTCTTTTATGACCCTGTATGAATAGGTATTGGGCATGATAAAAGTTGTTTTGCAACTTCGTCTGACCCTGTTTTTATGCATAGCTGGTACACGGGTGAATTGTTTTAGAGTCCAAAGACTATTAACTGCTTTGATATAGTGTTTATGGGAAGGACGTTTTTTAATAGCGGTAAGTTTCTCTTTATTTTGGGAGACAAAACCGATAGTCGTATCGGTTTGTGTGAGAAATACAAGCTTAGCTAAGTGTTTATTGTTCATTACTGACTGCTTATTTAACTTAGATAGTCTTGCAATGCTTTAGGGTGGAGTTGTCCGCCTGTTGCTTTAAGTTCTTTGATAGCCATAGCTGTAGCTTTTGCCGCAGCAAGCGTAGTAAAGTAGGCAACATGGTTTGCAAGTACAGATTGTCTGATGGTTCTAGCATCTGTTTTGCTTCCTGCATTGTCTGAAGTATTGATAGCGATGGCTATCTCTTCATTTTTTATCATATCATCAATGTTTGGACGACCTTCAGAGATTTTAAGTACTTTGGTTGAGGCTACCCCTGCAGTTTCCAGTGCAGCATGTGTGCCTGATGTGGCTACTATTTCAAATCCGAGATCTGTAAACATTTTACCTATTTCTCCAGCATTTGGCTTGTCTGCTTCTGTAAGTGAAAGGAATATTTTTCCCTCAAGTGGAATATTGTTTTTAGATGCAAACTGAGATTTGGCAAATGACATACCAAAGTTCTCAGAGATTCCCATCACTTCCCCTGTTGACTTCATCTCAGGCCCTAAAATAAGGTCTGAGCCTGGTAATTTGTTAAAAGGGAATACTGCTTCTTTGACGGCTACATGGTTTTTGAGTGTTGGCTCCATAATCTTTTTGTCAAAATTCACAACGTTAAAGGTATCATAGAATTTCAATGCTTCTTTTAAGTCACCTTGTATCATGACTCTTGTGGCTACCTTAGCCAAAGGTACACCTGTCGCTTTAGAGACAAATGGCACTGTACGAGAAGCTCTGGGATTTACTTCGATAAGGTAAATCTCACCTTTGTAGATAGCATATTGAATATTCATCAGTCCAACTACACCCAAACCAAGGGCAATGGCCGCTGTCTGTTTTTTCACCTCTTCTTGTAGTTCTTGTGAAATACTCACAGGAGGTAAAGAACACGCCGAGTCTCCAGAGTGGATACCTGCTTCTTCGATGTGTTGCATCACAGAACCGATGTAAACATCTTTCCCGTCACAAATGGCATCCACATCTAGCTCAATGGCATTGTCAAGGAATTTGTCTATAAGCACAGGTGCATCATTTGATACAGAGACAGCTTCATCCATGTATTGGTTGAGTTCTTCATCTGAATAGACTGTTTTCATACCACGTCCACCCAGTACAAAGGAAGGACGTACAAGTACAGGATATCCAATACGGTTTGCTACGATAACGGCTTTTTCTTTTTCAAATACTGTATCGTTATCTGGTTGCTTCAGACCAAGTTCATGGATAAATGAAGAGAAGAGTTCTCTATCTTCAGCAAGGTCAATCACTTTTGCTGTAGTACCAGAGATTTTAGCACCAATGGCTGTAAGGTCTTTCGCCAATTTAAGTGGTGTTTGTCCACCAAAGTGTACGATGACCCCATCAGGTTTTTCTATCTCAATAACGTTTCTTACATGTTCAAAATCAATAGGTTCAAAGTAGAGAACATCTGACGTATCATAATCTGTCGAAACGGTCTCAGGGTTACAGTTATACATGATAGACTTCACACCCATGTCTTCCAGGGCAAAAGCAGCATGCACACAACAGTAGTCAAACTCAATCCCTTGACCAATACGGTTGGGTCCACCACCTATCACAAGCACTTTTCGTTCTTGTGAGGTAGCAGGTAGTAAGGAGTATGTAGTAGGTACTTTAGTGATGTTTGTTGTGGAGTAGAGGTACGGAGTAAGTGCTTTGAACTCTGCGGCACAGGTGTCAACTTCGTTATATTCCAGTGTAATACCCATTTTTTCTCTTGCGTTATAGATGTCATTTTCTGAGAGTTTGAGCCCCTCTTTTTTATTGATAACTTGGGCTATCATGGCATCTGAAAAACCTTCTGCTTTGACTTGGCGTAGTCTTGTGGCATCTGAGAGTAGGGCGATGTCCATCTCTTTTTCACGAAGGGCAAGCTCTTCTAGTTGGTAGAGAAACCATCTGTCAATTTTACATAAATCAAAAAGTGCTTCAACACTCATACCCCGTCTCAGTCCTTCAAAAACATACAACATACGATCAGCATGTGGGCGGCGTATTTCACGTACAAGTTCTTCACCGTTACACTTGATAGGGTTAAAGCCTATAAGACCAGTTTCAAGTGAACAAAGCGCTTTTTGGAAAGACTCTTTGAAGGTACGACCAATTGCCATCGCTTCTCCTACAGATTTCATCGCTGTAGTCAGGGTAGAGTCTGCCATTGGAAACTTTTCAAAGGTAAATCTAGGAAGTTTTGTCACAATGTAGTCAATCACTGGCTCAAATGAGGCAGGTGTCCCTGTAATATCATTGCTAATCTCATCAAGGGTAAATCCAACAGCAAGTAGAGTAGCTACTTTGGCGATAGGGTAACCTGTCGCTTTAGATGCCAGTGCAGAGGAGCGAGATACTCTTGGGTTCATCTCGATGACAATCATGCGACCTGTCTCTGGGTTGATAGAGAATTGTACATTGGAACCACCCGTATCGACACCAATTTCACGTAAAATCTTAAAAGAGGCATCTCTCATATTTTGGTACTCTTTGTCGGTAAGTGTCAGTGCAGGTGCAACAGTAATAGAGTCACCTGTATGTACACCCATAGGGTCAAAGTTTTCTATGGAACAAACGATAATACAGTTATCTGCCTTGTCACGTATCACTTCCATTTCATACTCTTTCCATCCAAGGAGAGATTCCATAATTTCGATTTCACTGATAGGTGAAGCATCTAAGCCTTCCTGTGCGAGTTTTTTAAACTCATCAATGTTATATGCAACCCCAGAACCTCCACCAGCCATGGTAAATGACGCTCTGGAAATGACAGGAAAACCTATCTCTTTGGCTACATTTAGTGCCTCTTCGAGTGTGTAGGCATTGGCACTCTTGGGCAAATCCATGCCTATTTTTTGCATTGCTTCATTAAAAAGCTGTCTATCTTCCCCTTTTTTAATTGCCTCAGGATTTGCACCCAAAAATTCTACACCTTTTAACATCCCCGCTTCATACATATCCATAGCTACATTGAGCGCAGTTTGTCCACCCATGGTAGGTAAAATGGCATCAATATTTTCCTGTTTGATAATTTTAGAGATAACTTCTGGTGTAATAGGCTCAATATAGGTTCTGTCGGCAAACTCAGGGTCGGTCATAATAGTAGCAGGGTTGGAGTTGATAAGTATCACTCTATAGCCTAGTTCTTTAAGTGTTTTAGCCGCTTGCGTACCAGAATAGTCAAATTCACAGGCCTGTCCAATAACGATAGGGCCTGAACCGATAAGTAAAATAGTGTTGATGTCAGTGCGTTTTGGCATAGAGAGATACCCTTGATTTTTAGTTTGATATTATACGCCCAATAGGCTCAAAAAGCCCTTAAAATCAAAGGACTTTAAAAAGAAATGAAGCCCCTTTAAAAGAGATCTAGGGTGTTTGTTTTTTTTGTTTTAGGTTTGGTTTTTCTTTTTTGTTTTTTTCGTATTTTTTTTCGTATTTTACGTTTCTTTTTCTTTGTTTGCTTTATTTTTGGAGTTACAGCTTTTTCTAGAGGTATATCAGGTTCAATTATGTTTTCTTGGGTCTGGTCAATACGTGAAGGAATGCTTGAAATCATTGAGGTCGTTT
>Ga0256841_1002644_pt1 | contig 14062 bp, 14 predicted proteins | sample 356308metaG_FD_185971 | JGI IMG/M metagenome (GOLD analysis project Ga0256841, IMG submission 185971) | Hydrothermal vent microbial communities from Mid Atlantic Ridge, Atlantic Ocean - 356-308 | ecosystem: Environmental > Aquatic > Marine > Hydrothermal vents | place: Atlantic Ocean: Mid...
GCTTAAGAGCCTTTTCCAGCTTCCCCGGCGTCGTGATAGCATCCTTGTCGAACTGCTCGATCCGCATCTCGGGAATCGCCTCGGCGACGATCTCCATCGCCTCCTGGGTTCCGAGACGGTCGCTTTTGAGCGGCGCGTGGCCGCAGTAGGCGCAGCGCTCCCGGATCGCTTCGGTGTAGTTGCAGTAGTGGCAGCGCAGATGCCGGCGCCGTCGGTGAAGACTCATCCCCACCGAACAGTAGGGGCAGAGATGGGTCTTGCCGCAGGCTTCGCACCAGAGATATTTGAAGTTGGCCCGGGTCGGGACGAAGAGGAGGCTCTGTTCTTCCCGCTTTCTGTTGGCCTCCAGGGCCTTCAGGATCGGCTCGTTGATCGTCTCTCCCGGTACGAAACGGTAGCGCTTCTTCGTCCGTACATAGGGCACGGCCAGGCGCACCACCGGATAGCGGACGTAGCTGGTCGCCGAAGGGGTAGCGCTGGCGAGCCAGACCTGCGCCCCGAGTTTTTTCCCCAGATAGACTGCCAGATCCCGGGCGTGGTATCGGGGCCGGGTCATCGCCTTGTAGCTGTCATCGTGCTCCTCGTCCACGATGATGAGCCCCAGATCCTCCAGAGGGACGAAGAGTGCCGAGCGGGCTCCGGCGACGATCCGAACCCTTCTCTCTCTAATCCCCTCCAGGATCTCCTCCCTTTTTTTCTTCGTCAGACGGGAGTGCCAGATCGCCACCGCATCACCGAAGTATCGCCGTAGACGCTTTTGCATCTGGGGCGTCAGAGCAATCTCTGGCATGAGCAAAATCGCCGACTTCCCCTTGGCCAGCATCTCGGCCATCCGGTGAATGTAGAGCTCGGTCTTCCCTGCGCCCGTCACGCCAAAGAGGAGTGCCGTATCGTGGCTACGAAGCTCCTCGTAGGCCCGACGCTGGACTTCGCTGAGCTCGGGGAGTTTTGCCATCGGTTCCGGATGCCGGTCGGGTGCGGCCGGATTCTCCCCGCTCACAAAGGGGACGAAGAGCCCCAGTGCCTCTCCGAGAATCGAAAAGTAATACTCGGCAACAAACCGGGCCGCCTCCATCTGCCAGGGACGGAAATATTCTCCCGTGGCGGCAAGAATCTCCTCCGTTTCAAAAGCAGGCTCGGACTCCCGTGTCAAGATCACCGCACGTTTGGGCTTCTGCCGCACGGGAACCTCCACGACGGCCCCCGGTTCGTAGCGCGCCTCGCTTCGATAGCTTAGTTGGGGGGAGGAGGAGCGAAGAAACGCTACTCGATAATAATGGAAATGTTTAGAGATCAAGCGTTCTCAAAGATCCGTGAAATTCGGAACGGTGCATCCTGCCTGCTTGACGAAACGGAACTTGTTGTCGATCTTGAAGGTACAGCTGGTTCCCCCCGGACCGTAGAAGACAAAGGTATCATTGGCCGTCCGGCTCCAGCAGTTGCTCCCCCCGCCGGCGGGGCATTTTTTGACCGCGTACTCCGTCAGGTTCTGCTCCCCCGTGCTGGTTTTTATCACAAAAACACGCGTACCGGTCGGGTTGACGAGCGTTGTATTGAAATCCCCCCGCAAGATCCGCTTCTGCCGCTCCGTGGCCAGAGCGCTCCGGACGGCCCCCACCGTCGTCCGGGCCTTGGCGATGATGGCGTCGTCTCTCGTCGCAGCGAACTTGGGGATAGCGATACCCGCCAGGATCCCCACGACAACGATGACGAAGACCAGTTCGATCATGGTAAAAGCTTTCCGCATCCCGGCTCTCTCCTTTTTCATATTTATATACTCAATATCTTATTGTAACGAAGTTTTCGATAAACTCTCCTCCTTAGCCAAGATGCCGGAGCGCCTCCATGCCAATCCCCAGAGATGATGTCGTTATCACCCGATTCTTCTCCGGCTATCTGGCCCTGTTGCTTCTCTATGCCGGCTTGGGACCGACCTTCACCTCTTCAGACTTTCACTTCTGGTACCAAAGCAGTCGGCTGACCGTAGGGCTGGAGTGGGGGCTTATCTTCCTCTATTTTCTCCTCAGCGGCAGACTCTCTCCTCTCGTTTCGCTCCTCACCGGCCGCTATCGCTCGACATTGACGATCGCTATCCTCTGGCTCATGACGGTCATCCTCTCCTATCTGACTTCCGATTTTTACGCTCCGGGGAACTCCCTCGCCACACTCCGCCTAGCCGAGACGATCACTCATCTGCTCTTCTTTCTGGTTTTGTGGGATTTTTTCTCCAACTACCGGGCCGATTTTCCTCTGATCTTCGCTGCAGTAGCGACACCGGGAATCATCATCTCCCTGCTTTTGGCACTGGGACTGGCTCTCGATCTCTCACCGGCAGGGACCTGGAAGCTTCCCCTTCCCCACTGGGAGGCTCTGCATCTCAACGACAACATTCGACGGCTGGGGTATCAACTCGTCATCTCCGCCGCCGGACTCTTCTACTTCTTCCGCTCTTCCGGTCTCCGGCCTCTCTTTTTGATCTTCTATGCTCTTTTGGTCTTTTTTATTTTCTGGCTCGGGGGCCGGGCTTCCCTGCTGGGGCTTGCCGGAGCTATTGCACTGTTTGCTTATATGAACAAGGATCGACGCGTTACGGTCGCTATCTTGCTGGCCACGGTAGTCGCTTTGATCCTTTTCATTTCGGCAGACTATCTGAATCTTTGGGGAACGGGCCATGGAGGCAGCACTCTGGTCGAACGCACCTTCCACTCCCGGGATCTCGATCGGATGAGTTCGGGGCGACTGGAACTCTGGTCGACGGTCCTCAAAAACTGGCTGGATCACCCCTGGCTTGGGGGTGGCCCCCAGAGCTGTTTTTTCCTCCCCAATCGCGGGGTAATGATCATCCACCCCCACAACTTTCTCCTCCAGTTTCTTCTGGAGTGGGGCGTGGTCGGTACGCTCCTTTTCCTGCTGCTTCTCTATAGGGCTCTCCGGAACGGATGGAGGCATTACCGGCAAAACCCCCGATCATGCACGGAGCATGTCGCGGCCGCCTCTTTGCTCCTGGCTTTGACGCTGATCGGATTCTTCGGCGGCAGCTATTTTTTCGTCCAGACCGTTATTCCGCTGCTTCTTGCCTATGCACTCTGGGCATCGTCGCCTCCCGAAACCTGACACGCCTCAATAGCTGGCCCACGCCCCCGTCAAAGGCATGGGATAGTCGTCGATCCGTATCATCCACTGGAGTGCCCGGCATTTCGTATCGGCTCCGGCATTGCCGTAGCTTAGCGTCAGATTGGCGTCGCCGCCACCGCGCACGATTTTGAGGATCAAACAGTCCGCCGTCGTCCCCATCCTGATATCCACGGTCCCATTCCCCTCATCCGCCGCTTCACCCCGTGCGAGCATCATACTCAAGGCGTTGGAGCTCTCGGCCAAACGGCTCTCGTCGAGCTCTCCTTGCGCCAGGGTATGGGCCGAGATCTCCCAGGCCGCCGTCGTCACCCTCTGCGCCAGTGCGACCACTGGGCATCATCTCGCGTCGCTGCCAGCTTGGGGATCGCCACCGCCGCCAAAATTCCGATAATGACGATCACGAAGATCATTTCGATCATGGTATATGCGGTTTTGAGCACTCCCGATTCCCCTTTCATCCCACTATGATAAAACTCGAGAGATATTCTATCAGCTATTCATTGATTGAATCAAATCCCTCAATCCCATACACCGGCACTGGCCATCGGTTGCAGAGTACGAAACAATCAGAGAGGGGAAGGTTGTCGCCCGAGAATACGGTGCTGTTTCCGGTATGAAAAGTTCTTGCGGAAACCCGGCACACGGAATGTTCAGAGTAGAGAGATTTCAAGGAAAAAATGTAGAGAAGTTTTTCAGCAAAGAGAGGGAAGATTTGAATTTGTGAGAAGATGGAGGGCGAAGCCCCCCTTCGAGAGCGTCGGCTTAGAAGGAGATCTTGCTTCCGCCGAACTGATGAATCTGTCCTGTTCCAAAGGCAGTACCCTTACTCAGGTTCTGCTCCTCCGCCATTGCTTTGGCCGCTTTACAAGCAGCAGAGCCGGCGGTACCTTGTGCATAATATACGGTGATGTTTCCATCTGTAGTCGTACTAACTACGGTTCCAGAGTGCAGAGGATCGACGACGAAACAATTGTCTCGTGCGACCGCTTCACAGGCAGCGGTATTGTTGTTTTCCTCGCCTGTCGCAGTATAGGCCGATCCGATGTCGTTGACACAGGTCGCCAGATTCTGCAGAGATTTTACTGCTTTGGCGTCGTCTCTCGTCGCTGCCAGTTTGGGGATGGCAACTGCTGCCAAGATTCCGATAATTACGATCACGAAGATCAATTCGATCATGGTAAATCCGCGTCTCATAGAGAACTCCTTAGATTAAAGTGATTTATGTACACAGAAAATTCTGCATAGCGAGGGTATTATATCATGAATTACTTAGCACTTATGTAGGTCTATTCCTACAAAATACAAAAGAAAAGATCTCACAGGCTTTCGACGCTTCCGACGACCCGGCCGACGATCCGCACCGCTTCGGGAGGAAGCGCTTCGGGCGCGTAGAGGGGGTTGTCGGAGATCAGCTCGACGCTCCCGTCGACCCGTCTGCGAATCCGTTTGACGAAGAGGCCGTTGGCCGTGGAGGCGACGAAGATGCCGTCTTTGCCCACATCGGTCTGACTTCGATCGACGAAGGCGATGCACCCGTCGGGCAGGGTCGGTTCCATCGACTCCCCTTCCACATGGATCGCCTCGATCTCCCCGTCGGGAATCCGTCCGAGCATCTTTTCCATCAGACGCCGGTCCACGTCGATGAGCTCGTATCCCTCGTCGAAGACTTCCGCCCCGCCGCCGGCGCTGGCTCTCAGCTCCGAGAAATAGCGCACCCGGAAAAACTTCTCCGTCTCTTCGATCAGCATCTCTGCCGGCTGGTCGAAAAAGAGCCAGTTGATGCTGATCTTCCGCCGGGCGCAAAACTCCATGATCTCCCGGTAGGGGATCGAGCCCCGCTTTTTCATCGTGGCGAAGGTCGCCTGGCCGATCCCCAGCTCCGCCGCCACATCCTTGTCGTAGACCTTGCCTCCGATCTTCTTCGTAGAGATAATGTCCTTAAGCCGTTCGATCACCTCTTGAAAATCTATCATTCCTGCTCCCTTCAATGGCATATGATTTGCAATATAGCATATATTGACTTAAATAGTATTTCATTTTGAAATATATTTCAAGATTTATCTACCTAATGAGTACCATGGCACTATCACTACATGGAAAAGGATCGGAAATGAAGATTAAAAAAGACAGAAGACTTATAGATCAGGCTTTGAGAGAGGGGATTCGGACCGTTTCGGAGCTTGCCGCATGGTTGAGCCGACGGGAGCTCCTCCCGGCTCAGGCGTAGACCGACTCTTTGCCGAACTTTTTGGCCAGCAGAGCGTAAAAGAGCGCCCGGTATTTGTTGCGGTTGGAGCTGCCCATCTTTTCGCAGACCTCCTTGATCGCCGCATCGAGCTTGTCGTCCTCCTGGGTGAGGCCCAGCTTTTTCTTGAGGAAATTCTCCCGGACCCGTGCCAGCTCCGATGCGTCACTGCAGGAGACCGTCTCGGCATCCTTATTGTAGATAGAAGGCCCCAGGCCGACGGTAACCTTTTGGATAAAGGCATCCTCCAGGCCCAGTTTGAGATCCTTGGCCGCTTTCTGATAGAGCGCGATCTTCTCGTCTCTTTTGCTCATTCTCTCCTCCTAAATAATTGAAATACCCCACTATTATGCCATAGAACGGTTACACTTTCATACCGATAATGTATAGATTTTCCTATTCTCCCATCATTTCGCTGTCGATGGTGATGACGGTATGGACGTTACCCCGGGGGTTGAAGTCGGCGACGAGTTTCATGCGGCGAGGCTTCAGACGTCGATAGAGCGTATCAAAGATCTCGTTGGCCGCGTTTTCGTGAGAGATATAGCGATCCATAAAGCTGTTGATATAGAGCTTGAGGGCCTTGAGCTCGATCACCTTCTCCTCCGGGACATAGCTCAAACGTATCGTCGCAAAATCGGGATAGCCCGAACGGGGACAGCGGCACATAAACTCGGGAAGCTCGATATCGATGGTATAGTTTTTCTCGTGGGTGTTGGGCCAGTAGTGCTCGTCTTGTTCGATATCGAACTCTCTGATCTCCCGTTCGCCGTATTTCATCTTGGTCTCTCCTTCATATTTACATTACTTCCGTGGGTTGTTGCGGATAAACCCTTCTTCATCCACGACCTTCCCGACGGCAAAGCCCTGGATATAATCCACGCCCAACTTCGACAGGATTTCGATCTTGCGCCGGTCGTCGACCCATTTTACCCCGGTAAGCATCCCCATCTCGCGGGCCATAGCGACAAAAGATTTGAGCATGGCCAGGCTTTTCCCTCTCTCCAGATCAAAGGTATACTCCCGGTCAAACTGAATCATATCGAAGGGGAACCGGCGCAGATACTCCATCGAAGCGTTGCTCGATCCAAAGTTGTCCAGACAGAGGCGTACCCCCCAGCGCTTGAGGGTTTTGAGACGGGAGAAGTACTCTTCGGGGCGGTGGTGGCTGCGGCGTTCGTAGAGTTCCACGATCAGTCTGGACGCCTCCACTTCCGACGCTTCGAGCCGTCGGTAAAAAGCATCGAGGAAGGAGGTTTTGCGTAGAGTAAAAGGCGACAGGTTGAAACTCAACCCGATGGATGCATCGCTCCGGCGGGCCGCCTCCAGGACCCGCTCCACGATCAAGAGGTCGTAACGCTCCCCCAGATTGTGGCGATTGACGATCGGCAGAAACTCCCGTGGAGCGATCGACGAACCGTCCTTCCTCCGCATCTTGACACCGATTTCGTAGATGTCCGTTTTTTGGCTGTGAAGATTGAGTAAAGGACGAAAGAGAAGCAGGAGATCCCCGCGATCCAGCGCCTCGATCACCTCCTGCTCCGCCCGGGTCAGCTCCTTGGCATCGGAAACGGCCGCGGCGGGCTCGGCATCCTCAAAGCGATTGCGCTGAGCCACCAGGTCTCGCAGCTGCTCGATCGCCTTTTCGGGATCCTCGATATTGTTGCGGATGACGGCGAAAACAAAGTCGACCTCCACATCCTCCAATTGACCGTAACCCTTGACAAAGCGCTCCAACTCTTTTTCGACCTTCTCCGGCTCTTCGTCAATCGCCAGGAGAAACTCCGCCCCGTTTTTCCGCCCTATCCAGCCCTCTTTTCCCCCAAGGTGCAGAAGGGCTTTGTCCAGGGTATCTACCGCAACCCTCAGAACCTCATCGGCCCGTCGGACCCCGTAGTTCTCATTGATGACAGCAAGGTTGTCGATCTGGACCACCGCCAAGGTCCTGGGGCGGCACTTGCGGACTTCATCAAGAAAAGATTCGTAATGATAACCTTCGGTCACGCGGTCCAGGAGCGTCTCTTTGCGGCTAAGCTCCAGAGCAAAAAAGATAAAGTAGACAATCGCGAAGAGCATCGCCAGGAAAATCGCCGTATTTTGAGCCGTTACGGCGATGGGTTCCTCCCGGTAAAAGACGCCGTAAACCAGCGCCATGACGAAAACGAGGACGGGAATCCCGATCCGAAGTGCCAGACGGAAGTGCCTTGCCCGCTCCTCTTTAAGAGATCTCAGCATCAAACATCCAGGTGTTTGACATCTTTTGCGTGGGTCTCGATGTAGTTTCGTCGGGGTTCGACTTCATCCCCCATAAAGAGGGTAAAGGTGTCGCTCGCCTTCTCCAGATCGTCGATGGTGATCTGAAGCAGCCGTCTGTTTTCGGGGTCCATCGTCGTCTCCCAGAGCTGCTCCGGGTTCATCTCTCCCAGACCTTTGTAGCGCTGGATATAGGCTCCTTTGCGGGCGGTCGCAAGGATCTGTTCCAATGCTTCGAGCAGATCTTTTCCTTCAAATTCGTCGGTGAGACGTTCACGGATCTTGTCATAGATATAGAGCGCTTCGTTGTAATGGGGGTTGGTAAAGAGCTGATCGTCGATAATCAACTCCTCCAGCCCTTCATTGGTCTGGACGTAGTAGTGGATCCGATCCTCTCTGACGCTGCGGTTGAGAATGTTGTATCCCAGTTTACCGATATACTCCTCCAGCGCCCGGGCAAGCTCTTCGTTGCTTCTGCCTACGACATCGGGGTTTTCGATCATATAGCGGATCACCTCCGCCAGAGCGAAGCGCTTGTCCAGCTCCTTGAGGGTCATCTGGTAGTAGGCCACCAGTTTGAAAAGCTCGATCAGATCCTGCCGCCCCATGGTCTCGGCCTCCACGGCGGAGATGCCGTTTTCGATGAGGAAGTCGTTGAGGGCTTTGTCGTCTTTGAGATAGGTTTCATTCTTGCCCTTCTTGTAGCGATACAGAGGTGGCTGGGCCAGGTAGAGGTAGCCTTTCTCGATCACGGGACGGAGGAAGCGGAAAAAGAAGGTCATCAGCAGGGTCTGGATGTGACTCCCGTCCACGTCGGCGTCGGTCATGATGATGATCTTGTGGTAGCGGAGCTTCTCCTCGTCGAACTCGTCGCCGATCCCGCATCCCAGGGCCGTGATCATGTTTTTGATCTCGTCGGATTTGAGGATCTTCTCCAATCTCGCCTTTTCAACGTTGAGAATCTTCCCCTTCAGGGGCAAAATCGCCTGGAATACCCGGTCGCGCCCCTGCTTGGCCGAACCGCCCGCACTGTCCCCCTCGACCAAGTAAAGCTCGCTGATGCCCGGGTCCTTGCTCTGGCAGTCGGCCAGCTTGCCCGGAAGCGTCCCGACGCTCATGGAGTCTTTGCGTTTGACCAGATCTTTGGCCCGCTTGGCGGCTTCGCGACCTTTGGCGGCCAGAAGCACGTGGTTCATGATCGCCCTGGCCTCGATGGGATTCTCTTCGAGGTATTTGCTGATGCGCTCGTAGGTAAACTTCTGCACCAGGGGCCGGACGTAGCTGCTGCCCAGCTTACCCTTGGTCTGGCCTTCGAACTGGGGCTCGGGGACCCGCACCGAAACCACGGCGACCAGCCCCTCTTTGGTATCGTCTCCGCTGATCTTGGTGTTGCGCTCCTTGGCGTTGGCGTTTTTGGAGATGTAGTTGGAGATCGCCCGGGTCAAGCCGGCGCGGAAGCCTGCCTCGTGGGTCCCGCCGTCGGCGGTTTTGATATTGTTGACAAAGCTGATCACCTTGTCGCTGTCGGCATTTTGGTACATAAAGGCCAGATCCATCTCGATATCGTCGGCCTTGCCTTCGAAAAGCTGAGCCGAACTCAAAGGCTCCTTGGAGTGCATATCTTCGACAAACTGCCGGATGCCTCCCTCGAAGTGGTAGCTCTCTTTGAGTCCGCTGCGCTCGTCCTTGAAATCGATGGTGATGCGGGGATTGAGATAGGCCAGCTCTTTGAAGCGTTTGGCGAGGATCTCGTCTTTGAACTCCACCGTCTCGGTAAAGATCGACTCGTCGGGCCAGAATTCGATCTTGGTCCCGGTCTTGCGGGTCTTGCCGGTCACCTCCAGAGGGGTGACGGGAATCCCCTTCTCGAACCACTGCTCATAGATCTCTCCGTCACGGAAAATCGTCAGGTGCAATTTCCTGGAGAGGGCGTTGACGACGGAGACGCCGACCCCGTGAAGTCCTCCCGAGACCTTGTAGGTATCTTTGTCGAACTTTCCTCCCGCGTGCAGCACCGTCAGGACCACCGTCGCGGCGGGGATTTTCTCCGTAGGATGCTCGGCGACGGGGATCCCCCGGCCGTTGTCCTCGATGATCGCCGAACCGTCCCCGGTGAGGGCCACCTTGATCCGGTCGCAGTAGCCCGCCATCGCTTCGTCGATGGAGTTGTCCACGACCTCGTAGATCAGATGGTGCAGTCCCTTGACGGAGGTATCCCCGATATACATACCCGGGCGCTTCCGCACCGCTTCGAGTCCTTTGAGGACCTTGATATTTCCGGCACCGTAATCAGCCATACTTCTTGCTCCAATTCTTCATTTTAGAAATTATTAAGATTATATCGAAAAAATCGAAAAAAAGCATAAATATAGCCCTCAGGAAGAGGAAGAAGCGTCGCCAAGAATCCAGGATTGTCGATGCCCGCCCCTTCTCGACTAATCGAACGCGATGACCTCTACCTCTTCTCCCGCATCTTTGTTGCCCTCCTCTTCCGAAGTGTAGAGCAGTCCGACGGGGCCGAGCATATTGGTCAAGATGGCGCTGGTGCCGCTCTTTTTTCCCTCGAAGTCCACGAAGTATCGCCCCCCTTCCAGGCGCAGGTTGCAGGCGGTAAACTCTGCCTTTCTTGCCCGCTTGACGAAGGGTTCCCGCAGCGTCGCCCTAACGGTCCTGAGGGGAGTTTGCGTCTTCTGAAGCTTGGCCATGAGGGGCAGGAGATAAAGCAGCGCCGTTACCGTCGAGGAATAGGCAAAGCCCGGCAGTGCCACGATAAACTGATCTCTGCGCCTGGCGACCATGATATGCTGTCCGGGTTTAATCCGTACACCCTTGAAGAGCAGCTCCGCTCCCTCCAGGGCTCCGACGACATCCTTGACGAAGTCAAAATCCCCCACGCTGACCCCGCCGGTGCTGACAATGATATCGGCCTGTGCAAGCGCATTGTCCACGGCGGCGGCGATGGAGTCCCGATCGTCTCCGACGCAGCCCAGCTGTATCGCCTCGCCTCCGTAGCGGCGGACGATCGCTTCGATGGTATAGCTGTTGGAACTTCGAATCTGTCCGGCATGCCCCTCCGGCTCCCCCAGCTCCAGAAGCTCCGAGCCCGTCGCCAGGATCGCCACCCTCGGCCGGGAGTAGACCGTCACGTGGGAGCGATTGAGCCCCGCAAGGACACCGATCTGGGGGAACTCCAGACGCGTCCCCTCGGCCATGAGCCGTTCGCCTTTGGCGTAATTCTCTCCCACGGGACGAACCGAAAATCCCCGGGGGACCGGCTCGTCGATGCGGATCTCGTCGCCTTCGACGGTGACGTTCTCGATGGGGATCAGCGTGTCGCTTCCCTCGGGCATCAGGGAGCCGGTGAAGGTCTTGATCGCTTCGCCGGGCTTGAGCGTCTCCACTGACCGTGAGCCGGCCGGATTGATGCCGGCGATCTTCAGCCGCCCCAGGGCAAGATCTTCGTGGCGCACTGCGTAACCGTCCATTCCCGATGTCGGTGCCTCGGGGGAGTTTTCCTCCGCGACGATCTCCTCCGCCAGGACAAATCCCCGGGCCTCCATCAGGGGCAGGCGCCGGGTCTTGTAAGCTCCGATCTTCTGGGCCTCCAGTATCTTCATGGATTCATCGAAGTGAATCATAAAAATCCTTTTTTCTGTTTGATTATTTGTATTGTTTAGGCTTCTCTCATCGAAATATGCGGCTTTTCGTCAGAAAAGCCATCCTAAACTATTCGCTATTCACTATTCATTATTCACTCTTTTGGCCGTCGGCCAAAAGCCCCGCTCCCTCCATTGGAGTACTACGATCCTCGGCATAGATGCGACGCCCGTCGATGACGTCGTACTTCCAGATGGGGGCATTGGCTTTGAAATCCTCGACAAAATCTTCGATCAGCTCCAACGCCACCCGCCGACGCGGAGAGAAGACCGCCGCAATATAGGAAGAGCTGTGCACCGGTACATCCCCGACGGCATGGGCCATCTTGACGATCGCTCCACGCTCTTTGGCCCGCGCCTGCCAGGCATCGAACCAACTGCGAAGCACCGGCACGTAGATATCGAAGCTCAGGGCCTCGATCCCGCCCTCGGCCCGTATCGTCCCGACGAAAGGAATATAGGCACCGTAGTTGGATTCCGCTTCCTCGTCCAGCCAGCGCCCGAAGATCTCCTTGACATCCAGCGGACCGTTGTAAAGCTCCATCATCAAACAACATCCTTCATTCTTCGTTTTTCACTCTTCACTGGGAGGCTGACATTTGTCAGCCTCCACAGACCGGCGGCAAGATCGAAACCCGATCCCCCGCTTTCAGAGGGAGTTTCGGATCTTTGACCATCACGTCGTTGACTGCGACCGCACACTTTTGGAGCCAGGGACGGATCGTCTCCTCCTCAAAGAGAATCCGGGAGAGCTCCGCAAGATCCCGGACTTCGACCTCCATGGGCTCTCTGGCGATCGGGCCCAAAAATTCCACTCGTATCATCCTCTTCCTTTCTTTTAAACAAAAGCGTTAGCACGCCTTGGATATAATCGCCTCTATTATATCGCAGGGAGGTTAGCCATGCTCATTTTCGGCTCGATCGACTACCTCAACCTGCTCCCCTTTCAAGTCTATCTCAAGCGCCGCTTCGGCACGAGCCAGTTTCAGCAGATACGGCGCTGGCAGCGGGGTGTCCCCAGCACGGTCAACCGTCGTTTCCGCCGGCGCCGGGTCCATGCCGCCTTTATCTCCAGTATCGAAAGCCGGGGATGCCGCTGCAGCGATCTGGGAATCGTCGCCCGAGGCGCGGTCCACAGTGTACTGGTGATCGAGGGAGACGCCTCAGCTGATCCGGCCTCGGCCAGCTCCAACCGCCTGGCTCGGGTTCTGGGGGTTGAAGGGCGGGTCCTCATCGGCGATGCGGCCCTGCGTTACCGTCTCGCCGGAGGCGAAGCCCTCGATCTGGCCGAGCTCTGGCGGGAGCAGACCGGCCTCCCCTTCGTCTTCGCCCGGCTTTGTGCCAATCGTCACGGGAAAAAGGTCCGAAAACTGGCTGCGGAGTTCTCCTCCAAGGAGTGGAAAATCCCTCAATACCTCCTACTCAGAGCCGCCGCATCCCGTAGAATCACCCCCGAAGAGCTTCGCTGGTATCTGCAACATATCGACTATGGTATCGGGTGGAAAGAGCGCAAAGGGCTGAAACTATTTTTGAAAAAAAGCAAGAAAATTAGAAAGCAAAAAGCCTAAACCTTAAGGCCGGAAGCAAAAAAACGAACCGCGAGCCATAGAGATTTTACTCTTGACTCTTTCCAAAAGCCTCGATCGCTTTGACGATCCTTGCTATCGTCTCCTCCACCCCCAGAATCGCCATCACCTCATCCATCCCGGGTCCGCTCATCTTCCCAAGCAGTGCCACGCGCAAGGGCATCCCGATCTTGCCGAAGCCGATCTGACGCTCAGCGACGAACTCCTCCATCACCCGGTGGTAGTCGCTGGGCAGGTGCAGCCCCTCGGCAGTGCCGAGTTTGCCGGCGAAGGCCTCGAGGATTTCGAAAGCATCGCCTTTGAAGGCTTTTTTGACCGCTTTGGGGTCGTACTCCGTGGGAGGCTCCAGAATCATTCGGATGTTTTCGGCCAGCTCCACCAGGGTTTTGGAGCGCACCTTGGTCGCATCCAGGAGAAACTCCAGCCGATCGTGATCGGCGATATGAACGCCGAACTCCTCAAGCAGCTTGGCCAGACGCTCATTGGTGGTATTGTTGATGTAGTGGCCGTTGAGCCATAGTAGCTTGTCCAGGTTGTAACTCGACGCGCTTTTGTTGATGGCCTGGGGGTCGAAGTATTGGATCATCTCCTCCAGGCTAAAGATCTCCTGATCCCCCCGGCTCCATCCCAGGCGCACCAGAAAATTCAGCAGCGCCTCGGGCAGGAATCCTTGGCGCTTATACTCCATCACGTCCAGCGCTCCGTCGCGTTTGGAGAGTTTGCGTCCCTGTTCGTTGTGGATCATCGGTACATGATAGAACCTCGGAGGCTTGAACCCGAGCGCTTCGTAGACCACCAACTGCTTGGGGGTATTGTAGAGGTGGTCGTCGCCCCGGATCACGTCGGTCAGCCCCATCAGCGCATCGTCGATCGCCACGACGAAGTTATAGGTCGGCGTCCCGTCGCTGCGGGCGATGATAAAATCGTCCACCTCCTCGGCGGCGATCTCGATGCGCCCCTTCACCCCGTCCTCGAAGACGATCGTTCCCGACCGAGGCGCCTTGATCCGCACCACCGGCTCCACCCCCTCGGGAGGCGTACCCGTAAAGTCCCGGTAGCGTCCGTCATATCGGGGCCGCTCTCCCCGGGCCATCTGCGCTTCTCTGAGGGCGTCGAGCTCCTCTTTGCTCATGTAGCAGTAGTAGGCCTTATCTTCCGCCAAAAGCCGGTCGATGTACTCCTTGTAG
>Ga0256841_1002645_pt1 | contig 14058 bp, 5 predicted proteins | sample 356308metaG_FD_185971 | JGI IMG/M metagenome (GOLD analysis project Ga0256841, IMG submission 185971) | Hydrothermal vent microbial communities from Mid Atlantic Ridge, Atlantic Ocean - 356-308 | ecosystem: Environmental > Aquatic > Marine > Hydrothermal vents | place: Atlantic Ocean: Mid...
GAAAAAGAAAAGCTATAAATCTATAAATTACTTAGTGCAAAATATATCTTTTAGCAATTGTCTTTGGGGTTCTCTAAATTAAAAAGAACAGAATAATTAACTCTTTTGTTTACTTAATTTTCCATGCAGGATCAACAATTGGAACTGCAAGACGATTACTTGATCTTTTGAACACTTGAAGGCTTTGCCATCTTGATTTTTGAAAATCAATTGTTTGAATTGTATCTAAAATTTCTTTGTTAATATGAATTGGATAGATCTTTTTTAACGAATCAATTCTGGTTAATAAAATTTTTTCAGCCTTTTTTATATAAGCAAATTTTTTAGCTGTATTTTTATATTCTTTGTATTTAGGAATTTCTTTTGCATTTACTTGAAAAGAGGTAATATTATTTTGAAAAAAATCTTTTGCTTCTTTATCTGTAATTTTCGTTTTTTTCAAGAAATATTTTCTTGCTTCTTCATAAACCCATTTATCACGCCATTCTTTTAATTGTTTTTTTAGGTGCTCATTTTTATCTAAATTATTTTTTAATGCTAATTTTACTAACTCATTATTTCTAACTTCTAAAGCTATTTGTTTACTTATTTCTCCAGCAATTTTTGTTTTGGATAGCGAGGTTGTTTTAATTCTTTTAGTATTAAACTTTTTTATAAAATCAGATACTCTCCAGATATGTTTTTCAAATTTAACTAAGGGTTTATTTAATAATTCAATATTGTTTTTTTCAACAAAATCTTTGAACGTTTGTTTTAATGTATCTTGTTTCCATGCAATAAATTCAGTTGTTAATTCATGGAGTGCTTTCCCTTTTGTAATAACATTTTTGGGTTGCATTATTGAACTAACATACTTACCTGCTTCCTTTTTAAGCTTTCTATAATAAAGTATCTGCCGAAATGTTTCATATTTATTTTTTAAATCAAAATCCGTTGTTCCACTGCGTCTAATATCTTTTATTTGAAATAAAAAATATCCTTTCCCCAGTTTGATTGGTTCTGAAATTTGGTTAATAGATAAGTTTTTAATTTTATCTAAAACATCAGGTGCAATTTCTAACCATGTAACATAATTTGTTTCAAAATCATTTAATTTAAATTTAAGCTCAGGATTGCTTTTTAATATTTTACCAATAGTTTTTTCAAATCCATTCTTAATAATTTCACTTCTAATAAATTTTGCTTGTTCAATGTTAGATTCAAACCAATAATTCATTTTCCAACTAACTTGTGATTTTAGAATAGCTTGTTTTACTTCTTCGGGTTTTACAACAATCTTAGAATTTACATTTTTTATAAATAGTTCTTCTATTAATAATTCATTAAGCAAATCATTTTCCAAATCTTTTACTCTTGGAGAATTATTTAGTCCTAATTTATAACCTTCCAGTGAAAGTACTTTTTCATAAATCATATATTGCAGATAGGATAGCTTTCTATTTGGTTCTACCTTTAAGTTTGGTAATCCAAATTCATAATTTCTTCGGAAATCACTAACTGTGATTTTTTCATTACCCACCGAGGCAAGTACTACTTCTTTCTTTTTATTTACCTTAGGATGGCTGCAAAAAACTAATATTATTATTGATAGGCAAAATACAAATAGTTTTGTGATTGCATTTTTTTTATAATGAAATATTTTGGTTAAATACATAAGATTATTAGAACTTTAATCACATTACTATAATGGAATAAGAAAATATACTAAATCTAAAGTGATCTTCAGATTCAGAGAAATTATCATCTCCTCAATACACCTGTTGGACTCGCTTCGAGATATCTTCCACAAGGCGGACAAAACAAGCCCATTCTCCGCAGAAGTTCTTCGGAAAATATGGCAAATTATTGCTGTTACTTCCTAAAACCATTTTATTATTAGTATAACTTGGATATATATGTACAAACTTACAAATAATTATAATATCCGGCAGATAAAATATCTGCCGGATATGAGAATATTCTATTTTAAAAGAATCATTTTTTTAATTTTAACAAATTGGTTGCCAGCCTCTAACCTATAGAAATAAATTCCGGTTGAGACTTTTGTACCATACTCATTTTTTGCATTCCATTGTACTGAATATGTTCCGGCATTTTGTTGTTTATTGACCAAGGTATAGACCTTTTGTCCCAAAATGTTATAAATTGTTAGTTTTACATTTGATGGTTCCTTAATACTATATTGAATAATAGTAGAAGGGTTGAACGGATTCGGATAGTTTTGTTGTAAAGCAAAACTGGTTGGTATTTCCTTTTTATCCTTTTCAACACTAACCGCGGGATCATTTGTAGTAGCTAATATTTTGTACGCACCAACAGCATTTTTACCTAATGAGGATTCTTTTCCGTTATAAGTACCATAATATGGGAAAATATCAACATAATATGTTCCTGTGTATGGAAGTGAATCTACCGAAACATTAGAGTAAACATTATTTAGTTCACCGTTATAAAAGTTTAATTCATACCAATCGTCCCAATCATCATTAGTTTTTAGAACCGTGCTATCAGCAGATAATAAACGCATTTTAGTATCTAATTCTCTTATCCATCTTGGTCCGTGTGCCGGTAGAGTTCTTACAGATAAAGACATACCTGCCACACCATGAATAGCATAAACATCATGATCGTCCGGTGTTGTGAAAGCACCAAGATATTCAGTACTATCGGCAATAAGTTTTGGTAAAGCATCTGCTTCGGCAAAATCGTTATCCGATTCATGAATTTGTGCTAAGTCAGCAATTATATCTCCTCCGGCAGCACGTAGTTTATAAGAACCATTATTTTGATCGTTAATAGCAGCAACCGGAACAGATAGTTTTAATAAATAGTTACCTGTGCTTGGTGGTTCCCAACCGCATAAACGAAAATCACCACTTTTAAAACCACCAATTGGTGAATCATCAACCAAATTAGTTGCTGTATCTCCTTCTTTGTACACTTCAATTACTATGTCTTCGGCTACATTTGATTCTGCTGTATTAAAGTAATAGAATTTCCCTTTTTCTAAAGAAACCTTGTACCAGTCAACCAAATCGGATACATCAAAATTAGCTTCCACTAAATTATTATCTGCAATAGGAATTGAGTTAGCTTCAGCTGCTGAATTATTTGGTTCTGTTTCAGACATGGTTCCGCTTAATTTTAGAATATAATCGCCAACTCCGGGATGTCCTTCATCATTTTCTTTTCCGTTAGTTGAGCTATAATAACTATAAACATATAAATAATATGTTCCTGTAGCGGGTAGCTCTTTGGCTATTCTTGAATATGTGCTTACATCATCATCACCAACCCTGTAATCATCATTTTCATCTATAACTTCACCTGCTGCATTTTTCAATGTCATTTTTGTATCGGTATCACGGTTCCATGTTTTACCACCAGCTGGAAGTAATTCCGCTACAAACATTTGTCCGGCAGTTCCACTAACTCTGTAAACATCCAAATCATTAGCTTTGTTAGGATCAGCTTCATTATACAATGCTGCCAATCTTGGAACTCCATCTAATGGAATATCACCAATAGCATCTGCTTCGGCATTTGAATTATTTGGTTCAAATACATTTGCTACTTCATCAATTGCCACACTTCTGGCACGGATTGTATATTTCCCTGCTCCCGGAGACGGATTTGTTAGTTTTAAATAATAAGTTGTATCTGTAGGAGGAATAAATCCTGAAAGTCTGAAATTATTATTTTTATATTTTCCATCTATTGAAGCACTTAAAATATTAGTATTTGTATCAATTACAGAAAACATCTCGACGTGTATTTTATCTCCTAGATCGGAATCATAAGAATTGACAAAATACATTCTCTTACTGCTCATCTTCATAGAAAAAATATCAATATCATTTGCGCTTGAAAAGTTTGCAACAACATCTTTATTTTCAGGTAACATCATAGCTGTAGTAAAGATATCATTTCTTTCTTTTTCCAAAAAGCTAGGAGATGCAGCACTGGAAAAAACTGATAATCTGTAAGTACCAACAGCATTTTTTCCATCATTGTTATTATCTTTATAATAAGCTTCAACTTTAATCCATACTTTTCCCGAGCCTTTTAGGACATAACCTTTTATTCCTGAAAAAGTATTTCCGGGATGTCGTTCCGGGCCAGGACGATAATCGTCATTTTCTGTTACTGTTCCATCAGGATCAATAAGAGCCATTTTAGTATCCAAATCACGTCCCCATGTTCCATCATTATCAAGACCGCTAAATACTTCAACATCTATAACATCCCCGGCGTTTCCATCAAACCAGTACCAATCTTCATCACCGGCAGGATAAATAGCGGCATACGTCATACTTGAATCAATTTCCACCATATTTGATTCACCGGCAATTTGAGAGTTATTGTCTTCTTCAGCAAATGCTGCGGCTTTTCTCCATGTTGCCCATCCCATTCTAAACTGATAAGCTCCGGTATTTTCGCCACCAATTGAACCGGCAGCTGGGCTTAGTTTAATTAGATAAATACCATTTTCCGGTGGTATCCATCCGGAAAGCCGGAAATCATTACTATTATATTTACCCAAAACGGAGTTGTCTATAAGATTAGTTGTTAGATCATCTCTTTTATAAACTTCAATATTAATATCACCTCCAACAGATGAATTAGCAGTATTGAATGAATACATTTTAGTAGTTTTCAAATTAACTGCATAGTAATCAACATCTGCATCACTTGAAAAATTTGCGTTAATTATTAAGTTATTATCCGGTCCTACTTGTTTGCCGGTAATAGCCTCGCATAATGGTGTAGCGGACGCAGCATCATTATTGGGTTCAAGTTCTATTTTTGTTTCACCCATCCAAGCATAAGCTACATAAGCACCTGTAGAAGGATCTTCATCCGAATGCGCTGATACTCCATCATGATTATATGCAGCGTAATAGCTTGTAATTATAACATAATAAAGTCCATCATACGGCAAGCTATCAATTACAGCCAACGAAAATACATTGTTTGAACCAAAATCTTCTTCTTGGTTACTTTTATCATCATTATCAGTTAGCAATTGGTTACCATCACCATCATAAATATAGATTTTACTATCCATATCACGCGTATGAGGATATCCTTGTTCCGGTTCGGTTTCTACCCAAAGACGTTTTCCTTGCTCACCAACCATGTAGAATATATCAATATCATCTTTCCCCGTTGGCATATCATTTAGATTATATAGCATTCCATTAAATCTGTTTCCATCAATTGGCAATGGAAATTGGGCAAATGCTTCTTGAAAAGTATTGTCAGGTTCATGTAAATTAGCCCAGTGATCTTTTCCTTGGGAGATAAGTCTAACTTTATAATCACCGGTAAAATCCGATGTAATTACTTGCTCGTGGGTTAATTTGATATAGTATGTACCAGAACCATACTCATTTGGTGACCAACCTGCTATACGAAAATTTACACCCATTCCGCGTCCGTCGGGACTACCATGTAAGATATTAAAAGTTGTATCACTTTCATAAAACATTTCAATATGAATATCTTCCGGTAAACTGGCATCATCGGAATAAATATGGTAAATACTATCCGTGGTCATTACTATCTTGAAAACATCAATATCTGTGTTATCACTAAAGGAACACTGAATTTCAGTGTTATCCAATAATGGTGTAGCTGAGGAAAAGGTATTGTTCGGTTCACTCTCTGTTTGAGCTAAAACATTAGCAATGCTTAGCATAAAAACAAAGAATAAAGGAATAATTATTTTTTTCATTTTGCCCCTCGTTAGTTATTATTTTGTAATTACTTTTTTATAGTAAAACTTAAAAAATGTTTAATTTTCCTTTTTCTACCCTCCTATCTTTTGTTAAAAAATTAATGCTACAGAAAACCGTTGAGCACTTTTTAATACACCCCAATCACTCCATGAATAGTCAAATCTGAAACCTAAGTTTCCTTTAAGACGATAATCAATACCTGCTCCAAGGCTTAGTCCGGTAATACTGTCTCTCTCAAATAAATTTTTATATCCGGCTCTCAGATAAAATAACTTTCCATATCCATATTCAATTCCCATACTAATACTTTCCGTTGCATTGCTAGGATGATTTAAATCCAGCGTAACAAGTACATCACCAAATGTATCTAATTCCTTCTGATATGAAATACCAGCTCTAAAAAGTAACGGTAAATCATATTCTCCGGTTTTGTAACTAACAGGAACTCTATCAAAATTATCAACTGTGGGATCAGGATCTACAATTGTTGTTAAATGCCTACCTGATAATTGAATTTGAGAACCGAAGTTACTTATGCTGGCACCTAAGCGAAGTCCTTTAAGAGTAGTGTTATAAAATACGCCAACATCAATAGCAAATGCTGAACCGGTTGCACTTAATATTTTTTGGGTTATATATTTTGTTGTTAAACCGAACGAGAATCTATCGGTTAAAGCAGATGCAAAAGAAACCGCTAAAGCCATATCTGATGCCGAATAGTTTTCTCCTGTTCCTTCAGGTCTGTTTACGGTTCGTACAGGTTGTTCCCCATAATCTAGACTAATTAAACTAAACCCAATAGATGAGTTAATTGAAGGTATCGATTGAGTAATACCAAAAAAATTATAACTAATATCAGCTAACCAAGGACTATGTGTAAACTCAAGTTGAAATCCTTGGTTCCATGCAATTCCGGCAGGATTCCAATACAATGCTGAAACATCGTTTGCCACAGAAGTATAAGCTCCACCAAGTGATGCGGCTCTTGAGCCAACGTCAATTTCTAAAAATGGTGCCGCAGATGTTCCTACACCTGAAACATCCGTAACAAAACTATAAGATTTTTTTTCTTTTTCTTGACCTATAATTACGCTATTTATAAGTAATGCTAAAATTAACCCCAGTCCAATATATAAAATGGATTTTTTCATAATATTTTATATTCTCCAAGCTTTATTTTCTATTTAATAATAGCTAACTTTCCTGTTTTAGAGCCGATACCCGGAGCATTTACATAGTAAATATAAATACCGTGAGCTACTTCCAAACCATCATTGGTACGTAAATCCCAACTTTCTCTTCCTTCTTCCATAACAGAACTATGCTCTATTTCTCTAACCAATCGACCTGATACTGTAAAAATAGAAATTTTACATTCTTGCGGAAGATTTACAAAATCTATTCTTCTTTCGCCTCTACCAATATCCAAACTAACTAATTTTGGTTCTAATGAACTTGCTGCTATATAAGGATCGGGAACAGTATAAATATTATCCATATTATTCTTTGCATACGAATCGCTACTTACTCCGCCAATCATCTTAAATTCAAACACATCATGTCTGTCAAAAGGTTTTTTAGTAGTAAATTTGAAAATATCCCCTTTAACAGGAATTATTTGTTCCGAAGCTTCAATACCTCTTGGTAAACTAAAATAAACTCTCCATGATGATTCCGTATAAATGTACTTTATAACACCACCAATTTTAAAAACCAGTGGAGCAGCTTTAAAAGCAATTTCATCTCCATGGCTTAATATACCTTTTAAGCTATCCGGCTCATCTTCTCTTTCTGACAATCCGAATATTACTTTAAATGTACTATCAGGATTAGTAACATCTAAAACAGTAAAATTAGTTGGTATTGATCTACCGGGAACTGCCGAATAAGATGAATCAATACCCACATCTCCAACTATTATTTTATAATCTCTGGGTATTGCTTTAGTTTGTTGAGCATAACCGCGGGGTTCACCGGAAACATTTGAGCGCCCCTTTTCCCAAAATGCTTCTTTAACATTAATTGAATCATCATTATCAATATTTATTCTAAAACCATTAATAATATTATCAACGGAATTAATATCACCTGAAGAAAAATCGGATGAGAATACCGTATCATTTTGTGTAATATCAACAAGATTAACAATTTTAGTTAATCCGGTTTGATAGATACTATCAAATTTTTCTATTGAACCATCATCCGTAAAAGTTAGTCTGTATTCGTGATCTGTCCTTATGCTATCAGGAATCATAACTTCTAAACTAATACGTCCTGTTCCAATACCGGCAACATGTTTAATGCCTTCTTCCGTACTTGGTTTAACATAGCCTGCAGCTGGTTCAACAGGAATTACCACGGCACAGTTTCTACCAATAAATGTAGGTCGTCCCAGCAGGTCTGTTTGAATAATTGCAGAGCATTCCGTTGGTGTATTCGGTGCTAAATTATCCCTATCAGATAATCCTCTTTCATAAAAATCATGGTCATAACCTTTATCAACAGAAACAACAGCATAATAGTATGTTCTGCCATTTGTAACATTTGTATCTATAAATGAATGTTGCAGACCACTATCAGTTCCCATATCATAGGACACACCCAAATCACCAAGTTGAATTGGATGGGGACCAAAGAGGCCGTCTTTTAAATCAAACTCTGCGATTGGTTTGTAAAGGATGGGATTACCGAAAGCATCACTGATTGTTTTAATATTTTGGAAATTGGGGTCAGTGCTTTTATATATTTTATACATTTCAAAATCACGACCGTAAATCGGGTCTTTTGAATTTTCAGCCCCTTTATCCCAAAGCAGAACTATTCTTTTATCAGACGCAATTGCTGTTAATATTGGTAAACGCGGAGCTTTAGAGAAATTATAATCCGCATCGTATATTCTCTGCATTGTTCTTTTATTTCTAAAGATATCTTGTTGATCATTTCCGAACAATGTTGCTATAGCAAACCTTTGAGTTCCCTTTTTACCTGGTTCTAACTCAATGAAACCACTACCATAACTAAAAGCAACATCCCTGGTATATTCTTCATCAATTCCAAAAGTGCCAGGTTGCAATTCTATTTCCCAAAACTCTTCATCATTAGCAACGCGGCTATCCACATCTTTAAGATACCAAGAGGTTAATCCAACTTGATCCGATTCGTCATTATCGGTTTTTCCAAAATTTGGTTCCCCTTGATCTGGCTTTCCGTTAGCTTCGCTTCCATTTGCATCCGGTCCGCTATAACCTTCATTTTCGGGACCAATACCATCAGAACCGATGTCATCCCAAAGTGGTTCAAAATCTAATTTCCCGTTACCATTTAAATCTTCTCCCGGATCCAAGATATCATTGTAATTTAAATCTTCAGTATCCCATTTCCCATTACCATTTAAATCCTCCCAAGATCTCCAGTCTCCATCTTCATCAATTAAATTATATTGACTTTCATCAACATAACCATCTTCATCATCATCTTTTCTGTTTGAAGCTAAACCGGGGCTTTCAAGAAATGCAAATCCGAAATAGCCTGTTGGCAAACCTTGTTGAGACAATCCGCTTTTATCCCAAACATAGGTTATATCATCAAAAGTATCAAAGTTAGAATCATCACCACTAGATGTTCCACCAACATCAACATCAGAATACATACCTACAACAACTTTGCTTAGCTTTTTACCATAATTTGTTACATCATAAATTGATACTAAAAGATCTTCAGCTAAACGAGCATTCCACTGATAATTTCTTACTTTTACTGTAACCCCCAACCCTCTTCGTCCTTCCGGCCAAGGTCTTTTATCCGGTTGGTCTGTTCCCGGAAGCACAAACGGATAATATTCAAATTCGTCATTCTCATGGTCATCCATTAAATAATAAGATTCTTGATCAGCACGAACGTAATAACCATACTCACCATTCCATCTACCTGCAGCAGGTCCCGGTCTTTCTTCGCCAAAAGCTCTATCATCACCTTCATAACTTTGCGGAGGCCAGTATTCCGGCCATGTTTCAGGTAAATGACTCATTGCCGCCCATTCTGAAACATTAATCATACTTAAATCCAGAACTCCATTTCTATTAAAGTCTTCAGCTGGTTGTAAAATTCCATCTCCTTCGCCAAAATCATGTGTGTTCGGAATACCATCGTTACCAACATCTTCACTGATTCCTCCAATATCCCATTCATTAGAGCTTAAATGATGATTATTAAAATATTTTGGTAAAGGTTTAAAATCATACCAATGGGTTTTATCCGGTGATTGTTCAATATTCCCTCGGTGAAATCTATCCGAAACAATATGAATAATGTTATTGTTAGCATCTTTAACTTCTGCAGCAACAAAAAAATTAAAAACATACCCATATTCTATACCACTTCCTTTTGGCCAAATCATTGGCCAGTTAGCACCACCGGAAAAATATCCATCGGCTAACTGCCCTTGGTTTACCCAACCTGTTTCTACCAAATTTCCATCATGTTTTGAAAGACGCACATATTTTTGCCATCCAAAATTATCCCCGTCATAATTTTTTAATAATCTTAAAGAGGTTCTTGAATTTTTAAGAGAATTGTTAGTTCTATATTTCTTTTTTACTTTATCTCCCTCAGGAGTTATTTTCACAATCCATACAAATAAAAATACTATGGTCAAAAAAATTGTTTTTCTATACAAAATAGACTCCATTAATAAATTTCATTTATAAGTTAACCGATATACCTAACTGTATTCTTCTTGGTGGCGAAAACCAATGCGGTTGATTATCCCATTCTTGCATTGTAAATTGACCACCTTGTTTCAGCATTTCTCTTTGAATTTTTTCATCATAAGGTAAGCGGGCTCTTTGTGTAGCACGCCCGGTATTTGAGTAAACAGAGTTTTCATTAAGGTGATCAAAAACATTATCAACTTTAAGAAAAATATTTAAGTTTAATCCTGCTATTTCAATAAATTTTTGTGCTTTAAAATCAAGATTATATCTACTCGGTTTTCTATCACTATTTTTAAATTCCCGATCCGGTAATTGCCGTTCTTCCACACTTGTTGGAGAATATGGCAAACCGCTACCGTAACTACCTAAAAAACTAACCGACCAATCACCTGCTTCTCTTATATTGAATGAAAAGTTTATGGTATGTCTTTGATCCCAATCCAAGGGAAGTATTTGTCTTTCAGGAAATTGAATTGGTTCATCACTTTGCCTAGTTGCAAGCTGAACTAATTGTAAAAAGTTCGGATTGGAAGCACTTCCTTTTGCATATTGAAAAGTATAATCCAAAGTACCGGAAAACATTCCTGTGCTCAGTCTTTCCAAAGCTATTGTAAGTCCTTTAACATTTCCATAATCTCTATTTATATATCTATAATATGAAACCGCATCAATTGTTTTAGCTATTTCCAACCCAACTTGGTCTCTTAAATCTTTATAGAATAATGTAACGTCAATTCCAAAATTATTTGCAATTTGCTGTTGCAAACCAACTTCATAGGAAATAGTTTTTTCCGGTTTTAGGTTCGGATTTCCTATTCGTGTTCCGTCAAGTAATAGAGAAGTCATTGCTTGATCTATAGGATGTCTAAAAAGCAATTCAAAACTTGGCGGTTGGAAAAAATGCCCGTAAGAAAAATGAAATGCTCCTGCATCTGATATTGGAAAAGAAAGCCCGAATCTTGGTAAAATTGCATAATGGGTTTTGGTAGGTTCCAAGTTACTTTCATCACCAATTTTATCAGATAATTCTCTTTTATTGATAACTGCTTTAGTATTCGGATCGTATAGTTCAAAACGAACACCGGCATTTACAATAATTTCACCTATTTCCACTTTATCTTGTAAATATGTTGAAAAATCAAAAGGGTTTCTAATATAATCAACAAAGCTGCCGTCTTGCCTATTTGACAAACGTAATTTTGTAGAATTATAGGTTGAATTCCAACTTCGCCAATATTCATTCATCAAATCCCAAAATTCATTAAAATCCAACCCCTTGCCGGAAATAGCATTTGTGTATTCAGCACTTTTCCATTTATCGGTTCTTACAAGAGGTTGATCTTTATAATGAATATTATTCATTCTACCTTCAAAACCAAATTTGATAAAATTGTACTTATCTACCTGCCAATTAAAATCCCCGTTCAAAAGATATTGCTTCCTTTCGGTTTCGCCTCTACCCCATTGATTATCTCCTTGTACAAAACCCGTTTGATCGTCTGAAGCTCCAATTGGCAAATATCCCTTTGCTCCTGGATAATCTGCTATTATTACATCATCATATAAATAACTTTTGCTTAAATTATACTGATATGAAAAACGGAGATTATAAAAAAGATTATTAGCAGGACTATGACGAAAACTTAGGAAATGGCTCATTGATGTATTATGATATGTGTTTCTTCCATCGGGAGCATACCTCCAACTATTATTATAAGATTGCCCTTTTCCGGCAGAGCCAAAAATCTGATAAACAACTGCAATAGATGAAATAGGATAATATGCCAGCTTTCCGGTAAAAGAATATTTTTCTTGAGAATTCATTGGAACGAAAGCTCTATCTCCGGTTTTTAGAGAATCCGGAATAGGAATCCGCCCAAAACCTGAACCCTGCGAAGAATATTTCTGTGTAAACCAATGACGATAAGCATTTATCTTCCAACCATCAATGGGATTATATCGCCTTTCTCCAAATAAGTAACCATTATCTTTATAATATCTTCCGGTAGCAAAAAATCCAAGTTTTTCAGAAATAATAGGACCGGAAAGTGTAAGTTGAACATCTCTTTCATTTATAGGATCAATTTGTGAAATGCCAATAAATCTACTGGTTTTATTACTTAAATAATCACCGGTAAATATTTGGACTTGTGCAGAATAAGTATCCGAAGGTTTTTTTGTAACAATATTAATAATTCCAGATTGTGCAGAACCATATTCAGCATTGAATGTTCCACTAATAACTTGCAATTCGCTAATCATAGAGTTTTCTACACGTACGTTACTTCCTCCGGATTGAGAAAATTGATTTGATACCGGGACACCATCAATAATATAAGATACTTCCCTTTCCCTACCGCCTCTAAAATGAAGGTCGCCTCCGGCACCGGTAACAACACCGGCTTGAATTTGTATAATTTCCGATAAACTCTGAACAGGAAGTTGATTAATTTGTTCATCATCAATATAAGATGCAGTACTTGTTCTATCAAATTCAACAATTGGACGTTCTGCCGTAACAACAACATCATCAACAGTAATAACACCTACATTTAACTTTGCATCCACATTTGTAGTTAAATCTACCCTTACTTTAACCTTGTTTATAGTTAGAGTTTTATAACCGATTGCGGAAAACCTAATTTTGTAAACACCAGGCGGAACATTAATAATTTGATAGAAACCATCTACATCAGTAGCTGCTCCAAGATTCGTTCCCAGAACTAAGACATTTACACCAATCAGAGGTTCACCGGATTCTGTGTCAATTACTTTACCAACTATTTTACCAGAACTACCGGCAAAAAGTAGATTATTTGTTAAAATCAGCAAAACAACAAGTAATTTACTTAATATTTTTATGTTCAAAATTCCCTCGCTGCTTTTAATATTTATATTTTTATTAAGGCTTAAAAACAATATTACTTTTCAGGATATGCGACTTAGTATATTTATAAGACTACTCTATTCGGTTAGGATAATATTTATGTTGTTTTTACAACATTACATTTTATCTTTCGTATTATCTACTACATAAATTAGCAAGCATATTTTTAAATGTCAATATTTTTTTTCTTTCTTTTTATTTAGAACAGAATAATATTTCTTAATATCTCCACATATCATTAGATAATATCTAGTAAAAGAAAATATCTTGTAAATTATAATAATATTGCCCTCCAGAGCAGAGCCGAATAGTAAGGGCTAACTAAAACCATTTTTAGAATTTACTAAGTATTGCTTATTTTTTGAAAAATTTTAGTCCACTTATATAAAGTTAATTTCATGTCCGCCCTTTAACAAAAACGTAGATTGTAGTTATCATTGTTCTTTGTTAAGATAATTTTATTTTTTTATTACACTTTCTATGGATGGAACAAATTTTCTAAAGTATAATTATATCTACAGCCTAAAATTTATAATAAACTTATTAAGCAACTGTTAATTTTCTGTTAAAGTTATTTAGTATAATTCTATTTACATTTCTTAATATGATTATTCTATACACAATTTCTTTCCTAAAATTTTAGATTTACCACTATGTTGTATTTCTAACATTTTTTATTTATTTTTGTTGTGAATTTTACATTTTGATTTTCTATTTA
>Ga0256841_1002646_pt1 | contig 14035 bp, 13 predicted proteins | sample 356308metaG_FD_185971 | JGI IMG/M metagenome (GOLD analysis project Ga0256841, IMG submission 185971) | Hydrothermal vent microbial communities from Mid Atlantic Ridge, Atlantic Ocean - 356-308 | ecosystem: Environmental > Aquatic > Marine > Hydrothermal vents | place: Atlantic Ocean: Mid...
ACCATGCCGGGCACGATCTCGCCGCCGGCCAGCTCGGCCATCAGTTCGGCGGCGCGCGCGGCGGCCCACGCCTGCCCCTCCGGGTCCACGCCCCGCTCGAAGCGGTACGAGGCGTCGGTCTGAAGCTGAAGCGCCTTCGCCGTCTTCCGGATCGTGGAGGGGTCGAAGTACGCGCTCTCGATGAGCACGTTCGTCGTCTCCCCGGTCACCTCCGAGTTCTGCCCACCCATCACGCCCGCAATGGCCACGTCACGCGCGGCGTCGGCGATCATGAGCGTGCGCGGCGGAAGCATCCGCTCTTTGTCGTCGAGCGTGACGAAGGGCTGCTCCTTCTGGGTGAACCGGACGATGATCTTCGGCCCGGCGATCCGGTCGAAGTCGAAGGCGTGAAGCGGCTGCCCGCACTCGTACATGACGTAGTTCGTGACGTCGACCACGTTGTTCCGGGGGCGGAGCCCGACGGCTTCGAGCCGTCGCTTGAGCCACGCGGGCGACTCCTTGATCGTGACGCCGCGCACGAGGATGCCCACGTACCGCCCGCATCCCTCCGGCGCTTTGATCTCGACGGAGAAGAGCCGGGCCGCCTCGCCGCCGGGTTCGGGCACGCGCACCTCGGGCCGCCGGAGCGGCTTCCGTGTGAGCGCCGCCACGTCCCGCGCCACGCCGATGTGGCTGACGGCGTCGGGGCGGTTCGGCGTGATGGCGACGTCGAGCACGGCGTCGCGGCCCCCCAGCCCCGCCCGTTCGAGGTACTCGGAAAGCGGCGCGCCGACGGGGGCGTCTTCCGGGAGCACCATGATGCCCGAGTGATCGTCCGAGAGGCCGAGTTCGTCCTCGGCGCAGATCATCCCCATCGACACCTCGCCGCGCATCTTCGCCTTCTTGATCTTGAAGGGCTTCCCGGGGTTGGCGGGGTTCGGCAGCTTCGCGCCGACGGTGGCCACGGGCGCCTTCTGCCCCGCCGCCACGTTCGGCGCGCCGCACACGATCGACACCGGCTCGCCCGCGCCGACGTCCACGCGGCACACCGTCAGCCGGTCCGCGTTCGGGTGCGGGCGGACCTCGAGCACCTCTCCGACGACGACGCCCTCGAGCGCCGCGCCGGTCGTCTCCACGCTTTCGACCTCCAGCCCGCTCATCGTCAGTCGCTCGGCCAGCGCCTCGGGCGAGAGGTCGTGATCGACGTAATCTTTAAGCCAGGAATAGCTGATCTTCATGGAAATAAGGGGCAGGGTAATAGAGCCGTCAAACGGAGGGCGCGGATCGCTTCGGGCGATCAGAACTGCGCCAGAAACCGCACGTCGTTCTCATAGAACGTGCGGATGTCGCCGATGTCGTACCGGAGCATGGCGATGCGCTCGATGCCCATGCCGAAGGCGTACCCGGTGTACCGCTCCGGATCGACGCCGACGGCTTCGAAGACGTTCGGATCGACCATGCCGCAACCCAGGATCTCGAGCCATTTGCCGCCGTTCGGGAGGGCGGGGTCGGGCCACCAGATGTCCACCTCGGCGCTCGGCTCGGTGAAGGGGAAGAAGCTCGGGCGGAAGCGCATCTTCACGTCCTCGCCGAAGAGGGCGCGGGCGAAGGCGTGAAGGATCTGTTTGAGGTCGCCGAGCGTGACGCCCTCGTCCACGCACAGCCCTTCGACCTGATGGAACAGGCAGTACGATTTGTACGAGATCGCCTCGTTCCGGTACACGCGCCCCGGCACGATGACGCGGTACGGCGGCGGCTCCGACTCCATGATGCGGATCTGCACCGGCGAGGTGTGCGTGCGCAGGAGGATGCCCCCGTGCTCGCGTTCGGGCGGTTCGAGGAAGAACGTGTCCTGCATGTCCCGCGCCGGGTGGTCGGGCGGGAAGTTGAGGGCCGTGAAGTTGTGCCAGTCGTCCTCGATCTCGGGGCCTTCGGCGATGGAGAAGCCGTAGCTCGTGAAGACGCGCTTGATGTCTTCGAGCGTCTGCGTGAGCGGGTGCGTCGAGCCGGGGAGGGGCCGGCGTCCGGGCAACGTCAGGTCGATCTCCGGGCGGGCCACGGTCCGGCTCCGTCGCAGACGTTCCCGGGCCGCCTCGATGCGCGCTTCGACCAGCTTCTTGAGCCGGTTCACCCGTTGGCCGAAGGCTTTGCGTTCCTCCGGCGCGACGGTCGGGATCTGTTTCAGAAGCTCGGTGATGCGCCCCTGTTTCCGGCTGAGATACCGGATGCGGAAGCGGTCGATGGCCTCTTCGGTGTCGAGCGGCTCCGCCTCGATGGCGCGTTGGAGTTCGTCGAAAAGGTCGGGCATGACGGGTCGGAGTCGTTTTCGGTGCGTCGAGCGGGGATGACGGGCGCGCTAACGGGGACAAAAAAAATCCCGCCGGGCCTGCGGACAGGGGCGGGACGTTGGCGCGACGGGCGCGCGAACACAGACCGACCGGCGCCGCTGTCTACCTGCGAAGCAGGGACGTGCCGGTGGTAAATCGGGTGCGGGGAAGACGGCTCATGAGCGGACGCGTTCCACGACTTTGGCGAAGGCTTTCGGGTCGTGCACGGCCAGGTCCGCGAGCACCTTGCGGTTGAGCGCGACGTCGGCCTTGCCGAGTGCGCCCATCAGCTTCGAGTACGTGGTGCCGTTGAGCCGCGCCGCCGCATTGATGCGCGTGATCCACAGGCGGCGGAACTGGCGCTTGCGCGCGCGACGATCCCGGTACTGATACTGGAGCGCTTTCTCCACGGCATGCTTGGCGACCGTGTAGATCTTGCTCCGTCGTCCCCAGTATCCCTTGGCCATCTGCAAGACTTTCTTGCGACGACGGCGGGAGGCGACTCTATTCTTTGCGCGTGGCATGGTAGGTTACCTGTGCTGGATTATGCTCTCAGAAATACGTGGGACCCCGTCGGTTGCCGATCCCGGCGGAAACCGACGCCGCCGGTCAGATTCCGAGCAAGCGCTTCATGCGCTTCTCGTCCTTCGCGTCGACGAGGGTGCTCTCCCGCAGATGACGTTTCCGCTTGGGAGATTTCTTGGTCAGGATATGGCTGTGGTAAGCCTTTTTGCGACGAAGGCGGCCCGAGCCGGTCAGCTTAAACCGCTTCTTTGCGCCGCTGTTGCTTTTCATCTTCGGCATTATCGACACCTCTGGTCCAAATTCACACCCGGCAGCGGGCGAAGTCGTGCTCATACCATGAAAAAAGAGAGGTGTTCCATCGCTGGATCCCCTCTCCGACAGGCAGCATTGAGCCTGCCAAATTAGCATTAACGGCATCGACACGCAAGATAAAGGACGACTCCTCCGGGGACGAAGGCGGGAATTTCCGGTGAAGTCGCGCCCGCTCGGGAAGTCGCCCGTGCCGTCAGACTTTTTTCTTGAGCGGCGCGAGGATGGTGGTCATCCGGCGCCCTTCCATGCGCGGGGCCTGGTCGATCTTGGCCAGGTCGGACAGCTCTTCGATGAAGCGGCGGAGGATGTCCATGCCGTGATCCTTGTAGATGATGTTCCGGCCCCGGAACTGCACGTAGGCGCGGACCTTGTGCCCCTGTTCGAGGAACGTGCGTGCGTGCTTCGTTTTGAAGTCGAAATCGTGTTTGTCGGTGTGCGGTCCAAAGCGGATCTCCTTCATCTCAACCGTGTGAGACTTCTTCCGCTGCTCCTTCTCCTTCTTCTGCTGTTCATACCGGAACTTCCCGTAGTCCATGATCTTGCAGACCGGCGGGGTAGCGCCCGGAGCGATCTCGACGAGGTCGAGGTCCTGCTCGCGCGCCATCCGAAGGGCTTCATCCCGATCGTAAATGCCGTGCTTGCCTTTCGGATCGACCACGCGCACCTGCGGCGCCCGGATCTGTTCGTTGATACGTACCCTTTTCGTAGCGATGGCTCTTCTACCGTTTTTGTTGTTGAGAACGTTCGATGCGTGCCGGAACGGCGCGTACTCGCGAAAAAGTTAATGTAAAAAAAAGACTTTGCCTATTCCTGGCGCGGCGGGAGCGGGTTTTTTGAAAAAGGCTCCGCGTCTCGGGAGGGGTCACGAGGCGAAAACGCGGGGACGCATCGCTTCTTCGACCTCTTCACGGATGCGGCCGAGGAAGGTTTCGAGCGGCTCCGTGCCCTGGTCGCCCTGCCCGTGTCGCCGCACGGCGACGGCGCCGGCGGCCTCTTCGCGCGCGCCCACGATGAGCATGTAGGGGACCTTCATCACCTCGGCGCTGCGGATCTTGTATCCGACCTTCTCGTTGCGCAGGTCCGCCTCGGCGCGGATGCCCGCCTCCTTGAGCTGCTCCGTCACCCGGCGGGCGTATGCCTCGAAGTCCTGCCCGACCGGCAAGACGGCCACCTGCACCGGCGCGAGCCACGTCGGGAAGTTGCCGCCCGTGTGTTCGATGAGCACGCCGATGAACCGTTCGAGCGAGCCGAAGGGGGCGCGGTGGATCATGACGGGGCGGTGCTTCCGGTTGTCCTCGCCCACGTACGTCAGGTCGAAGCGCTCGGGCAGGTTGTAGTCGAGCTGGACGGTGCCGAGCTGCCATTCGCGGCCCAGCGCGTCCTTGACCATGAAGTCGAGCTTCGGCCCGTAGAAGGCCGCCTCGCCTTTCTCTTCGACGGCGTCGAGGCCCATCTCGGCGGCGGCTTCGCGGATGGCGTTCTCGGCGGCGTCCCACTGGGCATCCTCGCCCACATACTTCTCCCTGTTTTCCGGATCGCGGAGAGAGATCTGCGCCTTGAAGTCGGAGAAGCCAAGCGCACCGAAGACGAAGAGCGTCAGGTCGATCACGTCCTTGAATTCGTCCTTGACCTGTTCGGGCAGGCAGAAAATGTGCGCGTCGTCGACGGTGAAGCTGCGCACGCGCGTCAGCCCGGAGAGCTCGCCGGACTGCTCGTACCGGTAGACCGTGCCGAACTCGGCCAGGCGCACCGGAAGCTCGCGGTACGAACGCGGGCGGGCGTCGTAGATCTGGGTGTGATGCGGGCAGTTCATCGGCTTGAGGAGGTAGCCTTCTTCCTCGTCGTCCATCATGGGCGGGAACTGGCTGTCCTTGTAATAGGGATAGTGCCCGCTCGTCTTGTAGAGTTCGAGCCGCCCGATGTGGGGGGTGACCACGGGTTGATAGCCGCGCCGGAGCTGCTCTTGCTTGAGGAAGTTGATGAGGGTCTCGCGAAGCGTGGCGCCTCTGGGCAGCCACAGCGGGAGCCCCGCGCCCACTTTCCGGCTGAAGGTGAACAGTTCGAGCTCGCGGCCCAGTTTGCGGTGATCGCGCCGGCGGGCCATTTCGAGCCGTTCGAGGTACTCGTCGAGCTCTTTCTTTTTGGGAAAGCTGATGCCGTAGATACGCGTCAGTTGCGGGCGCTTTTCGTCGCCGCGCCAGTACGCCCCGGCAATGTTGAGGAGCTTCGGGTATTTGATCACCCCCGTCGAGGGCACGTGCGGCCCCCGGCACAGGTCGGTGAACGCGCCCTGCCGGTAGAGCGTGATGGTTCCGTCTTCGAGTTCGGAGAGGAGCTCGAGCTTGTACTCGTCGCCTTTCTCGGAGAAATACGCGAGCGCCTCTTCCTTCGAGACCGGCTTCCGCTCGTACGGGACGTCCCGTCTGGCGAGCGCTTTCATTTTGGCCTCGATCTTTTCGAGGTCCTCCGGCCCGATCTTCCGCTCGCCGAGGTCCACGTCGTAATAGAAGCCGTGTTCGATGGGCGGGCCGATGCCGAACTTGACGCCGGGATAGAGGGCTTCGAGCGCCTCGGCCATGAGGTGGGCCGTCGAGTGCCAGTACGTGGCCCGGCCCTCGGGATCGCGCCAGGTATAGATGCGGATCTCGGCGTCCTCTTCGATGGGACGGCTGAGGTCGCGCACCTCGCCGTTGACGCCGACGGCCAGCGCCTGCCGCGCCAGTCCGGGCGAGATGCTCCGGGCCACCTCGCGCCCGGTGACGCCGCGGGGGAACTCCTTCACGGAGCCGTCGGGGAAGGTGAGTTTAATGGTGTCTGCCATGGAGCCTGAAGTCAGGGGTCAATGCGTATCGTCTGCGCCGCGGGCCGGTTCGAGGCGAGCGGGGCGGGAAATAAAAAAAGCCCCATCGTGCTTCGACGGAGCGTGGAGGCTGCATCCGCGCGAAGGTCACCGGGGCATCGTCGTCTGCGGATCTGTCGTGCGTCGGCGCATGAGCATGCTCGGGACTTCGGTAGTGAAAAGATGACACGCCGCGCCCCGAGGTACGGTTTCCCGATCGGGACGGAAAGCAAGAAAACACCCATGAATTTACGTTAAACCGCTCCGGCGCTGTGCGAAGAAATCACGTATTTCGGCCGGAAAGCGAGCGGGTGGGGTTGAGCCGTCCCCGTTCGCGCCGATGGAGCATGGAGCGTCTTCTCACACAAAAGCGCCGCTCGTGGAAGCCGACAGACCCTTTCCCTCGTTCCGAAGGCGGTACGACGCCTTTCTCAAGCCGTGGATCGGCTCTGCGGTTTTATTGCCGCTGTGCGCATACTTCGCGCTCACGCGCGGCGCCTATACCTTCCTCGATGCCGCCGATCTGGTCATCCACGAGGCGGGGCACGTGTTCTTTGCCCCCTTCGGCCCCTTTCTCCGGATGGCCGGGGGCACGCTCCTGCAGATCCTCCTTCCGCTCATGCTCGTGGGGCATTTCCTCTGGAACGACTACCGCTTTGGCGCTCAGGTCATGCTCTTCTGGCTCGGGCAAAATCTGGTCAACATCAGTGTGTACGCCGCCGACGCCCGGGCCCGGCAGCTTCCCCTGCTCGGCGGTGACAGGGCCGCGCACGACTGGAGCTATATGCTCGGCAGGCTGGGCGGGCTCGAATACGATGCCCTCGTGGGCGGAGTGTTCTTCGCACTGGCGATCGTCGTCTTTGCGCTGGCGCTCGCGCTGCCGCGCTTCACGGTCGATTGACTTACCCCGCGCCCTTCGAAGAAAAGAAAAGGCGTCGCCCCTCGAAGAGAGAGACGACGCCCGGGAAGTCGGGAAAGCGGTTGCGGTGTCAGTTCAGGAACAGGTAATGCTTGCCGAGCCGGGTTTCGCAGACAAAGACGAGCGCGGTGACGAAGCGCTTCTCCGGCGGATCATTTTCGGGGTCCGGGGGCTCGTTCATGGCGCGGCTCGGCTGTGGTGAAGGAGGATCAGTCGCATCGGACGATTTCGATGGTCTCGGCGTCGTTGGTCAGCGAGACCGAGCCTTTCCGGGTGAGCTGGTCGAGCAGGCTCCGCCGCGAGGTCATGTCGGTGCGTTTGTCCAGGCGGAGGCGACAAAGCACGGCGCTCAGGGCGACCCAGGGATTCGAGATGGGGAGCACGAGTTGCTGGTTGCTGAGATGGATTTCGTACATCATCCGACGTGGGCTGGTTACTGAAAGGCTAAACGCTTGAAAGTTGGGACGGAAGCGCGGGACGCATTCAGGGGAGAGGAAGGGGAGATGGGCAGGATCCCCGGGAGGCCGGAAGTGCGTGGGGATGCCGGAAAAAAGATGATTTCGGTGGATCGGGAGGGCGGCTTTTCATGCCGGGCACGATCCGGAAGCCCCTTGCAATCCCGGGAGAAAAATTATTTGGGGCCGGGAGGTTATGAAGTCGGATTGCAATGTGTTTGAGGTATATAGTCCGTGTCCGTTGCACCGAACGTAGAGACTCCGATGGATTCTTCGAAACCCCGCGCGCACCTGCCCAACGGCCCGCAGCTATGGCGCTTGCAACGCCTTGTCGAATGGCTGCGTTCGGGCCGAAAGCTGACGCAGAGGCGGGCCGCCGAGGCGCTTCAGGTCAGCCCGCGCACCATCGCCGGCGACGTCGAATATCTGCGTCAGATCGGCGTGCCGCTCACGTTCGACCGCCGGAGGGGCACGTACGTGCTGACCGAACCATACGGCAACCTCCCGCTGGTGACGCTTCGCCGCACGGAGTGGGCCGCCTTTCTGGTGGCTTCGCAGGCCTTGGAGGCGCTCGGCGACGCGCCTCACGCGCGCCTGCTCGAAGCGGCGGCGCTGCGCCTGGCCGAATTCCTCCCGACGACGGTTCGCGTGGAGCCGGAGTCGCTCTCGCGCATGATCCGCTTCGAAGCGGGACCCCGGCCGCGTGCGCCGCTGCCCTTTCTCGAAACGCTCTCGCAGGCCATCGAAGAGCAACGCGTGGTGTGGATGCGCTATTTCTCGAACAGCAGCGCCGAGGAGAGCGAGCGCGAGGTGGAGCCGTATCACCTCCTCTTCTATCAGGGACACGGCTATCTGATCGCCCATTGCCGAAGGCGAGGGGACATGCGCGATTTCCGCCTCGACCGGATACGGGCGCTCGAGGTGCGCGACGAGGTGTTTGCGCGGGACGAGAGCTTCGACCTCGACGCGTACCTGGGGCCGTCGTTCGGCATGCACCGGGGCGAGCGGGCGCTTCCCGTCCACGTCCGGTTTTCGCCCTATCAGGCGCGGTGGATCCGGGAGGAACAGTGGCATCCGAGCCAGATGATGTTCACCCGCCCGGACGGCTCGCTCGACCTGCACATGGAGGTGGAGGGGCTGGCCGACGTGGCGCGGTGGGTGCTTTCGTACGGCGGCGAGGCGGAGGTCGTCGGCCCGCCCGTGCTTCGTCACCGCGTCGCCCGCGAAGCCCGGCGGATGGCGGCGATGTACGAGGATACGGGAACGGCGGCATCGCCTTTGTCCGGTAGCGTCGACCGGCCGGTCGACGCTACGAACGAAACGGATCCTTCGCCATGAAAGACTATCGCCGGTATCGCACGCACACCCGTTCGCGGCGGTTGCAGGGATACGATTATGCGCGGGCGGGCGTCTACTTCGTCACTCTGTGCACCCACGAACGGATCTGCCTGTTCGGCCGGGTAGTCGACGGGGAGATGCGTCTCAATGCGGCCGGTCGGATTGCGGCGGAAGAATGGGTACGGTCCGCCGAGATCCGCACCGAGGTTCGGTTGGACGCGTGGGTCGTCATGCCCAATCACGTGCACGGCCTCGTCGTGATTGGGCCGCCGGACGCCGATCCCGGCGTCGATTGCATTGACCCGCACGGGTATCGGATGGACGGAGGGGACCAGGAGGCAGGTGCGAGCGGCCGATCGTCCCTGCATCCGGGGCCATCGCCGAAATCGTTGGGCTCGTTCATCGCCGGGTACAAATCGGCGGTCACGAAACGCATCAACCGGATGCGCGGCACGCCCGGCGCGCCGGTGTGGCAACGCAATTACCATGATCACATCGTGCGGAACGAACGCGCGTGGCGCGCCCTCCGCCGGTACGTCGCCGGGAACCCGGCGCGATGGGACGCGGACGAAGACAACCTGGAACCATGAAGGAACCCACCCTCGACACGTTGATCGCCCATTCGGCGGGGGAAGGCGGAACGCCGCAGACGCTGTACGATCACCTGAAGAACGTTGCCGACCTTGCCGCCCGTTTCGCCGGGGCCTTCGGGTCCGGCCGGTTCGGGGCGTGGCTGGGCTGGTGGCACGACGCGGGCAAGTGCGCCCCCGACGTGCAGGCATACCTGCGCGGCGAGACCGAAGCGACCCGCGGGCCGGATCATTCGAGCGCGGGAATGCTGGAGGCCAATCGCGTCGATCCGCCGCTCGCCTTCAACGTGGCGGGGCATCACGGCGGCCTCTCGGACCGGGAAAAGCTGCGCGAGCGCATCGAACGCAAAGCGGTCGAGCCGCGCGTGGTGGCGGCGCAAAAACTCGCTGAAAAGCTCCTCTCCGGGCTTCCTCCCGAGATCGCCCGGGGCGAGGTTCCGCCTTTCGTGCCATCCGATGACCCGAAGGCTTACGCCCGACGTCTGGCGTTCTGGCTGAGGATGACGCACAGCGCCCTCGTCGATGCCGACTGCCTCGACACCGAACGGCATTTTCAGCCGGAGAAGGCTTCCCTTCGACGGGTCGCAGTTGCGCCGTCCGAGCTCTGGCCGCGCTTCGAGCACAAACAACGCGCCTTGACGGCGGGGAAGACGGGCACGGTCAACGAGGTGCGGCGGGCGGTGTACGAGGCGTGCCGGGCGCGCGCCCATGACGCGCCCGGCATCTTCGCGCTCACGGCTCCGACGGGGGCGGGGAAGACCCGCTCGGCGATGGCCTTCGCGCTTCTCCATGCGCAGGCGCACGGCAAACGCCGGGTGATCGTGGCGCTGCCGTACACGAGCATCATCGAACAGAACGCGGACGTGTACCGCGACCTCTTCGGGGCCGAAGCGGTGCTTGAACATCACAGCGCCGTGAGCGGGAAGGAGCAGCCGGGAGCGGAGACGGCGGCGGAGCGATGGGCGCGCCTAGCGGCGGAGAACTGGGACGCGCCCGTCATCGTGACGACGACCGTTCAGCTTCTGGAGAGCCTCTTCGCCAACCGCAATTCCCGGTGCCGGAAGCTCCACAACGTCGCCGGGAGCGTCCTCATCCTCGACGAGGTGCAGACTCTCCCGCCGCGTCTGCTTCGTCCGACGCTCGAAGCGCTGGAGCATCTGGTGGAGGCGTACGGCGTGACCCTCGTGCTGAGCACGGCCACGCAGCCCGCTCTTCTGGCGCGGCCCGGCTTTCCGGGACTCTCGCACGTCCGCGAAATCCTGCCCGACCCCGCGTGGGCCTTCGAGCGGCTGCGCCGGGTGCGGTACGAGATCGACGTGAAGGAACCGTGGCCGTGGGCGCGGGTGGCGGAGACGCTCTTCGAGGAAGAACGGGCGATGGCGGTGCTGAACACCATCCGGGACGCGATGGCGCTCATGGACGAGGTGCAGAGCCGCGACGCGCTTCACCTCTCGACGCTCCTCTGCGGCGCGCACCGGCGCGTGGTGCTCGCCGAAGTGCGGCGGCGTCTGGTCGAGCGGCGGCCCGTGCGCCTCGTCTCCACACAGGTGGTCGAAGCCGGCGTGGACCTCGACTTCCCGCTCGTGCTCCGCGCCCTCGGCCCCCTCGACCGCATCATTCAGGCCGCCGGTCGCTGCAACCGCGAGGGCAGGCTCGGGGCCGGGCGTATGGTGATCTTCACCCCCGAGAAGGGAGGGCTTCCGCCGGGGGCCTATCTGACCGGGACCGGCGTCACGCGCACCCTCCTCGCCGCCGATCCCCCACCCGACCTCGACGACCCTGCCCTTCCGATGAAGTACTTCCGGATGCTCTACGATGCGATGCGCCACGAACTCGACGACGCCAACGTCCTCGAAAAGTGGACGGGCCTCCGGTTCGAGGAAGTGGCGCGGGCCTACCGGCTCATCGACGACGACACGGTTTCCGTCGTCGTGCCCTACGATCCGCCGGGGCGGGTGGGCGCGCGCGAGGCCGTGCTCGAACGCATCCGCCGGCAGGGCCGAGCCTTTCATGACGATTACCGCGCGCTGCAACCTTATCTCGTCAGCCTGCGGGCGCGGGTGCACGAAAAGGCGCTCGCGCAGCGGCTGTGCGTGGAATGGGCGCCGGGCGTATGGGTCTGGCAGGGTGACTACGACGACGTGCGCGGCCTGCAAATGGAACTGCCGATCCTCCAAGACCCCGTGATATGACCTCCCTCCATTCACCTTTAACCCGCATGACCTATGAGTGATTTTACCCCCGTGCGTGTGAAAGTCTGGGGCGATTTTGCCTGCTTCACACGCCCCGAGATGAAAGTTGAGCGCGTCACGTACGACGTGATGACGCCGTCCGCCGCGCGAGGCGTGCTCGAAGCCATTTTCTGGAAGCCCGAGTTTTCGTGGCGTGTGCAGCGCATCCACGTGCTCCGGCCCATCCGCCGCATCTCTCTGCTTCGGAATGAGGTCAACACGAAGGCGTCGGAGCGGGCGGCGAAAGGATGGGAGAACAACGGCGGCGGCTATTTCACCGATCTCGACCGCACCCAGCGGCACACGCTGGCTCTCCGCGACGTGGCTTATCTCATCGAGGCCGACGTGCACCTCCGCACGCGCACGGGCGACGCGCATCCGGCCAAGTACCGGGCGCAGTTCCGCCGCCGCGTCGCGCGCGGGCAGTGCTTCCACCATCCCTACCTCGGATGCCGGGAGTTCAGCGCCGCCTTCGCCGAGCCCGACGGCTCCGAAGAGCCCATCGACCGCACCGAGGACCTCGGACGCATGCTCTTCGACCTCCGCTACGGAGACGGGCGCGACCGACCCCTCTTCTTCCGCGCCCGCCTCGAATGCGGCGTGCTCCACGTCCCACAGAAATGCTACGATCAACTTGAAAAGGAACCGTCATGATTCTCGAAAAACTGCGTGATCTGCACGCGCGCATTGAGGAGGAACTCCCCCCGGCCTATCACAAGAAACAACGCATCCGGTGGCTCCTCGCCCTCGACGAAGAGGGACGCTTCCTGAACTTCGAGCGCGCCGAGGCGGGGAAGAAGGATTACATCGAGATGGTTACGCCGTATCGTATTCGCCCGGGAACAGCCCCTAAACCTTTTCTCTTTGTGGACAAACCGTCGTACGTGCTCGGGCGACCCGACGCGGATACCGAGAAGGCGCAGGCGCAGGCGAAGGAGCGGCACGAGGCGTATCGCAAGCTGGCCGAGGCGTGCGCGCTGTCGGTCGCTCATCCCGCGCTCGAAGCGTTCATGCATTTTCTCGACGAAGGCGTCGCAGCGGCGCGTGCGGATCCGGCGACGGAGGCAATGACGCCGGGCGACCTGATCGCGCCGCGCGTCGGCGAGACGTTCCTGACGGATCTGCCGGAGGTCGTGGCATGGTGGCAGACGCGGGAGGACGAACGCGCCGCCGAGGACAGCGACTTCGTCGCCACGTGTATGCTCTGCGGCGAGATGAAGCCCATCGTGCAGGTGCATCCGGTGGATGTGCGCGTGGGGCCGGATGCCGCGCCGCTCGTCTCGGCCAACAAGAGCGCCTTCGAGTCGTACGGGCTGCGCCGCTCGGAGATCGCCCCGATGTGCCAGCGGTGCGCACGGACGTACGGCGAGACGCTGGTCTATCTCCTGAGAAGCCCCCGGCATCACCTCTCCCTCGGCGGGTTGCACTGGATCTTCTGGACGCGCGAGGAGACCGGCTTCGACGTGATGAAGCTCTTCACCGATCCCGACGAAGAACAGGTGCGGCGCCTGTTGCTCTCGGCGAAGACCGGCGCGCCGCCCGAGACGGTCCGCCCGAACGAGTTTTACGCGCTCGCCATCACGTCGAACAAGCGCATGGTGGTGCGGAGCCTGCTGACGATGACCGTGGCCGAGGCGCAGCGCAACCTGGCGCGCTATTTCGAGCATCAGCGCATCGTCGACCACCGGGGTCTCGCGCCGCCGCTGAAACTGCTCAGCCTAGCTGGCTCATTGGTTCCAATCAAGAATGGAAAACCTGATTGGGACAAGCTCCCTCCTCAGGTGCAGCCGTTGTTGCTGGAGCATGCCCTCACTGGGCGCCCGCTCCCGCTCTCGCTCCTGCACCTGGCCGCCCTGCGCGCCCGCGCCGGCGAAGAACACGTCATGACCCGCCCCCGCGCGGCGCTCATCAAACTGGTGCTTTTGTCTCAACCTGATCTATCGGAGGAACGCATGGTACACGAATCCCTCACCCCCGATCACCCGAGCCCCGCCTATCAGTGCGGACGCCTGCTCGCCGTGCTCGACGACGTTCAGCGGAACGCCATCGGCCCGAAAGCCACACTGGTGGACCGCTTCTATGGGGCCGCTTCGGCGACGCCCGCCTCCGTTTACGGCGTGCTGCTCCGCAAGGCGCAATCGCACCTGAGCAAGTTGCGAAAGGACAAGCCGGGGCTCCATCATTATTTCGAGCAGTTGCTCGGCGAGATCATGAGCCGCCTCGACGCCTTCCCGCGCACGCTCACCCTCGAAGAACAGGGCCTCTTCGCCATCGGCTTCTATCAACAGAAGTACCGCGCCCCCAGGACGGACGACGGCGAAACGGAGACGGCGGAAGAGGCCGAAGCTCCGGCCTGAGCCCTCATCCGCACCTTTTCCTTTTTTGAAACCACACAGACCCGGAGATACCATGAATGAAACCAACGTTCACCTCGACCCCGACAAACGACACGATTTCGTCTTCCTCTTCGACGTTACCGACGGCAACCCCAACGGCGACCCGGACGCCGGCAACCTGCCC
>Ga0256841_1002647_pt1 | contig 14032 bp, 15 predicted proteins | sample 356308metaG_FD_185971 | JGI IMG/M metagenome (GOLD analysis project Ga0256841, IMG submission 185971) | Hydrothermal vent microbial communities from Mid Atlantic Ridge, Atlantic Ocean - 356-308 | ecosystem: Environmental > Aquatic > Marine > Hydrothermal vents | place: Atlantic Ocean: Mid...
TGGTTTCAATTGGTAAGGACGGGGTGAAGGCAGGTAAGAAAGCTATTGCTGAAAAATGATTCAGCTAAAAGATATTTATCGGGACTTTCAGGTCGGTGATCAAACTGTTCGAGCACTGGATAATATTAATTTAAACATCAGCCAGGGTGAGTATATTTCAGTTATGGGGCCATCGGGTTCCGGTAAATCAACATTACTGAATATCATTGCATTGCTGGATCATCCTACTTCCGGCCAATATTTGTTTAATCATCAGGATGTCACCAAACTGGATGATAATGCACTAGCTAAAATACGCCGGGAAAATATCGGCTTTGTATTCCAGTTTTTTCATCTGATTCCTAGATTAACCGCAGCCGAGAATATTGAAATACCGATGATTCTGGCGGGAATTAATCGCCAGGAAAGACAGCAGAGGGTCATGCAAGCCGTTGCATCGGTTGGTCTCTCTGATCGAGCCAAGCATTTGCCAGAACAATTGTCAGGAGGACAGCGGCAACGGGTTGCGATTGCCCGGGCGACAATTATGCGGCCTGCAATATTATTGGCTGATGAGCCTACAGGCAATCTGGACAGTCATTCGGGTATTGAAATTATTGAGTTGCTGGAAATCCTGAATAAACAGGGTATGTTATTGATTATCATTACCCATGATCATCATTTAGGGAAACGGGCACAACGCCAGATTCACATTGTCGATGGCAAAATAAATTTGGAAAAATGACTGTTTCCGACACTTTTTTTCAAGCTTTTCTAGCCATTCGTGCGCAAATCTTACGTGCTTCATTAATCGTATTAGCAATGAGTATTGGCATTGCCTCGGTGACTATTTTAACGGCATTGGGAGAAAGTGCCCGGCGTTATATTGTTAACGAATTTCAATCGTTAGGGACGAATTTGGTGATTGTTTTGCCAGGCAGAACAGAAACTACTGGTGGGCAGCCCCCCTTATTTGGAGAAACGCCCAGAGATTTAACCCTGGATGATGCCACTGCTTTGCTAAGAAGCCGCTATATTGCAGCTATTGCTCCAATAAATATTGGATCAGCGCCCGTTTCTGCACTGGGCCTGGAACGGGAAACAACCATTTTGGGTTCCACTGCGTCTTTAAGACGTGTTCGGCATTTATCCTTGGCTGAAGGACGTTTTTTGCCGGAAATAGAAAGTGAAAAAAGCTTGCCGGTCTGTGTCATCGGGCAAACCATAAAAAACCAGATATTTATCCAACAAAAAGCACTGGGACAATGGTTGAGAATAAATGATCGTAGGTTTCGGGTCATTGGTATTTTGGCTTCGGAGGGAGAATCAATCGGCGTTGATTTTGATGAAATTGTTGTTATTCCCGTTGCCTCAGCACAGGCATTGTTTAATACCGAATCTCTATTTAGAATCCTGGTTGAAGCTAAATCAAAATCAGCCATGTATAAAGCAGTTACTGATATTGGCAAAATCATAAAAGCTCGTCATGAAGGTGAACAGGACATCACTATTATTACTCAGGATAGCGTTATAGGTGCTTTTGATGAAATTTTAACAGCGCTGACTTTAACTGTGGCCAGCATTGCCGGAATCAGCCTTGCGGTGGCAGGGGTTTTGGTCATGAATGTGATGTTGGTCAGCGTTGCGCAAAGAACTTCAGAAATTGGCCTGCTCAAAGCCTTGGGTGCGTCAGAAAGGCAGTTAATCGAGTTGTTTCTTGCCGAAGCAGCCATGCTTTGTCTAGCTGGCGCAGTGCTAGGTGTTCTGGTTGGCCAGTTTTCTATCAGTTTTTTACAAATTTTATATCCGGAATTTCCTCTTTCCATTCCTGGCTGGGCGTTGTTAGCCGCCCTGCTGGTGTCATTAACCACAGGATTGATCTTTGGCGTACTGCCAGCAAGAAAAGCGGCAAAACTAGATCCTGTTTTGGCTTTGGCTAAACGCTAATGTTCATGATCAAGTTGCATAATTTATGACCTGAACTATGTTTAGAATTTAACTCTAAATAATAGGAAAGGTCTTATGGCTCAACGTATTCTCTATTTTTTAACGCCGGGCAATAATATCAGCCCTTTCGATGTGACCATTGCTGCCGATGCCGGGTTTGATATGGTTATTCCGTTTACCGATGTCGATCCAAAAAGTGTGGTTGGCATGGTGCAGGATGCTATATTTGCAAGACCGCCTAACCGGTTTAATGATACGGGTATTTTTCTGGGTGGCCGCGATGTACATATGACGGCAGATATGTTTAAAAGTGCAAAAAAAGCCATGGTTGGCCCTTTTCAAGTTGGGGTTTTTGCTGACCCGAATGGTGCTTACACAACATCGGCCGGTATCGTCGCCTTGGTGGAAAAGGGTTTGTTTGATCATGATGGGCAAGGTTTATCCGGTCGAGTGGTTTCTGTTTTTGGTACTGGTCCGGTTGGCTTATGTACTGCCATTTTGGCTGCCAAACAAGGGGCAAAAGTCAGATTATGCCAATTAACGGCGGATGATGATCCAAAGGTAGCCGAACGTTTTTGTGAGCGCTATGAATGTGAGGTTGACTGGGTTTCGGCTGAAACACACAAAACCAAGGTTGAAGCTTTGGTAGATGCCGATGTGGTCATTTGCGCCGCGCGTGCAGGCATAAGAATTCTTAATATGTCAGAATTAAAATATGCTGAAAAATTAATTATTGCTGCTGACACCAATGCTGTCCCACCTAGCGGTATTGAAGAGGTTGGGTTACAGGATAAAGGGACAACAATCGAATTGCCAAACGGGAATGCCAAATCATTTGGACCATTGGCCATCGGGAATTTGAAATATAAAACCCAATTTGGTTTGTTTGAAAGAATCCATACTTCCGATGAAGCTGCCTTAATCGATTTTCCGGATGCTTTTGAATATGCTTTATCTATTTTGCACAAGTAATACCAATCCCAATAAGTTCTCCAATATTCCTTCTCTTGCTGGAGAAGGTGAGGATGCGGAGAATTTGAATAAAAATTTATTGGGATTGATATGAAAGAGACGATGCCTGTCTTTATTCGCAGTTGTTACTCAATAGTTGATATTTCCTTCAAAAAAATATTTAACTGCTTATTTTACGATTAGGTAGAATAAGCAGTTACCCAATTTTTTATTGAAGAAATAATTTGTGGAGCCACAACTAAAAAATTTAGTCCAAACCAGAATTCCGACCCAATATGGGGAATTTACATTACATTATTTCACCAATAATGTGGATGAGAAGGAACATATTGCCTTTGTATATGGAGAAGTAAAGGGGAAGAAAAATGTACCAGTGCGTATCCATTCTGAATGTTTTACTGGTGATGTATTAGGTTCCAGACGCTGTGATTGCGGAGAGCAGCTGGATATGGCTTTACAGTTGATCAGCGAAAAAGGCCTGGGCGTGTTGATTTACTTACGTCAAGAAGGCCGGGGAATTGGTTTGCTGAAAAAACTACAAGCCTATAATCTCCAGGATCAAGGACTGGATACGGTTGATGCCAATATCCATTTAGGCCATTTGGCGGATGAGCGGGAATATTCAATTGCGGCTTTGATTATTAATAATCTGCAAATTCAGTCGGTTGATCTAATTACCAATAATCCAAAAAAAATTGATGAACTGAAAAAACTCGGTATCATCATTGAAAAACGGATCCCGATTGAAACTGACTTTCATCATGATAATCTTGAATATTTAAAGACAAAAGTAAAAAAAATGAGTCATTTGTTGTCAGTTCCCGACGATGATGAGAAAAAATAATCCTGAATCCGTGATTTCAATGCGGATAACGGGGGGCAAGATATTAGTTTAGCACGAGATTTGAAAAAATCTTAGCTTCGCACTTAGCTTAAGCGGGCATTTTTCAACCCGTGATGAATCAAGAGCTTGCCGCCTGTGTTGTAGTGTAGTCGCGGATTCAGGATAATATTATTCTAAAATAATTTTCAAGTTGGCGACATCGCTAGGACAGCAAAAGGCGTAATAATATTTCTGGGTGGTTATGGCAATGTTTGCTAAAAAAAATGTACTGCTTTTGTTGTTTTTCCTCACTTTCTCAGTGGTCCATGCTGTAGAACTAAAAAACCAGCCATTATTTCAAAACAAGTTCTTCACACTTTCCCAAAATTCTGATTTACTTTGTGCGACAAGTTCAGAAAATTATTTTTCTAACTCCGAATTGCTTGCAATTATTGATTATTACGAGCAGAAACACACTTCCATACGCCATCGTGCAGTTCAATTGCTGACCAATCACATTTCTCAGGAACACAAAGATTTTTTAAATGAAGCAAATCAGTCATGTCAGAATGATGAATCTGTTGATTTATGTGTTCTTGAACAATACTGGCAAAGCAAAGAAGCGGCATTACGGGTTTTAGCCTTATTTTACGATACCAAAACCATCATTAAACATAATGATGATTATGATTTTCCGCGATTTTCAGAAGATCATATTCGTTCTTTTGAAAAGGCAATTAGGAAAATTCCGGTTTTTTTGCGAGAAAGTATTACTAAGGCAAAACCTATACGCAAACTCAAAGAATTTATCAAGGATTTACCGCCAAGCAAACAGGAACTTATTATTGAGGCATTTCCAGAAGACTCGGAGACTCGGGTTTGGACTGATGACACTCATCCGCTTAGTCTTTTGCCCGGTACAGGATTTATGGGGCAAGTGGTTGCCCAGGTTTTTAACGGCCGTAATTCAGTTGTCTTTACGATTGACAGTTTCGATAAGGCAAAGGATGGAGAAATTTACCGGGATATTGATTTGAAATATCTGGTAGATTTTCGTTTAGCATTGATTATCCATGAATTAGCGCATGTGATTGATAATTTTTTCTTCTGGGACGGTAAACAGGATTTATATTTCTTTTATCGATACCGTAAAATTTCGACTGATACCCGAATGCGGGATTACATTGATTCATCTAAATTAGCACTTTGGCCACAGAAATGGTTTGAAGCATTCGAGTTTTTATATGAGGTCAATGAGGGCCGCTATAATGGGACAGTGCAGGAAAAATTTGCAGAATTATTCGCCCAATATGTGTTGATACCAGAAAAGCTGAAAACCGCATCACCTCTGGGTTATGCCTGGCTGAGAGATGATGTTTTCCAGGGCATTGAATATCAAGGATATGAACATTGTAATAAACAAATCACTCGCCATTTAACCTGGTGGGAAGATGCCATCGCTAAACCGCTCGGTTTTTATTGAATTATCGTAAAATGGTTTGCACCAAACTGACCCAATAGGCGGCTCCGGTGACAAGAATGTCATCATTGAAATCAAAATGGGGGTTATGCAATAAACAGCTTCCTTTTGACGGTCCGTTTCCTATCCAGACATAACAGCCAGGTTTTTTCTGTAGCATAAAAGCAAAATCTTCTGAACCCATTGACGGAGTCGGGTCAAGCACCAATCCAGATTCACCTACAACCGCTGTTGCCGCCTGAATGGCAATCTCGGTCTCCTGTGGGTGATTATAAGTGACAGGATAACCAGGATTGTCCGGATTGAAGATAACATTTCCTGAGGTATCAAATGCTTCACATATTGAATGGGTCAATTGCTCAATTCGTTGTTTTATCAACTGCTGTACTTCAGCTGTAAAGCTGCGATAAGTGCCCCTCAGAATTACAGTATCTGGAATGGCATTCCAGGTATCGCCAGCATGAATTTGGGTAATGCTTAATACGGCGGAATCATCAGGGTTTATATTTCGGCTGACTACAGATTGCAGAGTCTGAATCAAGTGACTAGCTACCAGAATCGGGTCGTTTCCAGAATGAGGCATAGCGGCGTGACAGGCTTTCCCAGTAATTTGTATTTCAAAACAATCAAAAGCCGCCATAAATGCTCCTGATTTTATAGCAAAATGGCCGAGAGGAATGTCTGGAAAATTATGCATGCCAAAAACACAATCAGCGGGAAAATGTTGAAATAAGTTCTCTTTTATCATTCTGTCGGCGCCAGCCCTGCCCTCTTCTGCGGGTTGAAAAATAAAATGAACCGTGCCGTTAAAATCTGGGTTTTCAGAAAGGTACTTGGCTGCGCCCAGGAGCATTGCAGAATGACCGTCATGACCGCAGGCGTGCATTTTGCCATGATGCCTAGACCGGTAATCGAAAGTATTTTGCTCCGAAATATTGAGCGCATCCATGTCGGCCCTTAAAGCGATTGCTCTATTGGTATTTCCAACAGACAAGCTGGCAACTACGCCAGTTTTTGCGAGACCTTGATGGACATCAAGTCTAAATGACTGTAGATGTTTGCTAATAAATGCGGCCGTCTTGGATTCTTCAAATGCGGTTTCAGGAAACTGGTGCAAGTGATGTCGCCAATCCAGCATTTGTGAATGTAATGGAGTGAGTTTATCGATCAATGACATAAGAAAGGTTAAGCTAATTACTTAGATCCATTATGTAACAGAATGTTAAAAAACAACAAAAATAATTTGTTCTCTATTCGTTCTTGTTATATTATAAACAAAACCGATAGAGAACAAGATGGAGAATAATCTTTGTTAACCCGTAAACAACAAGAACTATATGATTTTTTGCTTATCCAGCAAGATAACTTTACTCATCCGCCCACTTTAGATGAAATTTGTTCAGCTATGAATTTAAAATCCCGCGGCTCTTTGCATAAGCATATTCAAGGCTTGGTAAGTGCAGGATTGATCGAGCCAATTAATCGTAAACAGCGTGGTATTCGGCTAACAGAACAAGCCATGCAGATGAGCAAAGAAAAGGATGATGCTGATGGCTTGCCTTATGTCGGTGCCATTGCGGCAGGAAAACCAATTGAAGCGATTACAGATATTAAGTACATGAAAGTCCCGGAACAATTAAAAACAGATAAACCCTGTTACATTCTTCAGGTAAAAGGCGATTCGATGATTGATGAAGGGATATTTGATGGTGATTGGGTAGTTATCGAGCAGCGTAGTGTGGCCAGGAATGGTGAAATTGTTGTTGCCTTGGTTGAAAAATCAGAGGCGACATTAAAACGGATTGAACAGTACCCTCATGAAACGGTTTTGATCCCTGCCAATAAAAATATGCAGCCCATGCGTTACAAACCGAATCAAGTTGAGATTCAAGGAGTGTTGGTAGGTCAAATGAGGAGTTATCTACATTAATTTAACAGAAACTAGAATAAAGAGGAGGAAGTATGATTAATCGTATCCATATGCAAGATCAGGTACAAGATCGTATTAAAGATTTGATGCGTCAAGAGCATCTAACAGAATTAAATGAATTGCTTCAAAATGTTGTAACTTTAGCAATTGTCAGTGTCTTTTTGTTACTTGGATTGAGTTGGTAAAAAAAGTAAGATCACTACCATATCAGTGTAGATAAAAAACTGATGTGGTAGTGAATTTAATAACGTTTTAACGCGTCTTGAAAATTTCTGGTGCTTTTGGAAGCTTATTTTTTTGTAGACAATGGTAGGCAGCGTTATCAAAACGAATTTGCAAAGACCGGGTGTTTTTATTTTCCTCCAAAAATTTTTCTGCTTCGACAGCAGTTAGATCTTTCATCATATATGAAGCAATGCAAAGGCAAGTTTTCTCAAGACGTTTTTTGTCATAATCTTTATTAACAGAATTTTTTATTTCTCTGGCTACGCATTGATTTGCAAATTTGTGCTCAAATTTATGTTTTTCCAAATCAGTGACATCTTCACCGTGGGGGTGATCGAAAGTAGGTGTTGAAGAAGTTTTAACTTGTTGTGTGGCGTTGTCTTCATCGGAAGAACAAGCAGAAACAATAAGAGAAACCAGAAGAATAAAAATAAAAGGTAAGGAATTAAGATTGCGTTGAAGATTTATCATAAATTTGGCCTGATTATTTTTTAATAATTAGATTGTGAGTGAGACTGTATAGTATTCTATTAAATTCGGGCGGTTCTGTACAAAGCAGTTTATCAATGAATTAAGCGCTTAAAGCTTTAAAGCCTTCTCCAGAGGGAGAAGCTTGGTTGAGGAGGAAATAAAAAGATCCCAACCCTATGAATGATATGAAAAAGAATTGGCTCTTAATTCACATTTATATAGTAAATTAGTCAATTTAATTTTTCCGCCCGTGGTGACCCAATCATTAATTTAAAAAAATATGGCGTTAAAACGATGACAGAAGCAAATCAATTATTTACTGAGGCTCAAAAATTTATTCCGGGCGGAGTGAATTCTCCAGTTCGTGCATTTAAAGGCGTAGGTGGAACTCCCTTGTTTATTAGGTCGGCTGATGGCGCTTATATTTACGATAGCCAAGGTGAACAATATATTGATTACGTTGGATCATGGGGACCAATGATTTTAGGGCATGCGCATCCTGAAGTTGTTGAAGAGGTGAAAAAAACGGCCGAAAAAGGACTTAGCTTCGGCGCCCCAACAGAAATAGAAACTCAGATGGCCGCAAAAATATGTGAATTAATGCCATCAATAGAGCAAGTAAGAATGGTTAGTTCCGGCACAGAAGCGACCATGAGTGCAATCCGTCTGGCAAGAGGATATACAGCTAGAGACAAAATTGTAAAATTTGAAGGTTGTTATCATGGTCATTCAGATTCATTACTGGTTAAAGCGGGTTCTGGCGCATTGACACTGGGTGTGCCAAGTTCTCCTGGAGTGCCGGCTGCATTGGCTTCAGAAACAATTACATTGACTTATAACGATAGTGAATCTGTCGAAAAAGTATTTTCAGAAATTGGAGAAACAATAGCTTGTATTATTGTTGAGCCGGTTGCAGGGAATATGAACTGTATTCCACCGGAAAAAGGATTTTTGGAAACCTTGCGCCAAGTCTGTGATGAAAATGGCAGTATTTTGATTTTTGATGAAGTCATGACTGGATTCAGAGTTGATTTGCACGGCGCACAAGGACTATTCAATATCAAACCCGATTTGACCACCCTGGGAAAAGTAATTGGCGGAGGAATGCCCGTTGGAGCATTTGGGGGTGCACGTAAATTAATGGAATATCTTGCTCCGGTTGGCCCTGTTTATCAGGCAGGAACCTTATCAGGAAACCCGGTTGCAATGACAGCGGGATTAAAGACTCTAGAATTAATAAGTGAAGCTGGTTTTTTTGAGGATTTAACGGTTAAAACAAAAAAATTAGTCAATGAAATTAAATCTGTTGCAGACGAACAAGATATTCCAATAACTGCAAACGTAGTTGGAGGAATGTTTGGGTTGTTTTTCAGTCAGGATCAAAATATTTCCAGATTTGAACAAGTGATGGCATGCGATCAAGATTTGTTCAAACAATTCTTTCACGGCATGCTAGATGAAGGAATATATTTAGCTCCTTCCGCATTTGAAGCTGGTTTTGTTTCAGCTGCGCATACCATGCAGGATTTGCAGAAAACCGTACAAGCTACAGAAGTAGTTTTTAAAAAAATTAAATAAGATTCAGTTGAGCAAAATGCAGCAATTGGAAATATTAAGTGATCTGAATCCACTGCTACTAATTTTAATTGGTTGTTTGGTTGGAATGCTATTGGTGTGGGTTTTGGGTTTTAAAAATAAAACCAAAATTCACGATTTACAAACTCAAGTAGCAGTTTTGGATGAAAAAATAAAATACCTACAAAGTAAGGAGACAGAAGCACAACAGCTTCAAAATCAATTATTAATTTCCCAGACAGAGAATGCTCAACTAAAAGTAAGGATGGAAGAACAATTAAAAAGTGGCACCGAAAAAATACGCTTATTACAGGAGGCCGAGCAGCAATTAAAAATTCAGTTTGAAAATCTTGCTAACAAGATTTTTCATGAACGAAGCCGGGAATTAAAAGATCAGAACAAGCACAGCCTCAACGAGATTGTTAATCCATTAAAAGATCAGCTAGGCGATTTCAAAAAAAAGATAGAAACTGTATATGACAGTGAAAATCGAGACCGGATTTCGCTGCGAGAAGAGATAGCATCGCTCAGACGAGAAACAGCAAACATGAACCGTGAGGCATTAAATTTAACCCGGGCGTTGAAAGGCGATAAAAAAATTCAGGGGAACTGGGGTGAAATGATCCTGGAAAAGGTGTTGGAGCAGTCTGGTTTACGAAAAGGAATTGAATATGAAACGCAAGGGGCATTCCGGGATGAGGAAAAAAAATTATTCAAGCCGGATGTTATTGTTAGGTTGCCAGAAGATAAGGATGTGGTGATTGATTCGAAAGTGTCACTCTTGGCGTATGAGCAATATAGCTCTTCGCAAGATGAAGAAGAGAAAGGTGTTGCACTAAAACAGCATATTGAAGCGGTTAGAAGCCATATTAGATCACTGAGCGATAAAGATTACAGTAGCTTGAAAGGTTTGCGGTCATTGGATTTTGTATTACTGTTTATGCCAATCGAATCAGCATTCATCGAAGCATTTCAAGGCGATGAAAAATTATTTAATGAGGCTTTTGAAAGAAAGATTATTGTTGTGACGCCGACAACACTATTGGCAACGCTTCGGACCATTGAAAATATATGGCGTTACGAACGCCAGAATGAAAATGCTAGAATCATTGCGGAAAAAGCCGGCACTGTCTATGACAAAGTTCGAGGACTGGTTGAAGACCTGGAAAAATTGGGCAATCAGCTTGCCACTGTTCATAAAACCTATGATGGTGTAATGAATAAATTAACTCTTGGGAATGGTAATTTGATTCGTCAAACCAGCAGCTTTGTGGATTTGGGAGTTAAAGTGAAAAAAACCTTACCTAAAAGTATTACTGAAAAAGCTGGTTTTGATGAGGATGTTTAGCATAAACGTGAACTAGAATCCGTGATTTCAATGAGGTTTCAAATAAAATTTAGCTTTGCTTTTTTCCGCAGCAGCGCTTAAATTTTTTTCCGCTGCCGCAAGAGCATGGTGCGTTAAGCCCTTGATTTGTTGATCCATTATTTGCAGAAATAGATTTAACATTTCCGTCTAAATAAAACCAGGCGCCTCGTTCTTTCTTGAATCGGCTGATTTCCTTCATCACATGCTCTTTATCTTCAATACGATAGCAAGCTTGAAATTCTACAAGTCCACGTTGATCTTTAATGCCGCCTTTTTGAACAGAAATAATTTCTAATCGGATCCACTCCGCAGACTCCTTGGAAAAATCAATAGCAGGAGGTCGCTTTTTCGGATACCAGGTTTTTAATAAGTATTCAGAGTTTTGAAGAACATAAGCTGTGTATCTCGAGCGCATTAATGTTTCAGCAGTCGGAGCTTTTTTATTTTCCTCAATGTAGGCTTTGCAGCATTCCTTATAGAAATTTTGTGAGCCACAAGGACAAGGTGCTTCAGAGATTAGAGTCACAGCGAAGAGAAATAAGCGGAGGAGTCTTTAATAGCTTCGTTGAACAGAAAATTTTGCAAGTGAAATCAAAGCTTCTTTGTATTCGGAATCAGGAATAGATTTGATGGTATCAATGGCCATTTGCGCTTCCTGTTCAGCTCGTTGCTCAGTGTATTCAATAGCATTGGTTGAATTTACAATAGCGAATACATCGTTAAAAGCATCACGATTACCTTTTTTTATCGCATCAATGATGATATCAGCTTCCTTTTTACTGCTATTCTGAATAGCATAAATTAAAGGTAGAGTGGGTTTTCCTTCAGCAAGATCATCGCCAAGATTTTTACCTAATTCTTCTTCTGAAGAAGTGTAATCCAATGCATCATCTATCAATTGAAAGGCTATACCCAAGTGCTGCCCGTAACGAGCAAGATTGTCTTCTGTGTCTTTTGAAGCTTTACCCAGAACGGCACCTAATCGAGTTGCGGCGCTAAATAGAATAGCGGTTTTACGGGCGATGACTGCAAGATATTTCTCTTCACTTGTTGCAGGATTATTGCAGTTCAAAAGTTGCAGCACTTCACCTTCAGCAATTGCGGTAGTGGTTTTGGAAAGTATTTCCATGACCCGCATATTATCAGTGCGGACCATCATTTCAAAGGCGCTGGAATAAAGATAATCACCGACCAAAACGCTGGCGGCATTACCCCAAACTGCGTTGGCGGATTCCTTGCCGCGTCTCAAATCAGATTCATCAACTACATCATCATGTAACAAAGTAGCAGTATGAATAAATTCAATGACTGCAGCTAATATTAAATGTTTGCTCCCTCTATATCCAAGCGCTTTTGCCGTTAATAAAAGCAACATGGGCCGCAGTCTTTTGCCGCCACTGCCAACAATGTAATGTCCCATTTGATTGATCAAAACAACATCAGAACTAAGTTCATCAAGAATGAGCTGGTTGACAGCAGATGCTTCATTAATTGTTAGCTTTTTGATGGCTTCAAAGTCAATTTTATTAGGCGTGCTGTTGGTTGGTTGTTGAGATGGATATACCATTTATTTAAGACTGATGGAAAAAGAAAATTTTAGATTTGTTATAATGAATCTATTACTTAGCCCGCTATGGTATGGAAAAAATAAGAGTAATGTCAACTGGATTGTTCGTTTTTTGTCTATAATCTGTTCTTTAATAAACAGATTAATTCTAAAATAGTTTGACGCAAGACCAAGAAATTCACTATAATAGTCGGTTCACTATTAATATATTTACGCTTGATGGAGCATGTGCCGATGTATGCGGTTATACAAACAGGTGGAAAGCAGTACCGGGTTGAAGAAGGTACTACCTTAAAAATTGAAAAGCTTGATCTTGGAACAGGCGAAAACGTTGAATTTGATAAGGTGCTGATGGTTCAATCAGACAATGGAATCAAAGTAGGTCAGCCATATGTCGATGGAAGCAGAGTAACTGCGACCGTCAAATCACAAGGCAGACATAAAAAGATCAAGATCATTAAATTCAAGAGACGTAAGCACCATATGAAACAAATGGGGCATCGTCAATATTACACAGAAATTCAGATTACTGGCATTTCTGGATAACGACAGGAGTTAAAGATGGCTCATAAAAAAGCAGGCGGAAGCACGCGGAACGGACGCGATTCCAATGCAAAAAGATTAGGCGTTAAGCGCTTTGGCGGTCAGGAAGTTAGGGCCGGAAATATTATCGTTCGCCAGCGTGGAACACGTTTTCACCCGGGTGTAAATGTTGGTTGTGGAAAAGATCACACGCTGTTTGCAACAGCTGATGGAAAAGTGGTTTTCGAAACCAAAGGCCCAAGGAACCGTAAATTTGTTAGCATTATCGCTGCATAAAAAAAGGTCCTTAAAAGCTTGTATTTAGAAAGCCCCGTATTCGGGGCTTTCTTGTTTTTACAGCTTTATAAATATTTAAGCCAGAATCATGAAATTTGTCGATGAAGCGGAAATTAGAGTTGAGGCCGGTGACGGGGGCAACGGAGCGGTCAGTTTCCGTCGTGAAAAATATATTCCCAGGGGCGGTCCGGATGGTGGCGATGGAGGTGATGGGGGCGATGTATTTTTAATTGCCAGGGAGAATGTAAACACCTTGGTAGATTTTCGTTTCCATTCTGTTCATCGTGCCGAACGAGGCCAAAATGGCATGGGCAGAAACTGCACTGGTAAGCGAGGAAATGACTGCTATGTTGCAGTTCCGCCTGGCACACTGGTATATGATTCCCAGACTGAAGAAAAAATTGGTGATCTAACTCAACCTGGCGATACTTTATTGGTTGCAAAAGGCGGGTTTCATGGGCTTGGAAATACACGTTTCAAAAGCAGTATTAATCGTACTCCACAAAAGGCAACATCAGGAACTCCGGGAGAGCATCGAATATTACGGTTAGAGCTGATGCTGATTGCAGATGTGGGTCTGCTGGGATTGCCAAATGCAGGGAAATCCAGTTTGATTAGAAAAGTTTCATCTGCTAAACCAAAAGTAGCCGATTATCCTTTTACCACCTTACATCCAAATCTTGGCGTGGTCAGAATTGACGATCAACGTAGTTTTGTCCTTGCTGATATTCCGGGAGTTATTGAGGGGGCAGCAGAAGGAGCGGGTCTTGGCATGCAATTCCTCAAGCATCTGTCCCGCACCAGCTTGCTTCTGCATGTTTTGGATATAGCGCCTTATGAAACTGGAGAATCGCCCGTTATTTCTGCAAAGAAAA
>Ga0256841_1002648_pt1 | contig 14030 bp, 13 predicted proteins | sample 356308metaG_FD_185971 | JGI IMG/M metagenome (GOLD analysis project Ga0256841, IMG submission 185971) | Hydrothermal vent microbial communities from Mid Atlantic Ridge, Atlantic Ocean - 356-308 | ecosystem: Environmental > Aquatic > Marine > Hydrothermal vents | place: Atlantic Ocean: Mid...
AAAGCGTCGGTTTAACCACAGGCGCTCCGGTCGCTGCCGGGGAGGCGCTTACCCGCCGGGTCAAGGATGCTCGCCGCGAAAAAAGGGGATCGGACGACAGCCTCTCCGCAAGGGACGGCGTATGTTGAGACCAGGCGTGCGAAGGGGAGGGAGATGCTCCGGGCCCGGTGGGCGGGGACGGCGCTCGTGCTCCCGGAGGCGTCCCCGCGCCGGAACGGGACGCGCAACCTCGCGCGTCGGGTAGGGGAAACGAGGAGCTTCGCCGGCTCTCATGGAGCGTGCTCCCGGGCGCGAGATGCGGGAGCGAGCGCATGGGTATATTATTGAAAGCAAAGATGATAGCGAAGAAGACGATCGAGCGGATGGAGACAGGGTCAGCCATCCGGAAAATGTTTGACGAAGGGTTGTCGATGAAGGCGGAGCACGGGGCGGAGCACGTGGCCGACCTCTCGCTCGGCAATCCGGAGTTCGCGCCGCCGAAGGCCTTCCTGGAGGCGCTCCGGCGGGCGGCCTCGGAACCGACCCCGCATGGATACATGCCCAACGCCGGCTACCCGCACGTGCGCGAAGCGATTGCGGGGTATCTCAACCGGCACGGGTATTTCGAGAACGCCGAGGCGCGGCACGTTTTGATGACCACGGGAGCCGCCGGCGCGATCAACGTCGTGCTCAAAACCATCCTCGATCCCGGCGATGAGGTGATCGTCCTGCGCCCGTACTTCGTCGAGTACCGCTTCTACATCGACAACCACGGCGGGCAGATGGCGCTCGTCGATACGAACGAAGACTTCAGCCTCGACGTCGAGGCCGTCGCCGCCGCCGTGACGCGGCGCACGAAGGCGGTGATGCTCAACGCGCCGAACAACCCCTCGGGGCGCGTCTATGACCGTGCCTCGCTCGAAGCGCTGGCGGAGATGCTGCTTCGGAAAGCCCATGAACACGGACGAGCGATCGCCCTCATCTCCGACGAGCCGTACCGCGAACTGCTCTTCGACGACACGGCATTCGTCTCACCCGCGACGGTGTATCCGAACAGCTTCATGTGCTATTCGTGGTCGAAGTCGTTCAACATTGCCGGAGAGCGCATCGGATACGTGGCCGTCAACCCGGCGGCGATGGGGGAGGACCGGGACGCGCTTCTCGACGCGCTGGCGATGACGAACCGCACGCTCGGTTTCGTCAATGCGCCGGCCCTCATGCAGCGCGCCGTCGCCGAGGCCGTCGAGGCGGAGGTGGAGACCGGGCACTACGCCGCAAAACGCGAGAAGCTGTGCGCCGCGCTCGACGAGAGCGGGTATACGTACGTAAAGCCGGAAGGCGCGTTCTATATCTTCCCGCAGACGCTCGGCCCGGAGGAAGCGTTTATCCGCCGGGCCCGGGAGCATCTTCTGCTCGTCGTCCCCGGCTCGGCGTTCGGCCGACCGGGACACTTCCGCCTCTCGTTTGCCTGCGACGACCGCACGGTGGCGCTGGCGTGCGAGAAACTGCGCGCCGTGGCCGGGGACTATCACCGGGAACGGGCGCAGGTCGAGCCTGTCCCGCGCGGGGCCTTCGCGCACAAAGCGCCTTCCCCCGAAGCGGGGACGAAGGGGCACGACGCCTCCCGATAGCCCTCGCTCGGGCCTCGGATCCATGGGATCCCGTGGGTCAGGGCAGGGGCTGCTCTTGGCGCTCCGCCGAACGACGTAAGGTTTTTCGCCACAGGAAGTCGGGCACATTCCTCGGCAGCAGGGAACAGGGGCCGTGCCCGTCATTATATTTCGAAGCACAGGAGACGCGTCGCATCCATTCAGCAACGAGGAAAGGCCATGTATAATCAGGAAGAAGACATCGCCGCACGCATCGAAGAGGATCACAAACAACTCCGCGCGTGCATGGAAGCACTGGTTGCCGAACTGGAAGGAGAGATCGCCCCGGAGAAGTTCTTACAGTGGAAACTCGACTTTCTCCTGCGGCTGCGTGATTTTCAGAATCAGCTGCAGAAGCATTTCGACCTCGAAGAGGAAGGCGGGTACATGCAGGACGTCATGCATCTCGCGCCGCAGTACGCTTTCCGGCTCGAAAATCTCCAGGAGGATCATCGGAAGATCATCGCCGACCTGAACCACATCATCGCTACGATCAAGGGGTTCGATCATCCGAGCCCCACGCAGGTCGCGCGTATCCGCCAGCGGATCCATGAACTGCTCGAGCTCTTCAAAAAGCATGAGGCGGCGGAGAACGCCTTGATTCAGGACATCTACATGCAGGATTACGGGCGGGGCGACTGAGAAAAAGCCGGGAGACGATCCCGCGCCGGGCGCTGCGGCATCCCCTCACGAGGGCGCGCGCGGTCTGCGGCTCTGCATGATTGGCCGAGGCTCGTCTGTCAAAAAGTACCCGGAATGGGTCAAAGTGGCTCATTTTGTGAGATGGCATCGGGTTTGTATAAAGGGGGATGCGCGCGCCGAACGCTTCGGCGACGCAGCAGTCACGCGAGTTTTCATCCACAAAGATCAAGGAGGTAATTCGCCATGACGACCCTGACGCGATATAGCCCCGTGCGGGATCTGACGGTGTTGGAACGCGAAGCGGCGCGCCTCTTCGACGAGTTCTTTGGTCGCGCCGGTGAGGCGGAAGCGGAGGCGCCGGCGGCCTGGTTGCCCGCTGCGGATGTGTCCGAGCGCGACGATGCTTTTCTGATCCGGATGGACCTTCCGGGCTTGAAGAAAGATGAGGTGCAGATCACGTTCGAGAACGGCCGGCTGACCGTCAGCGGCGAGCGCAAAAGCGAGCATGAGGGTTCCCATGACCGCGTGCATCGCCTCGAACGCTGGTACGGACGCTTCTACCGGTCGTTCAACCTCGGCAACATGATTTTGCCGGACCGGATCAAGGCGCATTTCAGAAACGGCGTGTTGACGATCGAGGCGCCTAAAGCAGAGGAGCGCCGTCCGAAGCGGATCAAGGTCTCGTAAGCGACGGCCTGCTTCCGATGCACACCCGATACGGGGATGAACCATGCAAGCCCTGCCCGGCCCCGGTCGGTGTGGGGCTTGTTCGCGTCGGGGCAGCTCTTGCATCAAGTTCACATACGGGGGTGAGTCTGCAGGATGGAGGCGGTGGTGAAAGACTATTATGCCGTGCTCGGGGTGGCCGAGGGCGCTTCCGAGGAGGAGATCAAGAAAGCCTATCGAAAGCTCGCCCGACGGTATCACCCGGATCGCAATCCGAACGATCACGAAGCGGAGGAGCGCTTCAAGGAGATCCAGGAAGCCTATGAGGTGCTGACCGACGAAGCACGCCGGCGCGAATACGACCGTCTTCGGAAGGCGCCGTTCGCCGGTCGCGCCTTCGGCGGCGCGCCCTTTGCCGAGCCGTTTGGCCCCGCGCCCGGCGGCTTCGAGCGGGGCTTCGGCGGCTCGGCGTTCGATTTCGGGGAGCCGGGCTTCGGCGGGGTGCACGACCTCTTCAGCCGCTTCTTCGGCGGCGAAGAGCCTTTTGCCGAACCCCTGCGTCGCCGACGCGCACGCCCGGGCCGCGACGTGCGGGCCGTCGTGCGCCTGACCTTCGAGGAAGCCCTGCGTGGAGGGACGCAACTGCTTACCCTCCCCGACGGGGAGACGGTGCGCGTGACCGTGCCCGAGGGCGCGACTTCGGGCACGACGATCCGGCTGCGCGGGCGTGGGGAACGCGGCGCAGCCGGCGCGCGCGGCGACCTGTACGTGACCCTCGAGGTCGAGCCGCATCCGCGCTTCCACCGCGAGGGCGACGACCTGTATACACGCGAGACGGTCTCCGCCGTGGAGGCCATGCTCGGCACGGAACGCCGGATTCGGGACGTGTACGGACAGACCGTCCGCGTCACGATCCCCGCCGGGACGCAGCCGGGACACATCCTCCGGCTGCGTGGTCAGGGCGTGCGGACCGCGCGCGGGCGCGGCGACCTGTACGTGGAGGTCGAGGTCGAGGTGCCGAACCATCTCTCGGAAAAAGCCCGAGAGGAACTCCGTCGGTGGGCGAAGAGGCACGGCGTTCGGTGAGGCGATGCGCCGTTCGGGCGATGCTCCGGCTCAGGCCGAGCGTCGGGGGGTTAGCCTTTCCTCAGGCTTTTCGGTGCTTTCCCGTGCGTTCCGATGGCCCGCACGCGGGGTCCGACGGCCGAGACGAATGCCGGCGCCGCGCTCATCTCGGCGAGCCTTCCCGCCGTCACGAGGGCGTTCCACGACGCGAGTGTTCCGAGCGTGACCAGCGCCAGGCCCACGTTCAGCAGAACGAACGCCGCCCGCATCCGGCCTTCGCGGGACGCGCTGCCGCGACGCGGGAAGATCCAGAAGGCCACGCCCATCGCGAGCTGGGTCATCCATCCTACGGCCAGCCATTCGACGTGCAGGGGGCGCAGCCGCCAGAGGCTTGGAAAGGTCGCCAGGGCTTTCGCCGTGAGCAGGCATCCGCCCAGCACGGCGCCTGCCGCCAGATAGACGACGGCGGTGCGACAGATCAGGCGGCTGAGGGGATGCATCGGGGCTACCTCGTCTTGATGCGCGGCCAGAGATACACGGCAAAGGCCAGCACGCCCAGCGTCTGCATCACTGCAGAGGCGGTCAGCAGCGCGCGCCATCCGTCCCACGCCCACAGCGAGAGGCCCGGCTCGGCCACGGCGCGCAGCGCCAGCCCCAGGTTCAGCAGGCCGTAGGCGGCCCACGCGAGGCCGGTCGGCCCGTACGGGCGTTCCCGAGAATGCCGGGGGAAGAGCCAGTACGCGACGCCGAAGATCAACTGCGTCAGCCAGCCGACCACAAAGAGGTGCACCACCGCCGGACGCCAGAACCCGGCCGGAGCGCCCGTCCGCACCGCGAGCGCCGCGCCGAAGCCCAGGGCAATCACGAGAAAGACGAAGGCCGTCTTGATGAACCACCGGGCGGGAGGGGGCATGGGCAGTTTGATGCGGTGAGGGCCGGTCCCTTACGCCCGGCGCGCCACCAACGCCGCCGGCAGGACGGTGCGCTCTTCGGTAGACGCTTCCATCGCGACCTCGGCGTCAGACCGCCTCGCCGACGGATTCGAGCCGGACGCCGGAAAGACCCATTGCCTCGTACGTCGCGCCGGAGAAGGCCGGGTCTGTCCGGGCAAGTTCGGCCATGATGTATTTCGGACCTTTGTATGGCATCGGATGGCCGGCCTTTTGGGCCACGGCGGGAAGGCTGACCCACGAGGGGCGGCAATTGACCTGATGATCTTCGTGATGCCACCGGTCGAAGGGGGTGCCGTGCTTGTCGGGACGGCCCTTGTCCATCTCCAGGACCAGCGTCCGGTTGACGTCGCGGATAGCTTTGGCCGGGCGCACCCGCTGCGCGTGCCCGTCGCAGTTGACGTACGTGCCGACGGTCTCGACGACCATCGCCGCCGGGAGCGCCACGTCGGTCACGGGGAGCGTCTCGTTCGTCGTGTGATAGGGGTGGAGGATGACGGGCACGTTCGCGAGCGCTTCGGCGGAGAAGAGGCCGGCGGCCACGGGGTCGTCTTCGAGCGCGTACACCGCCTTGATCTCGCCCGCCTCCATTTTCGCCCGGATCATTGCCTCGTCGACGGGTTCGATGCCGAGGCGACGGCAGCCCTCTGCGTTCGGCGTGCGGTCGTCCGTGCGGAGCCAGCCGTCGCCGTGGCCGGGCTCGACGTGCGGGATATAGCGCGGGACGTCGGCTCCGAGCGCCTTCGCAAGCTTCGTCAGGAGGTAGTTGTCCTCGACCGTCGCGTGGGCCGAGCCGAGGAAGAGGATGCCTTCGCCCGGGACCGAGCGGAGCACTTCGGCGGCGCGCGCATACGCCTCGTCCCACGTCGCCGGCCGGCCGTCGATGCGGGGACCGTCCGGGCGGTTCTCATTGAAGCGGTGATAGTCGAGCCGGTCTTCGTCGGGCAGCCAGTAGTCATTGACCGCCGCATTGGGCCGCGCCGTGATGCGGAGCACGAGGTTGTCCTTGACCCAGTAGTGGCAGTTCGAGCCCTTCGCATTGGTCGTCGTGATCGACGGAGCGCTCGACATTTCCCAGATGCGCGCCTTGAACCGGAAGTCGATGGAGGTGAGCGCGCCGACGGGGCAGATGTCGATGACGTTCATCGAATACGGGTCGTCGAACGTCACGCCGGGCGGGGTGATCGGATAGTTGCGCACGCCGCGCTCGATGATGGTGAGTTGCCGGCTTTTCGAGATCTCGTCGGTGAAGCGCACACACCGGGTGCAGTTGATGCACCGCTCGCCGTCGAGCATGACGCGGGGGCCGAGCTTGATGTGTTTGGGCTTGCGCACCTTCCGAAACTCGAAGCGTGATCCTTCCGGGCCGTATTTGTAGGCCTGAATCTGGAGGGGGCAGTGGCCGGCCTGGTCGCAGATCGGGCAGTCGAGCGGGTGGTTGATGAGGAGGAATTCGAGGGTGTCCTGCTGGGCGCGCGCCACCTTCTCGCTCGTCCGGTGCGTCCGGATGACCATGCCGTCGGCCAGGTCTTGCGAGCAACTCGTCATGAGCTTCGGCATGAACCGGATGACCGGGTTGCCGTCCTTGTCGAGCTTCGGCTGCCGGGTCTCGCGGTCGATGGCGGGCATGCCCACTTCGATGAGGCACTCGCGGCAGTTCGCCGGGATCGACATGGCCGGGTGATAACAGAAATGGGGCAGTTCGATGCCGTGGTCGAGGCAAAACTGGAGCGCCTTCGGGCGGCCCTCGAATTCGTAAACCTGATGGTCTATCGTGACTTTAGGCATGGCACGGTTGCGTATGCGGAAAGCGGGAAAGGGTGGGGCACGGGGTCATCCGGCAGCCACAAGGCTGGGTCGGCATCGGGCTTCGAACTCGTCGCGGAAACGGGTGACGGTGTACCGTACGGGCCAGGCGGCGGCGTCGGCGAGGGCGCAGACCGTCCGGCCTTCCATCTGCGAGCACAGATCGATGAGCAGGTCGAGGTCGCGGAGCCGGCCTTCGCCTTCGTCGATGCGGGTGACGATGTTTTCGAGCCAGCCGGCGCCCTCGCGGCACGGCGTGCACTGCCCGCAGCTTTCGTGGTGGTAAAAGTGGGTCACGCGGCGGAGCCAGGAGACGATGTCGGTGTCTTCGTCCATGACGAGCATGCCGCCGGTGCCCATCATCGAGCCGGCGTCGCGGAGCGTCTCGGCGTCCATCGTCACCCCGTCGATCATGTCGGCCCGGAGGATGGGCGTCGAGCTTCCGCCGGGGACGACGGCCTTGAGCTTCTTGCCGCCCCGCATGCCGCCGGCCACCTCATAGATGAGGTCGGAGATGAGCATGCCGGTCGGGTATTCATACACGCCGGGCCGGTTCACGTGGCCGGAGATGCCGTAGAGCACCGGCCCGGGATGCCGTTGCGCGCCGATCTTCGCATACCACGCGCCGCCCCGCCGGAGGATGAGCGGCACACACGCGAGCGTCTCCACGTTGTTGATCGTCGTCGGGTAACCCCAGATGCCCCGCTGCGCCGGGAAAGGGGGCTTGATGCGCGGATAGGCGCGCTTGCCTTCGAGGCTCTCCATCAGGCTCGATTCCTCGCCGCAGATGTACGCGCCCGCGCCCTTGTGGATGATGAGCTCGCACGAGAAGCCGGAGCCCATGATGTTCTCGCCGACGTACCCCTTCGCGTAGGCGTTCTCCAGTTCCCGCTCCATGTGCGAGATCCAGTCGGCGTATTCGCCCCGCACGTAGAGATAACCGGCTTTGGCCGAGATGGCGTAACAGGCCAGGAGCATGCCCTCGAAGACGAGGTGCGGGTTGTACTCCATGAGCTGTCGGTCCTTGAACGTGCCGGGCTCGCTCTCGTCGCCGTTGCAGCACAGGAAACGGGGCACGTCCGGATCGACGGGCGGCATGAAGCTCCACTTCAGGCCGGTGGGGAACCCCGCGCCGCCGCGTCCGCGCAGGCCGCTCGCCTTCACCTCGTCCGTGACCGATTTCGGGTCCCACCGGTCGGACGTGAGGGCCTCGCGGAGCGCTTCATAGCCGCCGTGCTGCTCGTAAACGTCGATTTTGTGCAGGTCTCTGACGGGCGGCAAAAGGACCCGCTCGTAGGAGCGCCAGTCGCCGGCTTTCGTCTGAGGTGCGCCGTTGGTTGCTTCCATGTATCCGTGAAACGATGAGCGTTGAAGCGTCGGTGGGGAAGATCATTCGAGGGTGCGGGCGACGGGCGGCGTCTCGTAGACGGCCGATTGCGGCGCGTCGGAGCGGCGGTTGCCGCCCATCTCATCCTCGTCCTGCGGCAGCGTCACCGAGGTGAAAGCCGGCATCTTGCCCGCCCGCAGGTCTTCGAGGAGCGCGTCGAGCTTCTCGGGGGTCAGGTTGAAGACGTACGGGCCGTTGGTCACCTGGAGCATCGGAGCGGAGCCGCACGCGCCCAGGCATTCGACCTCCTGAAGCGTGAAGAGGCCGTCCTCGGTGGTCTCTCCTTTCTGGATGCCGAGCTGCTCTTCGAGATAGTGGAGCATGTCGTAACCGCCGCAGAGCTGGCACGAAAAGCTCGTGCACACGTCGAGGACGTAGCGGCCTTTCTTCTGCTTGTAGTACTGGGTGTAGAACGTGGCCACTCCGTAGGCCTGCGCGTACGGGATGCCGAGCGTTTCGGCTACGAGGCGGATGACCTCGGGCGGGAGGAAGCCGAACTTCTCCTGCGCCAGCCACAGCGCCCGCATCACCGCGCCGTCCGCCGTGGGATAGCGCCGCACGTATTCGGCGATCTGCGCCCGCTCTTCCTCGGTGAAGACCAGCTCCTCTTCGGAAAAAGAGGGGGCGGGGTCGAGGTCCGGCAACGGAACCTCCGGGTGTTTGATGAAATCAGCCATGCGCCAGTGTCGCTTTTGGATGGATCGTTCTCGGTTCCGGGCCTATTTGTCCGCCTCGCCCATCACGGGGTCGATGGTGCCGATGAGGATGACCATGTCGCCCATCATCGCGCCTTCGAGCATGTATTCGAGCCCCTGCAGGTTCGTGAAGCTGGGCGTGTTGATCCGCACGCGCGCGGGGCTGCCCGTGCCGTTGGACTCGATGTAGAAGCCGAGTTCGCCCTTGGGCGCTTCGATGGCGTGGTAGCTCCAGACCCCCTTCGGCGGGCACACGCCCGTGTCCGTGTACAGGAAGTCGTGGATCAGCCCCTCCATCGAGTAATAGACCTCGTCCTTGGAGGGATAGGCGTGCTTGGCGTCGTCGACGCGGATGGGGCCGTGGATCTCGGGGATGCGGGCCAGGCACTGCCGCACGATCTTGACGCTCTCCTTCATCTCGTCCATGCGCACGAAGTACCGCGCCAGCGAGTCGCCTTCGGTGCGGATCGGGATGATGAAGTCGACCTCCTCGTATCGGAGATAGGGTTCGAAGCGGCGGATGTCGTACGGCACGCCGGAGCCGCGCAGGTTCGGGCCGGTCATGCCGAGTTCGACGACCTCCTCGGCGGTCAGCATGCCGATGCCCTCGTTTCGGTCGATCCAGATGCGGTTGCGGTTGAGGAGTTTCTCCCAGCCCTCGATGGCGCCGTCGAACTTGTCGCAGAAGGCGCGGATCATCGCCAGCGACTCGTCGGTGACGTCGGAGAAGAGGCCGCCGATGCGGCTGTGCGAGACCGTCAGGCGCGCGCCCGCGACGTGGTCGAAGATATTGTAGAGGTCCTCGCGGAGTTCGAACGTCCAGAGGAAGACGGAGACGGCGCCGGCGTCCATCAGCCCGACGCCCATCCACAGGAGGTGCGCCGAGATGCGGGCGAGCTCGCACATCATCATGCGGATCCACTGCGCGCGCTCCGGCGCTTCGATGCCGGTGATTTTCTCGACGGCCAGGCACCAGGCCACGTTGTTCGAGTACGGCGAGAGGTAGTCCATGCGGTCGGTGTACGGCATGAACTCCTGATACGTCTTCGCCTCGGCCACCTTCTCGATGCCCCGGTGGAGGTAGCCGAGGTCGAGCACGCACTTGTCGATGGTCTCTCCGTCGAGCTTGACGGCGCAGCGGAGCACGCCGTGCGTGGCGGGGTGCTGCGGTCCGATGTTGAGCACCATCTCGTTGTCGAGCGCGTCGAGCGTCAGGTCCTCGGGCGCATGGTGGCGTTCTTCGAGCCAGGCATGCTTGCTCTCCAGGCGTTTGAAGAGCGCCTCGTTGTGGCGAGGCCAGAAACGAAACTGATCCTTTAGCTCAATCTGGGATAGAAGGCTCATCTTTGAACGGGTTTCATGCCCGGAATCTCTGGGTTCAGGTTGTGGCTTCGTCTGCCGTCGTCATTCTTCCGAGAGGTCGGTCTCGGGCTCCTCGTAGCTTTTGATGGGCTTCGAGCCGTGCGCGGCGGGGAAGGGGTCGAGCGACACGGGCGCGTCGGGCGCCTGCGGCGGCAACGGCAGCGAGCCGGGAATGCCGAGCAGGGGGAATTCCTTGCGGAGCGGGTGGTATTCGAAGTCTTCCGGCATGTACATCCGGCGCAGGTCCGGATGGCCCTCGAAGCGGATGCCGAACATGTCCCAGCACTCGCGTTCCTGCCAGTTGGCCGCGCGCCAGACGCCGGTCACGGACGGCGCCACCGGCTCGTCCTCGTCCACGCGGATCTTCAGGCGGAGTCGCTTGCCCGCGTCGATGTTGACGAGGTTGTAGAAGATTTCGAAGCGGTCCTCCTCGGTGAAGCGGTCGATGCCGCCGAGGTCCACGAAGTAGGTGAAGCCGAGCTCTTCCTTGAGGAAGCGGCCGATGTCCACGATGCGCTCGCGCGCCACGCGCACGGTATGCTCGTTGGCGTAGAGCGTCACCTCGTGCACGTCCGCGCCGAAGCGTTCCTTGAGCGCGGCCACCACGTCGGGCACGTGCGTCGTCCGCTTCGCGTGCGGGTTGATCGCGCCTTCCTCGGGTTTCGGCGGATCGACGGGCGTAAAGTGAAAGTTCAGCGTCTCGTGGGTCGAGGTCCGGTTCGCTGGTCGGGCGTCGTCAGACATGGGTTCGTCGGCTTCGAAGTTCGGGGGAGGCGTCCGGTCGCGCTACTCTTGATGGTACAGGTTCTCGGGGGTGACGAGGCGCTCGCCCTCGGGCGCGAGCAGGCGGGGCTGCGCCGGGGCCACGACGGGCCGGCGGTCGCCGTGCGCGTAGTCCTTCGCGACGGAATACTGGTTGCGGATCTTCTCCTGAATGTCCATCAGCGCGTGGATGACGGCTTCGGGGCGCGGCGGGCATCCGGCGATGTAGACGTCGACCGGCAGGAAGTTGTCGCAGCCCTGCACGACGCCGTAGCACCGGTGCATGCCGCCCGAGGAGGCGCAGGCGCCCATGGCGATGCACCACTTCGGGTCGGCCATCTGATCCCATATGCGGCGGATGGCGTGCGCCATCTTGTAGCTCACCCATCCGGCGACGATCATCAGGTCGGCCTGACGCGGAGAGAAGCGCATGGCTTCGCTTCCGAAACGAGCCACATCGTATTTCGGAGCGGCAAAGGCCATCATCTCGATGGCGCAACAGGCCAGCCCCATCGGCATCGGCATCAGTGAGTTCGAGCGCGCCCAGTTGACGACGGCGTCGACGCGGGTGGTGAGAAAGCCATCCTGTTCGAGGGCGGATTCGAGTCCCATGGCGCTGTGGGGTATGAGGTTGGTGGTCGAGGACGGGGGACCGGGTTAAATGGGGTGGGCCGCCGGGAGTTTCTGAGGCGCTCGGCGCGAAGGGCGCGCCGCCGGAACGACGTAGCTCGCTCAGTCGAACTCCAGCCCGCCTTTCTTGATGTCGTAGAGCAACCCGATGGCGAGGATGAGGATGAACGTCACCACCACGGCGATCACGCCGAGGCCCACGCCGGCGTCGAGGAACTCCTGGAAGCTGACGGCCCACGGATAGAGAAAGACCACTTCCACGTCGAACACGATGAAGATCATGGCGACGAGGTAGAATTTGACCGTGTACCGCTCGCGCGCCGAGCCGATGGGGTCCATCCCGCTCTCATAAGCGCGCAGCTTCGTGTAGTTGGGGCGCTTCGGACCGAGCAGCTCGGCGGCTTTGAGCAGCGTGAAGGCCAGCCCGCCGGCGATCAGCATGGTGATGAGCAGCGGCAGAAAATCGGAAAACATAGGCTTGATGGAGCGTATCCGCCTCGCCGGGCCCCACTCCGGATGCGCTCCGGGAGTGCGGCGGCGGTGCGCATCATGCGTTAAAGATCACGGGGACGAAGACATTCCGGATACCCGCCCCGGTCGATTCGCCGGGTTCCGCCAACGGAAAGGGCGTCCTTCGGCATGCCTCATGACGGCTCTTCGCCGGGATGGCGCCACGTCCTTCCCTCGGATGCGGGAAGCCAGCCCCTGTTCCCGTAAGGATTCCCCATCGGGGACCTGAACGTCTTCCGTGGAAGGCACGGTCATTTTTGAGAACGGGTAAAAGGGTTGGGGGCAAAAACACACAGGGCGCCCGGTGCGATGCCGGCAGGTATGGAGCCAATCTCAGGGTGTGGGTGGATTGGGAATGAAGGGGCGGGATCACCCTGTCGAAGCTACCGAATCAGCCTGTGGGAGTCAACGCGCACAGGCTTGAAGAATGGACAAATACAACGAACCTCCGAGGCGTGTGCCCCGGAGGTTCGCGAAGGATGGTCGAGAGGGGAGGCGCCCCGCTCGGAGCCGTCTCAGAACGAGTACGTGGCCCGCGCGATGGCCATGCGGCCCAGCTTGGGCGCGCCGATGAACTCGCGGTGTGAGTCGTCGAAGACGTTGTTCACACCAAGGTCGAGGCGGAGCCCCTTCATCTCGCCGGAGAAGGCATAGCCGACGCCGAGGTCGAGGAGGAAGTAGCTGTCCACGGTGCCGACGTAGGGGCCGGAGAGCACCGGGAAGCTGTCCGTATACCGCGCGGCGACGTTGGCCGAGAAGCCGGACCGTCCGTCGTACCGGGCCCCGAACTTGGTTTTGAACTTCGGCGCGTTGAGGGCCAGCGAGAGGCTCGTGTTGGTCTCGTCCAGCTCCGTGTTGTCGAAGAAGTCGTCGCTGACGACGGACAGGTTGCCGAAGAAGCTCAGTTCGTTGGTTGCCAGCACCTGAAGCGAAGCGTCGACGCCCCAGTACGTCAGCTTCCCGAAGTTCCGGTACGAGAGCATCAGCTCCGGCGTCTTGCCGATGCCGGGGTTGTTCTCACGCGGCTGCACGATGGCGACCGGCGTCGAGGCGTCCGGCAGCTGGCTCCCGGCAAGCCCGACGATCAGCCCCGCCACGGCTTCGGGAGAAAGCCCGAAAGCGGCCAGCGTCCCGGCCAGCACCGCGTTGTTCGAGATGCCGTTGGTGAGCGCCGCCGTGAGGTCGCTGCTGAGGGTGGGCACGAGCACGAACGGCGTCTCCATCGCCAGCGGACCGACGAAGTCTTTCTTCTGGGTCCAGTATCCGTCCACGGCGAAGAGGACCTTGTTGTTGAAGATGCCTTTGTATCCGACCTCGACCGTCTGCGTGATCGTCTGATCGAGCGGGGCGATGTCGGCGAGGTCGGAGACGGGATCGAATCCGAGCGTGCTCAGGTTGAGCTTGGCCATCGCGCCGCGCGAGAAGCCCTGCACCTGCGTCAACTGAGGGTTGAGCAGGCCCACGAGCGCGGCCGCCGTGGCGGCGTCGACGGGGATGCCCTGGGACTGAAGCAGGAGCGCCAGTTGGTCCGCCGGGATGGCGGCCAGGCCCTGATAGAGCGCCGCGTACGTGGCGTCGAGCGGGAGGCCTACCGGCTGAGGAGCGCCGAGGGCCGCCGGGTTCAGGCTCGAAGCGACGAGGTCCGTGCCCGCGAAGGCGGCGAAGTCCGGGTTGCGCTCCCACGTGAAGCCGTTGGCGGCCCCGCGCCCGCGAATGATGATGTCCGTGCCCGGCAATTGCCCCGCCACGATGTCGAGGAAGAGCGAGTTGGTGCCGGGCGAGGAGAAGGCGCGGTTGTACGTGGCGCGGAAGGTGTGCGCGTTCGTCGGCTTGAAAACCAGTCCGGCGCGCGGCGAGACCTGGAACGTCTCGACGACGTTGTTATAATCTCCCCGTGCGGCCAGGATGAGGTCGAACTTCGGCGAGA
>Ga0256841_1002649_pt1 | contig 14018 bp, 10 predicted proteins | sample 356308metaG_FD_185971 | JGI IMG/M metagenome (GOLD analysis project Ga0256841, IMG submission 185971) | Hydrothermal vent microbial communities from Mid Atlantic Ridge, Atlantic Ocean - 356-308 | ecosystem: Environmental > Aquatic > Marine > Hydrothermal vents | place: Atlantic Ocean: Mid...
AGCGGTGCCATTTTGAATGGCGACATCCAGCCGTCTTTTTTTCGTACTCAAGAATATCACCGTGGAATCAAGCAACTCTATTTGATTATTAAGCAAAACAATACCGAAAAACAAGGTCCCCACTTTTGATTTAACCGCATTCATCTGAACCCTTGCTTGGTCTGCTTTAAACGCATTGCCTCTTTCCGTTAACTGCTCCATAGCAGCACTAATACCACCGTCATACAACACATACTTACCATCCAATGTAGTTTGGAATGCATAAAGCGGCAACTCAATCTTGGGCGCATTGGGAAAGGGTAAATCCAACGAAAGACTTTCACTTTGTAAAGTACCTCTAGCGTTCCAATCCAACTGTGGCAAACGATTTTTGTGTATCCACTTTTTTTGAAGTTCTGCTTCTCTCTCAGCTACATCAATGCTCTGGCCGGATGGATGTATGGCCATCGCGTGCCCGATTAAGTCATCAGGAGAAAAACAATTAGCTCGATCTTGTCCCAGTCCAATTGGTACACTAAAGAGAATAGCAACACCGAAAGTAATTATAGATTTTAGCATATCCTGGAAAAATTTATACATTTGGGTAATGTTTTTCTTAACACTTCAAACTATTGATTATCATATCCGTCACTTCTCGCTTGCGGATACGCATTAAATTATTGAAAGCCTCTTCGTTCATTGGCATTAATCGAATCAAAGCAGGTTTCATTAAGAATGGGAAAACGCATAACGCAGGAATATTCATAAATGCTTGAACAGGAGAAGTAGCTCTTATATGCCCCGAATCTATCTCTCTTTGAAACATGAGAAAAAGTCCCTCCAGATCGGCTCGTCCTTGAAGTTCGGATAGTTCCTTTATTAGCGTGTCGGGATCGCGCTGTAACTCTCCTACAATAAATGGAGGAATGATAGGATTCTTAATCAATGTCTCTACGTATAAATCTACAAATAGAGCAATCTTCTCTTCTAAACTAACCTCCAAGCGAACAATGGCATCAAAATCAGGAGAAAGAGACTGAATCACTTCACCCAACACTTCCATAAATAGGCGTTTCTTTGACTTGAAATAGTAGTGAAGCAACCCCTTGTTTATCTGGGCTTCTTCTGCTATATCTCGCATTCTCGCTCCTTCATAACCTTTCTGGAGAAACACCCTCTTAGCGGCTTCTTTGATATGTGAACGTGTAGGATTATTCATTTCAAATATATTACCTTTTTGGGTAAACATATAATTTCGGAGGATTGTTCACTCATAGGAGCATTAATTTTATAATATACTACCCAAATCATCCCGCAGAAACACTCAAGGATTAATGTGAAAGTATATTTTGATGTTCACAGAGAGATAAAAATAATTTCTTGAGGTAAAATATATTGTATGATTTTTTTTCATTTTAGATACTATCAAGAGTTTTTTCACTTCAGAAAAAGGTTTGAAGGCATGGACTGGGCACTATTCTTCCCTTTACCAGAACACAGAATCAAGTATTCTAATCGTGCAATCTGATTTGGAAAGCCCCAAATCTACTTTATACCTCTATCCTCTAGGCCCTGTATTCCAAGAACAAAAGCCGGAAAGATATCCTTCGTCCCCCTTTTACTGCATTATGTAAGAGACTATGCCTTTTATTGTTCTGTACGGCAGCCTTTCACTCAGAATAACTGAATAAAAAATAAATTCTTCTTAGTTTCTCTTTCTATCTTCAGGAACTATACTAATTTTACCACTTGTTTTAGTATTCAATAAAATCAACATACATTGGAGGCAAAAGTTAAACAACATAAAAAGTTAGGTGAATTAGCGGCAACTGCGATCAGTGGAAACGACATCAGTTCTTCTGTGCTTTACGTATCTGCACTTGCTATTGCATTTGCAGGCAAGTATGCATTTATCACTTTGCTCATCGTAGCCCTTGTCCTCTTCTTCTTCAGGAAAATCTATGGTGAAGTAGTAGGGGCACTGCCCTTAAATGGTGGAGCTTATAACGCGCTTCTCAATACGACAAGTAAAAGGCTCGCTTCTATGGCCGCTTCATTGACCTTGCTTTCATATATGGCAACTGCTGTTATATCTGCCAATGAAGCCATTCATTACTTATTTCATATTTTTCATGTAGAGGAAAACATTTATGTTCTTTCCGGAACGACAGCCTTACTGGCTACTTTTGCAGGTTTAGCCATCATGGGAATCTCGGAGTCTGCTAAAGTAGCTATAGGAATTTTTCTATTTCATCTGTCGACGATGTTAGTACTGATCTTATCTGTCTTTCTCTATGTAATGCGCCATGGATGGGGTATTTTTTCTCTAAACTGGGCTACAACACCTGAGCACGGTGTGGCGATGGCTATCTTTTTTGGATTTGCTGCTTCGATGCTTGGGATATCCGGCTTTGAGAGTTCCGCCAACTTTGTAGAGGAGCAAGAACACGGTGTTTTCCCAAAGACCCTTAGAAATATGTGGATGGTAGTGAGCATCCTCAATCCGCTAATGGCTTTTCTAGCACTTGCCGTATTACAAATCCCCGACATATCCGGTCCTTACAAAGAAACCCTTCTCTCTAAGATGGGAGAGATGTCGGCCGGGGGATGGCTCTCGGTAATTATTTCGATAGACGCATTTTTGGTGCTATCAGGAGCTGTGCTAACAAGTTATATCGGAGTTACCGGACTATTAGAGCGAATGACATTAGATAGAATTATGCCCAATTATTTTCTGAAGAAAAACGCTCGAGGGGCATCCTTTCGGATTATCATATTTTTCTTTTTAATGAGTGTTTCTGTCTTGTGGATTACAGCCGGAAATGTAAAAACTCTAGCTGGGGTCTACACGATTTCCTTCCTCTCCGTGATGTTACTATTTGTCATTGGTAACTTGCTATTAAAAGCTAAAAGAAAACACCTTCCTCGTCCTGAATATGCTCCTTGGTATGGACTCTTTATTGCGTTTTTGGCGGTGGGAGTGGCGCTTATTGGGAATATCGTCATGAAGCCCGAAAACAGTGATGATTTACCCAATTACCAAGTTTTTCTAATCTACTTTATTCCCACTATTCTTTTCATACTTGTGATGCTTAATCGTACGATGCTGCTTAAAGTTTTATTGAAACTCGTATGGAACATATTTGAGCCGATACGGGAGTTCTTTCTCAAGCTACACAAACGCATCGATGCACTCATTAACGACATCAACAGCCAAGAGTTTGTCTTCTTTACCAAGGGGAATAGCATCTCCAACCTCAACAAGGCCATGCTCTATATCAGAAACAATGAGCACACCAAAAAAGTAAAAGTGGTGAAAGTGCTTAAGGAAGGACAGAAGCCATCCGAAAAACTTATGACTTACATTGAACTCTTGGATGAAGAATATCCGGATATTGACATTGAATTTGTACCTATTTACGGAGAGTTCGGTCCCGGTCTAATTAAAAAGCTTAGCAAAGAGTGGAATATTCCAATCAATTTTATGTTTATAGGCTCCCCTGATGAAAAATTTCCTTATCGCCTCGAGGAACTGGGTGGAGTTCGATTGATAATATAGGATAATATCCGGTAAGCAAAACTAACCTTATTGTCTAGATTTGATTTAAATAACTTTCTCTTTAAAATTAAAGAGTAAGATTTGTATTCAGCATCATTTCTTTTTATTTAGGATGTCTTGCAATAATTCAGTTATCTTTGCATTCCAATACTACTAAATATTTTAAATACAGTTTACATATGTCAGGACATAATAAATGGTCTAAGATTAAGCATAAAAAAGGAGCACAAGATGCAAAGCGCTCCAAGGCATTTTCAAAAATCATTAAGGAAATAACAGTGGCAGTAAAAGAAGGTGCTAGTGGAGATGTAGATTTTAACCCCAGATTGAGGGTTGCCGTCGCCAATGCCAAAGGGGTAAATATGCCCAAAGATAACATCGAACGCGCCATCAAAAAGGCCTTGGAATCAGGGGGCGAAGCTTTTCATGAGCTCACCTATGAAGGGTATGCACCAGGAGGAATTGCAGTTTTCGTAGAGTGCACCACAGACAATCTAAACCGCACCGTAGCTAATGTGCGGGCAATATTTAATAAACGAGGTGGAAATCTAGGCAAAAATGGATCCGTAGAATTTTTATTTGAACGGAAAGGTATTTTTACAGTCGATATTTCTGAACTCGACCCCGAAGAACTAGAGCTCGACTTAATTGATGCAGGTGCTGAAGATATAGAGATCGAAGAGAATGAAATGATTATTACCGTTGATTTTCCTGACTTTGGCAATATGCAACAAAAACTCGATGAGCTCAAGATCGAACCCAAAAGCGCAACCATCGAGCGCCTACCGCTCAATACCACTACCCTTCCGGTAGATCAGGCCATGAAAGCCCTTAAACTCGTAGATGCACTCGAAGAGGATGATGATGTACAAGCCGTCTACCACACCTTAGAATTGACAGATGAGATCATGGAACAGTTGAGTTAATTAGAGCGCTTGTTCCAAAGGTCTTTTTAAAATAGGACAATTTTATAATCCTATGCACGACATAGAACCATATTACCATTGGATCGGAGAATACTCTGCAGCGAAAGATCCTCAATCCCCTTTCTATGGTCGGCAGTATAGCGAATTTGAGTTTTCGAATACGATATACAACTATTTCATACATCCTCAATGGGATAACTTCGGATCAAAGACCCTATATGCCAAAATTCTCTATGCCGATTATGAAAAGCATTATGCCATCATCGAATGTATAGGAGAATGGAATGACTGCCTGTACAATGATATAATGATCTTCAAACAATCTGTTATTGAAATCCTTCAACAACACGGCATCCATAAATTTATTCTCGTTCTGGAAAATGTGTTATCCTTTCATGCATCAGATGATTGTTATTACGAGGAATGGCTGGAAGAAGTACAAGAAGAAGGGGGGTGGATATGTGCGATCAACCTGCTGGAACATGTTGAAAGAGACCTACAGCAAGCACATTTAGATGATTTTATTCATATGGGCACTCCGCTCAATGGAATTCCATGGAGAACCTACAGACCGGAACATTTCTTTGCTCAAATAGATCAAATAATTCAAACCCAACGGCCCAAGATGCTCTTTTAATCGGGTTAAGACCTAATGCCAACAATATGAAACCACACAAATCCGGCTTTGTCAATATCATTGGACGCCCAAACGTCGGAAAATCGACATTGCTCAATGCGCTACTGGGGGAAAGACTCTCCGTCGAAACACCCAAAGCCCAAACTACCCGACATCGCATCAAAGGTATTCTCAATGAGGAGGATTATCAAATAATTTTTTCGGATACTCCCGGTATTGTGCTTAACCCGGCCTATGAGATGCACCATATTATGAATCAATTTGTCAAATCTACTTTTGATGATGCTGATATTTTGGTTTTAATCATAGATCCTACTCGACCTAAGGATGTCCTTTCTGAAGAATGGATGGAAGCACTGAAAAACACTTCAACTAAAAAGTTTTTGCTTCTCAATAAATCCGATTTGGTTCCTACTGGTGCATTGCTCGAATTAGCCTCTTCATGGCAAGACAAAATCAACTTCGATGAAATACTCCCGATCTCGGCTCTAAAGAAAAGTAACATTCAGGATAAGTTGCTCCCCCTCCTATTGAAGTATCTCCCGGAAGGGCCTCCGTACTACCCTAAAGACCAATTGACGGATAGATCTATACGTTTCTTTATAAGTGAGATTATACGAGCTCACATCTTAAAACAATTTAAAGAAGAGGTCCCTTACAGCTGTGAAGTCGTCGTCAATGAATTCAAGGAGCCGAAAACCCCTACTGATATTACTCACATACAATGTACGATCTATGTCAATCGCAAATCGCAAAAGAGTATTTTAATCGGCAAACAAGGCAGTGCAATAAAAAAACTGGGTACGGCTGCTCGCTATGATATTGAGAAATTCTTACAAACCAAAGTATATCTAGACTTACACGTTAAGGTTCTTGAAAAATGGCGGGATGACAAGCAAACGCTTCGCCGATTTGGGTATGACTAATGTATTCCTAAATCAGCGCATTGTATTATCTTTGCCCCCCATTTAACATTCACCACCTAATTTTAATTATGATAAGCTTATCGCCCACATACGCCAAGTTCAAAAGAATATCTTCTAAGCAGGGTTTGTATTTTACCCTGCTCCTCCTAGTAGGACTTATTCTCAGTCAGTCCTGCAAAGACAATTCCCCCTATGACCGACTCGTCGAAAAATACCTCGTCCCCTACTCTGCAAGTGCAGATGTAGAAGTAAACGGCGTGCCGAATCCAAGTTGGCTTTTAGGTGTAAGCAAATATGAAGAAGGTAATTACGATGAAATGGTAAAGGCCTTTATGAAACTCCGGCCAGGGAATCCTTTTTACTACAAGGCGCATTACATTATGGCTATCGTCAACCTTCAACACCATAAACCGTGGAAAGCTTTGGACAATTTAAAAGCAACACGGATGAATGCCAAAGGAAAATATTTCAAGGACGCTCAATGGTTACAGGCACTAGCTTATCTTCAGGCTAACATTCCGGGTAGAACCAAAGACATATTGAACAGAATCCTACGGGAGGAAGAACCTCACCCCTATCGGAACCAGGCAAAAGAGTTACTCGAGCAGCTACCATAGCCAGAATTTATTCACGTTCGTGTCATTCCTCCTCCTCTGCGCTCTTGTATTCTATTGTATTCATGCTTGTAGCATTCCGAATTCCAAGGTGGCATATTTGCCGAATTAAAAATCCCAAATCCTTCAAGGGGGTATATCCTTTCGCGTACTCGACATTGGCCTTAAACATAAGGGAAGTATCAAGCTCAATCAATCGGTACACGGGAGGTAAAATACTTTTGGGCAGTTTTGGTAGCGTCTTGGAAGGATGATTGACTTCATAATATCCTATCCAAGTATAACCGCCAAATACTTTACCTAAGTTGATTAAAAAATTCAACCTATTGCCACGACAAAGAAATAGTACAGGGGATAAAATTAAAAAGAAAAGTGCAATGGTTAGGTCCAATATACGCTTCAATCTAATTGTAACAGTATCTGATAAAGCATAATGCTCTCGTCCTGCATATACTTCGCCCCGATCATTTTTGGATTGGCTGCCCAATATTACTTCTGATGCCCCATCAATCATCTTATGGGACATACCTTGGCCTTCTGTGGACATATATTGTATCATCACTGTATAGGGCACATCCTTTAATGCCCATATAACCTCATCAACCTTAAAGGCTTGCATGAGTTTCTTTAATCTTATTGTCCATGCGTCCTTATTCTGCTGGATGTAATTGACCTGCGCCAAAACAACGTGATCCGATCTAAGTTTCTGTAGTATTTGTGCGATTCTATCCGTTTCCTCTTGACTTCCGATTAGCACGATGCGCTTTTTTTGGTCTTGCCCTAAGTCTAGATTTCCATATTGTATGAAATGGGGCAATAACCGATTAAAAAGGACAACTATCAACGCCCATATTGTCCCCATTACCAACATCATCCTGGAGGGTCTGTAATGTGGATTGAGCATTCCGTAAATAGCAAACTGTATCAAACTGACAATCAAAATTCCCTGCAACACCCCTACCATCTTATATCGCCGCTGATATCCTCCAAATATATACGTTCCGGTCATCCACACTAAAGTATATATCAGCATATGATAGTATATATAAGTACCGTCAAAATGAGTGGGATTATCAAAATAATATACTTCCCAAAACTCTTTGAAAACAAATAATCCTAAGAAAATAAGGATAAAATCAAATAGAGGAAGAAGCATCTTATAGGAGATACCTTTCAAAATATCTAAAAACGCTCGTAGACCAATCCCTGTCTTCATCAGGCTTATAAACGATTTGGCCTTTTGTCCTTTAAAATGCTTATCTGCAAACAATATCATGGCCTGATAAAATACTTTCACGTAATTCAAACTACCTTTCTTCGTGCTTTCACCCTTAAAGTGGATAATCGAAGTCTCGGGGAAATAATAATTTTCATACCCGGCTTGCTTTATTCGGTAAGACAAATCGATATCCTCTCCATACATAAAAAAACGCTCATCCAAATACCCCACATGCTCTAACACACTGTGCCGAATAAACATAAACGCCCCCGCCAACACATCAATTGAGGCACTTTTTCCTTCCGGCAAGTGTCCCATATGATATCGATTAAAAAAACTGGAAGAACGGAAGACTTTAGACAAACCAAAGGCTTTATAAAAGGCCACTGAGGGGCTGGGAAATCCTCGTTTGGACTCTGGCAAAAAATATCCTGCTCCATCAATCATCCGTGGACCAAGTGCACCTATACCCTCCTGTTGCTCCATGAAATGGTAGCACTTAGTCAATGTATCATCGCTTAGAATAGTATCCGGATTGAGTAGGAGAATATATTTACCCCTTGCCCGCTGTATAGCTAAGTTATTAGCTTTGGAAAACCCGAGATTTTCTTTGCTTTTAATGAGTTTCACTTCTGGGAACTCTCTTTCAACCATAGAGGTGGACGCATCCACCGAAGCATTATCTACGACAAATATTTCCACCTCTAATGAGGATATCCCGGCTCGTACAGAGAGAAGAGTTTGTCTAAGAAAATAACAGACATTGTAGTTTACTATGACGATACTAATATCCATCATCCGGTGGATGTCATATTTTTAGAATAAGGCTGACGGTCTGCTATAGAACGTGCAAGTGTAAGCTCATCTGCGTATTCCAGCTCTCCCCCAAAGGATACACCGCGCGCAATCTGGGTAATTAAATCAAGCTTGGATTCTAATTGCTTGGATAAATAATAAATGGTCGTCTCCCCTTCGATAGTAGGACTAATCGCCATGATAATCTCATTAATCTCACCTGTATCTGCTCGATCCAAAAGGCTTCGGATATTAAGTTGGTCCGGCCCCACACCATCAATAGGTGAAATCACTCCACCCAAAACATGATAAACACCCCTGTATAAGCCTGTAGATTCTATAGCCATCAAGTCTCTTATATTTTCCACCACACAAATCGTCTTATGATCTCTTCCCGGATGTTGACAGATCTCGCATACATCTTCATCAGATATATTTGCACAAACTTTACAGCTTTTGATATTTGCTCTGAATGTCTTAATCGCTTCAGTAAACTGAAACGCAAATTCTTTTTCCTTGTTAAGAAGATGCAACACCAGTCGCAATGCTGATTTTTTACCTATTCCCGGGAGGGAACTAAATGCCTCTACTGCATCTTCAAATAACTTCGAAGGTATATTCATATCCGATATGGAGTTTCATTGTCTATCGATACCTCTAGGTACACTAAAGATATAGTTGCAAAGATATGCATAAACTTAGGATTGGCAAATATCAATAGTTAAACTAATATACACTCTTATCTCCCTTGAACAAAGATACTCTAGTCCAAGCAATTACGCTTTGAGGTATGCTTCATAAGAGCGAATCTTTACAGACTCCCATTGATTCTTTGACAATATGCCATCAAACTTAGATGACAATCCTTTCCAAATACTTTGTGACTTGGTAAATGTCGCCTCTAATTTATTGAGGTTATTCAACTGCTCACCTGTGGGTCGTCCAAAGTAATTGGCTATATCTCCATATAATTTGGATAACTTCTCTCTCAATTGTGGCTCTGCCTGCCCAACATAGTTATCTCCCTTTGTTACGACAAGACGATCATGCAGCTCTTTCATCTTCTGTTCCAATACTTGTAGGGGAGCTTTTTTCTCTTGGGGTAATGCTGCGTAATAATCCCTATAGGCATCAATTTCATACACCAGAAACGCCAGCTCTTGCTGCATATCATATAGTTTCATTGTCTTTTCATACTGAATACTCCTATCTTCCTTAGAATAATTAGAGCGAGGGTCATATTTAACTTCAATCTCCTTTTCATACCGCTTTTTCCCCTTCGTAAGTACGAGCTTATATCTGCCGGCTTTAACTCTTGGGGCAGTTAACGAATTGAAGACAAAAGTCTTCCCTTTAGCCACTTTAGGTGCTTTCATACGATAGTTCCAATACACGATATTTAATCCTTTGGACTTTAGGGGGGTAAGTTTAACTATCTCTTTATCGTTCATATCAAAAACCGTGAGGTTCATTTTACCAAAAAGATGCCGCTTTTTAAGATAATAAGCGATCTTAGCATCGTGCCTTGGGTTGCTCCCCACAAATGAGGTTCGGTCATTCCCCCCGGTATAAAATGCGCTCTTTTCATGCATAATAAAAGGAGAGGTATCAAAAAAATGAACGTCCTCTTGGCGCACTTCGTCCGTCAATTGCTGCACTAATCCGATATCATCCAAAATAATAACTCCTCTACCATGTGTTCCGAGCACTAAAGCACCGGTTTTAGGGTCTTGGACGATAGCGTGAATAGCAACAGGTGGAACATTTTTCTTGATCCTTTGCCAGTGTGCCCCACCATCCAAAGTAATATACAGTCCCATTTCTGACCCTACATAAAGGACGTTGGGGTTGTGTACATCTTCTGCAACACTGCGTAGAAAAGTCTTTATGTCCTCTGTCGCCAATGCCCTCCAATGCCTTCCAAAATCCGTCGTTTTATATAGGTAAGGCTTCTTGTCATTTAGAGTATGACCATCGTATACTACATAAGCCGTCCCTTCTTCGAATTTACTAGCCAGCACCTGGTAACACCAGATATGAGGAGGAAGTCCTGGGATATTGTCAACTAAGTTGGTCCAGGTCTTACCTCCATCCCGAGTCAATTGGAGATTGCCATCATCTGTTCCAACCCAAATCACTTTATCATTTAGTGGTGATTCTTCGATGGTAAAAATGGTACAATGGTTTTCTGCTCCTGAATTGTCCAATGATAATCCACCTGAATTGTCTTGCTTGAGCTTTGCCGGATCATTCGTTGTCAAATCTCCTGACAATTTTCTCCATGTATCACCTCTATCCTCCGAAACGTGCAAAAACTGACTGCCGATGTACAATCGATCCGGATGATTGGGGCTTAAGGCTAAAGCGCCATTCCAGTTGAAGCGTAATTTGGGATCATTAGGTCCGGAATAGGGCTTTACTACCTTAATGTCGCCGTATTTCATATTGTAACGCCATACTCCTTCGCCACTTTGCATCTCCGAATAAATGATAGGCCGTGTCTTATGCTTAAATACTCTAAAACCATCGCCATACCCTACTCCTGTCCATTTTCGTGCACTGACACCTCCATCTAGGGCCTCACTGGGCGCAAACCAAGAACCATTATCCTGCAAGCCGCCGTAGACATTAAAGGGCGTTGCATCATCTATGCTAATTTGATAAAACTGACCAACCGGGATATTATCAACAAAATCATAACTGCCTCCTTTGTTTAAAGACCGATAAACACCTCCATCTGTTCCTATATAAATCATATCCGGATACTTTGGATTAAAGACAATATCATGCAGATCGGAATGAAATCCTCCCATAGGCTTGAACGTCGCACCGCCATCTCGACTAATCGCTCCCATTAATCCGGCCTTGATGACAACATCCGGATCTATGGGATCTACTGCAATTCGCGCAAAGTAAAAAGGACGTACCGTTAGCGCAAAATCTCCATTCATAAAGCGCCAATGCTCCCCAGCATCATCTGAGCGATACATGCCGGCTCTTTTCTTTGCTTCCACCACGGCATACAATCTGTCCGGTTGAGAAGGAGCATAAGCTATGGCTATTCGTCCAAGATCCCCTTTCGGAAATCCATTTTGAATCTTCTTCCAGTGTTGCCCTCCATCGATTGTCTTATAAAGTGCACTACTTTCTCCCCCTGAGACAAAGGACCAAGGCTGCCTTCTAAACTCCCAAAAGGATGCATACATGATGTTTTCATCCCTCGGGTCTACGATCAAATCAGAACATCCTGTCCGCTCATTAATAAAAAGTATTTTTTTCCAGCTCTTTCCCCCATTTATCGTCTTATATACTCCACGTTCCTTACTGTCTCCCCACAATGCACCTAATACACCTACGAACAAAACATTTGGATCTTTCCTAGAAATATGAATACTACTTATCCGCTCTGTATTCTCCAAACCCATATTTTTCCATTTCACTCCTCCATCTTCCGACTTAAAAATCCCACAACCTACGGAAGTGCTATTGCGTGTCCAAGTCTCACCTGTCCCTACCCAAACCACTCCATCAGGATTGATCGGATCAATGGCGATAGTCCCTATCGATTGACAATACTCGTCAAACACGGGGGAAAAGTTTAATCCGGCATCGGAACTCTTCCAAACACCCCCGCCGGCAGTTCCGACAAATACAATATTGGACTTGTTGGGGTGCAATTCAATGTCTGTAATTCGGCCACTGGTTATAGCTGGTCCTATGTGTCGTCCCTGTATCGCATCCAATTGGATGGGTTTGTATTCTTGAGCATATACATTGAAAATAAGAAAAATCAGACAAGAAGAGAATATAAGCTTATTCATAAGTATTATTTTTGTAAAAATAAAATAACATAAAAATATGTAGGAACAGAATAAAATATTGATATTCTCAATATTTCGAGAATAAAATAATTAATGCATTGCTAACCCATGCTATGGATCCGCCCCTAACACAATGTCCCCTCCTTTTTCCATCATAAGGTTTTAAAGGGGGAACCTTTCCCCTGATGTATTATTTACTACTTCCCTGCACCTTGCATTTTAACGGGCTTTTCCTCAGGGGATTTGGCATCCTCCTCAGGAAACTTTAATACGGAAGTATCAAATTCCGGATTGATCTCAAATTTATTCATCACCATGGATTGAACTACATTGCCGTTCATCTTACTAGTCATCTCATAAGGCATAAAGAGGTCTCCCGCTTCCTGGTAATTGCCAAAATATGTCTCCGCTTTTTGTCCCGCCATAGGCCCTACGGGAATCGAGGACTCTTTCATGATCGGCACATAATTCTCCTTATCAAAGTAGTAATATTCCACCGAAGGAATCATCTTTCCATCAATCTTAATAGAGTCTTTTTCCAATTTAACTCTATAGGTCGGTGTACCGTCGATTTCTTTCTCGCCATCAAGACTAACAAGATATCCTTTTTCCTTATAGTCCAGGAAAGGCGAGGGAACATCTTTCACTTGCTTTTTGAGATTCTCCACCATTTCATTATCCTTTTTCTCCGCTTTCATTGTCATGAAATTAACCCCCCAAGCAACTTTTCCATCAAAAGCTAAAAAGATCATTTTTTTGCCTTGAAAATCCGCCTCTTGAAGCATTTCTCCATTCGTAGATTGATATCCCTCAAAAGGAATTTCCATTCCCTGCATCTTCATGACACCAATCGATTTTACTCCTTTTACTTTTTTCCAATTATCCTTTCCACCGGTATTCTCAAAGTAGTGATTCAGAATCTCATCTACATTTTGCCCAAAAGCTCCTATCCCGGCAAATAGTAACAGGACCAATAATACATTTTTCATTTTATTTATTTTATATGAAATAATATCACAAGTATACAATAGAAATCTAACTTCCTATAAAAAAATCAGATAAACGGTACCAAATAATGGACAAACTACAACATTTAAGCCATTTCGTTCTACTCTCCGCTTAAATACTTAACGAAGGGGTATCACAAAATGTTACAGTATCATTCTTAATGCATGCGCCGTCTCGAGCTTTGAGATTATAAGTTATGGGGATCGTGAACCAGAATAGATAGTATATACGATCGACAATCTGGTATATACTTGCCATAGTAGATTAACAGCTGTGGAGTTAATAAAAGTTCGTTCTTCTACTGCGGCGCATTTTGACTTCAAAAGCAAACATTTCCCCTCGTCGCCATAGCCCGCCGCTATGCCTCCTTGGCGAAATACCTGCTTTTTTTGCCAAAATGCCCCTCGCTACGAATTCTAATGCAAGTTTTGGGTTAAACCCAAAACCTGCATTAGACCATTAATTGAACCACATATATTTACGGATGATGTACATTTTAAACCATTGTTTACAAGTTAATTTCGAGTGTGCTTT
>Ga0256841_1002650_pt1 | contig 14017 bp, 15 predicted proteins | sample 356308metaG_FD_185971 | JGI IMG/M metagenome (GOLD analysis project Ga0256841, IMG submission 185971) | Hydrothermal vent microbial communities from Mid Atlantic Ridge, Atlantic Ocean - 356-308 | ecosystem: Environmental > Aquatic > Marine > Hydrothermal vents | place: Atlantic Ocean: Mid...
CCAGTTTGTCGGCGACGGCTTTCTCGTCGAGAGTGGCGGACATCGCCAGCAGCCGCAGATCCTCGCGCAGCGCGGCGTGCAGATCGAGGCAGAGCGCCAACGCCAGCTCCGACTGCAGCGAGCGCTCGTGGAACTCGTCGAAGATCACCAGGCCGGTGTCCGCCAGCTCCGGATCCGCTTGCAGCCGACGCACCAGCATCCCTTCGGTGAGCACTTCGATGCGGGTACGGGGCCCGGCCCGCCGCTCCATGCGCATGTGGTAGCCCACTCGTTCGCCCACCGCTTCGCCCAGCAGCTCCGCCATGTGGCGGGCGGCCATGCGCACCGCGGGGCGGCGTGGCTCCAACAGCAGGATCTTGCGGCCCGCCAGCCAGGGCGCCTCCATGAGCGCGAGGGGCACCCGGGTGGTCTTGCCGGAGCCGGGCGGGGCGGAGAGCACGGCGTGGCCGCGTTCCAGGGCGGCTTGCAGGCGGGGCAGCGCCGCCTCCACGGGGAGCGGAGCAAGGGGCTTCGACGGGGTCATCGGGCGGTGAGGCGGGCGTAGAGCAACGGCAGCTCGGCCGGCAGCTCGGCGGGGTTGCGGATCACCACGAAACCGCCGCTGCCGAAGAGATGGGGCAGGTAGTCGCTCCCCTTCTCGTCGATGGTGACGCAGAAGGGGTGGAAACCGAGGTTGCGCGCCGCCCGCACGGCATGGCGGGTGTCTTCGATGCCGTAGCGCCCTTCGTACTGGTCCAGATCGTTGGGCTTGCCGTCGGTGAGGATGAGCAGCAGCCGCCGGCCCGCTCCCTGCTCCTCGAGCACCCGGGTGGCGTAACGGATGCCGGCGCCCAGGCGGGTGTAGTAACCCGGCTTGAGGGCGGCGATGCGACCACGCACCCGACCGCCGTAGCCTTCGTTGAAGCGCTTCACCAGATGGATGCGGATGGGATCGCGCTTGCGCGAGGAGAAGCCGTAGATGCCGAACTGATCGCCCGTGGCGGCCAGGCTTTCGGCGAAGAGGTAGAGGCTGTCCTGGATCACGTCCAGCACCCGGTGACGATTGTCGATCCAGCTGTCGGTGGAGAGGGAGAGGTCGGCCAGCAACAGGCAGGCGAGATCGCGGGCGCCGGCGCGCATCTCCCGATAGAGGTTGTCGGCGGCCACCTGGCATCCGCCGGCGCGGTCGGTGCGGTAACGTAGATAGGCGTCCAGATCCACCTCCGAGCCGTCGGGCCGCGCCTTGTGCCAGATGCGCGCCGGCGCCAGCGCCTGGAACTGACTGCGCAGCTTGGCCGCGGTCTTTTTCAAGCGGTCGGGCAGTGGCAGGGGCTCGGCGTCGGCGGCCACCAGTTCCATGGCGCGGCAGTGGTCGGGGATGAGGCGGCGCTGTTTCCAGTGCCACTCGGGAAGCAGAATGCCGTCGCGCACCACCAGATCGTCTTCCGCCTCCGAAGGCAGATCCAGGTCGAACTTGAGGCGCGTCCTCGCCGCCTTGCCCTGGCGGGTGACGCTGATCTTGTCGAGATCGCGCGCCACCTCGTCGGCGCGGCTCTCATCCTCCTCGTCCTCGGTGCCCCGGTCCACGTGGACGTGTTCGCCCCAGGAGAAGATGTTCTCCATGCGCACCGTGATCAGCCCCCGGTCGCTGTCGGGCTGCTCCGCCTGCTCGGTGGGCTTGCGGGGCACCTCTTCCAACTCTTGCGAGGGGCTGCCCGCCGCCCGCGGATCACGAGGCGGCTCCACCGCCGGTGCCACGCTGGAGGCGGGAGGATTGGGATGGAGCCACAGGAGCACCGGAGCCGGCGGCCTGGAGGCGGGAGGCAGCCGCTTTTCGCTGCCGGGCTCGATGAGAGCGTTGCGGATGGCGCTCTCCTGGGCCCTTTCGTCTTCCGGCAGGCGGCGCGGGTCGGGGCGCTGTTGGAGATGGGCGCGGACCAAGGCCTGATAGCGGTTCCAGAGCCCGGGCCACCGCTCCAGGGCGGCAAGGGTGAGTTGCTGGTTGCGCCGGAACCAGGGGGCGGCGTTCGCCTTCGGCGCCATGGCGGCCAGCGCCGCCAGCCAGAGGTAGAGGTTCCGGTTGAGGGAAGGTTCGGGAAAGGCGTCGATCAAGGGGGGCAGGCGTAGAGCGTTCTGGTCCAACCAGGCCAGATGGAACCTTTTGTGGGTGCCGGCCACCCGCTGCAGCAGGCTGCGGCGGACGTTCATCTCGCTGGCGTCGGCGCCGGCCACCTCCAGCGCGCCGTCCCCGCCGAGGGCGCGGAACCAGATGCCCAGCAGCCGCTCCATCTCGTCGAGCCTCACCGCCGCTTCCGGGTATCGGACTTCGCTGTGGCGGGTGACCAGGCGGTGCCACCAGCCGCCTACTTTTTCTTCCAGCTCGGTCAGTTCGACCAGGTCGGATACCCGCCAGATCATGGTCTTTCCCTTGCGGTCATGCCGTTTCCCGACGCCGGAGCCGAAAGGAGAGGGTCAGAGAAAACGCCCGAGGATCGGGTAGCGGTAACATTGTCCGGCCATCGCCTTGGTAAGCCCCAGCAAACCAGGGATCGTCAGCGGCAGCACCACCAGCAGGGTGTAGACCTCCAACGCCACCAGGCTCTGGATGCTCACCAGATCGTTCAGGTCGGAATAGGCGCCGCTCCAGGCGGCCACCAGGTTGATGACCAGGAACAGGCCCGTAGAGAAGAGCGCGGTGATCCAGGGCTGTTTCAGATGACACTCTACCAGCAGATTGGCGTTGTTGCGGTGGCGGAAGTAGAGGATCGCCAGCGGCAGCAGCGCCACGAGCGGAAAGAGCAAGTTGAGCAGAAACAGGCTTTCACCGGCGATGGCCAACCCTTTGCCGGGATTGTGGCGTTCCTGTTCGTTCATGACTGTCTCCTTCATGGAAAGGTGATGGCGATGATCTCGTCGAGGGCTCTCAAGGTCTCCTCGTCGTCGGTGAGCGGCTCCGCCAGGGCGGCGTGGCACGCCTGGGCGGGCGGCACGCCGCTGTCGATGAGGCGCGCGGCGTAGATCAGCAACCGGGTGGAAGCCGCCTCCTCCAAGTCGTGCTCCTTGAGCACGCGCAGCGAACCGGCCAGCTTCACCAGGGAGGCGGCCAGCGCCTGGTCGATGCCGGTCTCTTCGATGAGGATCCGTTGTTCCAGGTCCGGCGGAGGGAAGTCGAAGCTCAGGCCTACGAAACGTTGGCGGGTGGAGGGCTTCATCCCCTTGAGCAGATTCTGGTAGCCGGGGTTGTAGGAGACCACCAGCATGAACTCGGGCGGCGCTTTCAGGGTCTCGCCGGTGCGCTCCAGTGGCAGGATGCGGCGGTCGTCGGTGAGCGGGTGGATCACCACTGTGGTGTCCTTGCGCGCCTCCACCACCTCGTCCAGATAGCAGATGGCTCCCTCGCGCACGGCTCGGGTCAGTGGGCCGTCCACCCAGAAGGTGCCGGAATCGCCGATGAGATGGCGCCCCACCAGATCGGCAGCGGTGAGATCGTCGTGGCAGGAGACAGTGTAGAGGGGGCGCTGCAAGCGGGCGGCCATGTGCTCGATGAAGCGGGTCTTGCCGCAGCCGGTGGGTCCTTTGATCATCGCCGGCAGCCGGTTGCGCCAGGCGTGCTCGAACAGGCTCACCTCGTTGCCTTGCGGCAGGTAGAAAGGAATGGGCTCGGTCAAGGCTTTGAAAACTCCTCGAAGTTGTTCCTGCTTTGGCGGCCGCATCGGCCGAGAAAGTGGCGGAGGCTTTCTCGTCGCCTCGGCTTCACGGCCCCGCCGATCTTTCGCCTGCCATTTCGACCGATCGTGATGCCGAGGGCGGGGCGGAGGTGAGGCGAGCTACAGGGTTCTCCAAAAAGCGGCGGTCACTAGTGTACCCACCAGCACCAGCCAGATGAAGATGGCCCAGCGCCAGGGGCCCGCCACCCATCTCAGGCCCATGAAATGGTCGCCGATGAGCTGCCCCTTGAGCAAGGCGAAGCCGAATACTAGGAAGGCGAAGAAACGCCCCGAAAGGTGGTTCACCCCGACGAACCAGGTAATGAAGGTGAGCAGCAGGAGCGTCAGATAGACCCAGGTGCACGGTCGCAGAAGAAAGCGTGGTTCGTTCATCTCCGGTCACCTCATCACATAGACCAGGGGAAAGAGGATCATCCACACCAGATCCACCATGTGCCAATAGCTGGCGCCGGTCTCCACGCCGGTGTGTTCGGCGGCGCTGTAGCACCCCCTTCTCGCCTTCAGCGCCACCGCCAGCAGGATGACCATGCCCAGGATCACGTGGAGGAAATGGAAGAAGGTGAGAGAGAGATAGAACATATAGAAGGTGTTGGTGCTGAGATTGATCCCTTGGGAGAAATGGTGGTGGTATTCGGCGCTCTTCACCAGCAGGAAGAGGGTTCCCATGGCCAGGGCCGCCAAGAGCCAGTGGAAACAGCGGCGGCTGTCGTCCTGGCGGATGGAAGCCACCGCCCGGACCACGAAGTAGGAGCTGGTGATCAGCGCCACGGTGTTGATCAAGGCGGCGTTGCGGTCCAGGGTGAGCTGGTAGGTGTTGAACAGCTCCACGTGGTTGGCGCGGGTGAAGGCGTAGGCCGCGAAGAAGATGCCGAAGGCCAGCAGCTCCGCCAGGATGAAGATCCAGATCACCAGATCTCCAGGCGGCCAACGGGGCTTTTCCATGTTTTTCATCCTGTTTCTCGTTCCTGGAATGACACAAGGCGGATGATGCTTCATCCGCCTTGTGCGTTTCCATGGGAATTCGCAAGGGGCCGGTCTCGGCCCCTTGCGTTCCCGGGTCAGGAAGCGGCGACCACTTCGCCTTCCACCGTCGCTTCGGGCTCTCTGGAGCCGACGAAGAAGCTGGCGACATAGACGATGAGGCCGGCCAGGAACACCAAGCCCGTCAGTTCACGCAGCACGTAGAAGAGCTCGATCTTCGACTGCACCACCATGAAGGGCAGGGGATTGTCGGAGAAACGCTGCAGATAGACCTGCAGGATGCCCGCTGCGGTGAGGAACAGGGTGATGAAGACGATGGAGATGGTCATCAACCAGAATGACCACATCTCCAGCACCTGGGACTTGTTGCTGTTGGCCGCCTCGCGCCCGCGCAGCAGCGGCATGGCGTAGGAGATGATGGCCAGGTTGATCATCACATAGGCTCCATAGAAGGCCATGTGGCCGTGGGCCGCGGTGATCTGGGTGCCGTGGGTGTAGTAGTTCACCGGGGCGAGGGTGTGGAGGAAGCCCCACACGCCGGCGCCCAGGAAGGCCATCACCGCGGTGCCCAGGGCCCAGAGGACGGCCGCCTTGTTGGGATGGTTGCGGCGGCGCTTGTTCACCATGTTGAAGGCGAACACCGTCATCATGAAGAAGGGGATGGGCTCCAGCGCGGAGAAGATGGAACCCCACCACTGCCAGAACTCCGGCGTGCCGATCCAGTAGTAGTGGTGGCCGGTGCCCACGATACCGGTGATCAGGGTCATGGCGATGATCACATAGAGCCACTTCTCGATCACCTCGCGGTCCACGCCGGTGGTCTTGATGAGGATGAAGGCGAGGATGGAGCCGAGGATCAGCTCCCAGACGCCTTCCACCCAGAGGTGCACCACCCACCACCAGTAGTACTTGTCCCAGACGATGTTGGTGGGGTTGAAGAAGGCGAACAGGAAGAAGACCGCCAGGCCGGTGAGCCCCATGAGCAGCACCAGGTTGATGACGGTCTTGCGCCCTTTGAGAATGGTGAAGCCGATGTTGGCCAGGAAGGCCAGGGCCACCACCACGATGCCCAGCTTGGTGATGGTGGGCTGCTCCAGGAACTCCCGTCCCATGGTGGGGAAGAGATCGTTTTGGGTGAGCTTGGCCAGATCGGCGAAGGGCATCACGATGTAGCCCACGATGGTGGCGGCGCCGGCGGCCAGAAAGATCCAGAACATCAGCTTGGCCAGCCAGGGCATCACCAGATCGGTCTCCGCCTCTTCAGGCACCAGGTAGTAGGCGGCGCCCATGAAGCCGAAGATCAACCAGACGATGAGCAGGTTGGTATGCACCGCGCGGGCCTGGTTGAAAGGAAGGGTGGGGAAGAGAAAATCGCCCCAGATGTATTGCGCGCCGATGATCAGCCCGAACAGGATCTGACCCACGAACAGACCGATGGCCGCAATGAAGTAGAGCTTTGCAACCTTCTGTGATTGGTATTTCATGACGATTGCTCCTTAAGAAACCTGTTGACCTGTCAGCCTTGGGGAGTGGGCGGCCAGTTGCGGTTGGTCTTGACTCCCGAGACGTATTTGAGGAATTGGGCCACGGCCTCGAGCTCCTCGTCGCTCAGGTTGAACTGGGGCATGCTGCGGCGTCCCGGCACTCCATTCACCGGGCGGCTCTTGATGAAGGCCTTGATGGCGTCGGTGCTGCCGAACCGCTTGTAGACGTTGCCCAGCTCGGGTGCAAAATAGGCGCCCTCGCCCAGCAGGGTGTGGCAACCGATGCAGTCGTTCTCCTCCCACACCTTCTTGCCCAGGGCCACCGTGTCGTTGATCGCTTCGTGGTTGTCACGCTCCGGCACCACGGAATGGGTCTGGAAAGTCAGGGCCAGGAACAGGAGGAAGAAAAAGGCCGTTCCCCCGTAGAAGATGTTCCTGGCCATGGCTTTGGTAAATGCCTGTGCCATAACAGCTTTCTCCCTTGATGAAATCGAGTGTGGAAGGATACTTTGCCAGATTGGGCGGATTGCGCTTTGACGCAAGTCAATTGCTATAATCGAGACAACGTTCCCAAACGGGCGGGAAACCTTGCTCCATGCAGCAAAACTTCAGGAATCACCTGCTGTTTCAGCGGCTTTCCGAAGCGCAACTGGCCGAGGTGGAAGAGCGGGCGCGGGTGTTGCGCTTGGAGGATGGGCAGTATCTGTTCCGGCAGGGTGATCCCGCGGCCCGTTTCTACATTCTCTTGGAGGGGCGAATCAAACTCTTCCGCCTGGCTCCCGACGGCAACGAGAAGGTGATCGAGCTGGTGGACGCCGGCCAGTCTTTCGCGGAGGCGCTCATGTTCCGCAACGCGCCCCGCTATCCGGTCTGTTCCCAGGCGCTGGGCAAAAGTTCGGTGTTGAGCATCGACGCGGAGCACTACAAGCAGCTGCTGCGCGGCTCCGTGGATCTCTGCATGGCCTTGATGGCCGACATGAGCTACCGTCTTCGCGTCCTCATCCGCGAAATCGACGACCTCTCTCTCCACAGCGCCACCTGTCGCGTGGCGGCTTTTCTTCTCACCCATGCGCCGGAAGATGCGGTCGAATTTGAGCTGGATGTCCCAAAACACGTCATTGCCTCCCGCCTTTCGGTGAAACCCGAGACCTTTTCCCGCATAATCAAGAACCTGAAATCGAGGGAGGTGGTCGAGATCAAGGGCAGCCGGGTTCGCCTGCTGGACCGCGCGGCGCTCGAGCAGGTGGCCGACGTGTGCGCCCTGCCTGTGGACGCCTCCTGAAGCGCTTTTCCTTTCGTCGATTGCATTGGAGGCGTCTCCTTGCCGTGGTCGAGACTGCTGTCGGTTTTCTGTATGCTGCTGCTTTTGGGGGGCTGTGAGTCGGTTTCCCGCAAAGGGGAAGAGCACGCCGCTCCGGTGCGCGCCGAACCCGTGGTTCAGCCTTTGCACGTGCGCTGGCGAGAGAGCGCGGCCGCGCTTTCCCTCGATGTCCTTCTCTCCCGCTTCCATGGGGCCACGCTGAAGCGCCTGCTGCGCAAGATGGCGGCTTCGCCCCTTCCGCTTCCGAAACTGGAGAGGCGGTTGGCCTCGGCGGGCGCCACCGCGCGCCGCGCCAGGAAGATCGTGGCCGGCCTCTTCGGTTATCGACAGGAGGGGGGCGTTCGGCTCAGCCATGAGGAGAGACGACTCTGGCGCCGTCTTGCCGCCGTGGCGAGGGGAAAGAAAGACAGCTCTGCCGTGGACTCGACCGATCTCGTCCGCGCCCGCCACTCGCTGGTGGCGCAAACGGCCAAGGCCTGGTTTCATCTGCAGGGTATCCGGCAACTGCGGCGCCGGGCGCAGGAGATGCGCGACCTCCATGAGCAGATCGTGGCCCGGCTCCAGATCAACAGCCGCCTGGAGCGGGGCGGGCGCGATGGCGTTCTCGCGGCGCGCAAGGAGCTGGCACGTGCCGACAGCCGGGAGAAGCAGCTCTACCGGGCCGAGCGCCTGGCGCGAGAGGCGTTGCGCCAGCTTGCTGGAAGCACGCTGAAGGAGACGCCGCCGGACGCGGATGGGGTGTCTCAACTACCGGCTGCGCTGCCTTTGGAACGGCTGGCGCAGCGGAGCGATCTGCATGGCACTCTCTTGCGGCTCCAGCAGCAAAAATTGAAGCCGGTGTGGCCGAAAGTAGCGCTCACCACCAAGCATGGCCGGGCCAGCGCCGAACTCTCCCGCCTGGAACGGTTGGCCGAGAAAGCGCTGTTGGAGCGGTTCTCGCTGCATCCGGCGACCGAACCCCAGCGAGTGGCGGCCAAGGCGTTCGCGGCGACGCTTCGGGTGGTTCTTCGCGAGGTGAAAGGCGCGCTCGTAGGTGTGCGCCGGCTTGAGGCGCAGCGCAAAGAACTGCGCCAGCGGCTCCGGCGGGCCCGCAAGGAGGTGAATCGCCTGCGCGCCCGTTACAGCGCCCGCCGGGCACGGCTGCTGGAGATCCTTCAAGCGCAACTTCGGCTCACCGACATCGCCGCCCGTTCGGCTTACGTCGATCGGCGCCTTCAGGACCAGAAGGTAACGGCCCATTTCGTTCTCGCCATGCCTTGATCGTCCCTTCGTTCCCGCTTTTTTCGAGGCTCTTGACGCAGCTCAATTGAATTTTTCCGAGCGCGCCTCATCTTGTTCGGGCAGGTAGCGAGCTTCATTCCATCGAATTGGAGGAGAGAAACATGGCGAAAGGCAAAAAGAAATCGAAGGAAAAGGCATTGGCCAAGGCGCCGCGGCAGGCCGAAGGCGGTCTGTTGACGACGCTGGAGCAGCAGATGGCCGATCTCGAGAGGCGTTTCGACCGCTTGCTGCAGGGCGGCTGGCCGCCGCTCTCCTGGGAGCTGCCTACCTTTTCCGAGTTGGAGCGTCAGGCACCCCGCGTGGACCTGCTCGACAAAGGCAAGAAGCTGGTGGTGCGGGCAGAGATTCCAGGCGTGAAGAAAGAGGATGTGGATGTCACCGTCTCCGACCACAGCCTCACCATCCGGGCCGCCACCCGGCAGGAGAAGAAAACGGAGAAGGACAACTACCTCCAGCGGGAGATCGTCACCAGCAGCTTCGTGCGCACCCTGCCGCTGCCGGAAGCGGTGGACGGCAGCCGGGCCAAGGCGAAGGTGAAGAACGGAATCCTGCACATCGTGCTGCCCAAGGCCGAGAAGGGAACCCAGCAGTCGATCAAGGTGAAGTGAATCCGGACGGTTCCGTCAGGCCTCCGTGCGGAGGGCTTGGCGGGACAGCAAGATCACTGGTAACGCTTGAGGATGGCCTTGCGGGCGCGCTTGTACTCCTCTTCGGTGAGCAGCCCTTTCTTGTAGCTCTCCTCCAGATCCTGCAGCTCTTGCCCCATGGTGGTGGTGGTCACGGTGGATTTCACTTCGGCGCCGCCGCCCCCGCAACCGGCAAGGGCGAGAAAGGCGGCCAGCAGAAACGTTTGCGGCAAAGCGACTCTTTTCATTGCGCTACTCCAAAGAGAGTGATCCGGTTTCGTCACGCTGGATTATATAGTAGTAACCCGGCAGCAGGGGGCGGCGGTCTGGCGCGCTTCCAGGATGGTGCCGGTGATCGGATTGGGGCGGAACAGGGTGCACCCCTTGAGGCCCAGCTTCCAGGCGCGTGAATAGACGTCGCGGAACGCCTCGAAGGGGTAGTCGGCGGGAATATTGATGGTCTTGGAGATGGCGTTGTCCACGTGCCGCTGCAAGGCCGCCTGCATGCGCAGATGGTGTTCGGGCTTGAGCTGGCCGGCGGTGACGAAAAACTCCGGCGGCGTCGTCTTCCCGGAGTGGCGCTCCTGCCAGAGGTGCCAGGCGTAGTCTTCCAGTTCGAAAGAGGAGCGGCTGCCGTCGGCACCGGTCACCTGCCGTCTCTGTTGCAGGCTGAAAATCGGCTCGATGCCGCTGCTGAGGTTGTTGGCCAGCAGGCTGATGGTGCCGGTGGGAGCGATGGCGACGAGATGGCTGTTGCGGATTCCGTGCCGCCGGATCTCTCGGCGGAGCTCCCCGGGCAGGGAACGGACGAAAGGACGGTCGAGATAGGCGTCGCGGTCGAACCAGGGAAAGGCTCCTTTCTCCCGGGCGAGTCCGACGGAGGCCGAGTAGGCGGCATGGGTGATGGCCTCCATGATTCTCTCCGCCTGTCGTACCCCCTCTTCGCTGTCGTAGCGCAGCCCCAGCATCGCCAGGGTGTCGGCCAGGCCGGTGAGCCCCAGACCGATGCGGCGGCTGCCCTGAGCTTGGTGCCGCTGCGCCTCCAGGGGAAAGCGGGAGAGGTCGATGACATCGTCCAGGAAGCGCACGGCGTCGTCCACCGTGCCGGCCAGCGCGTCCAGGTCGATGGAGGCTCCGGCGTCGAAAGGGGCGCGCACGAAGGCGGTGAGGTTGACGGAGCCAAGATCGCAGGCGCCGTAGGGGGGCAGCGGAATCTCGCCGCAGGGGTTGGTGGCGCTGATCCGTTCGCGGTAGCCGAGATTGTTCCAGCGATTGATGCGGTCGATGAAGAGCACGCCGGGCTCGGCGTGGTCCCAGGCGGCGCGCACCAGCGTCTCCCAGAGCGCAGCGGCGTCCACCCGTTTCACCACCTTGCAGGGAACGGCCGCTTCCGCACCGCTCCAGCGGCGCCAGATCAGTTCGTCCCCCGCCTCGGCTTCGAAAGCGGAATGGGGAAAGAGGAGGGGCCAGGATTCGCCGGCCTCCACCGCTTTCATGAAGCGGTCGCTCACCAGCACCGAAAGGTTGAAGCAGGAGAGGGCGCCGGCCTCCGACTTGGCTGCGAGGAACGCTTCGATGTCGGGGTGATCGCAGCGCAGGGTGGCCATCATGGCGCCACGGCGCGTGCCGGTGGAGAGCAGGGTGGTGCACATGGTGTCCCAGATGCGCATGAAGGAGACGGGACCGGAGGCGATGGTGCCCGACTCCCGAGCCGGCGTGCCCCGGGGGCGCAGCGTGGAGAAGTCGTAGCCCACGCCGCCTCCCTGCTGCATGGTCAGCGCGCCCTCCTTCAGAGCCTGGAAAATGCCGTCGAGCGAGTCCTCGATGGGGCCCATGACGAAGCAGTTGAAGAGCGTCACCCGGCGTCCCGTGCCGGCGCCGGCCAGAATGCGGCCGCCCGGTAGAAAGCGGAAGTCCCGCAACAGCCATTCGAAACGGGAGCGCCAGCGGGAGGCGTGCCGGGGTTCCACGGCGGCCACCGCGGCCGCCACCCGCCGCCAGCTGTGCACGATCCCCTCCTCTTCCCCGTGGCGATACTTCTGCGCCCAGATGTGGCGGGAGAGCGGATTGAGAAAAGGGTCGTCTCTCATCGTCGTACCTTATCTTCTTTCACGCCATCGGGCGCGCAGGCGGGCGAGCCGCTGGCGCCGCAGGGCGCGGATGGCCTCCCCCACGGCTTTGCCGGTGAGATGCGGCGCCACCTGGCCGGCGTCCACGGCGGCGGCCTCGGCGAGCGCCTCCCGCAGATAGTCCACGCCGGGAGGGCGCACCTCTTCGAATCCCTTGCGCCCCCGGGCGTCCGCCTCGCAGGCCACCAGGAAGCGCTCGAACTCCCGCGGTTGGCGGAAGGCGTCGAGCTCCTCCAGGAGGCGCAGAAGGGTGGCGGGCTTCATCTCCAGGGCGCGGTGGACCGCCAGGTGGTGGCGCGCGGTGCGGCGCGCCAGGCGGTGGTAGTGCCGGGGAGCCTTGAAACGGCGGCAGAAGCGGTCCACCAGGGGGACGCCCAGGGCCTCGTGCCCCGGGTGGCTGGGCCACTGCTCCGGCGGCGTGGCCGCCTTGCCCAGGTCGTGGAGGAGCACGGCGAAACGTACCCGGGGGTCCGGGGTGAGACGGGCCGCCGCGTCGAGAGCCAGCAGAAGGTGCTCTCCGGTGTCGATCTCGGGGTGGTACTTCGCCGGTTGGGGAACGCCGAAGAGCGCGTCGATTTCGGGAAAGAGCGCTTTCAGCGCTTCCACGTCGCGGAGCACTTCCACGAAGCGGCGGGGGTGGGGGGCGGCCATGGCCTTCTGGAGTTCCTGCCAGACGCGCTCGGCGGTGAGGTGGGCCAGCTCGCCGGAACGCGCCAGTTCGCGGGCCAGTTTCGCGGTTTCCGGCGCCACCCGAAAGTCGAGCCGGGCGGCGAAGCGGGCCAGGCGCAGCACCCGCAGAGGATCCTCCACGAAGGCCGGACCCACGTGGCGGAGAACGCCCGTCTGCAGATCTTCGGCGCCGTGGAAGGGATCGACGAGCCGCCCGTCGGGCGTCATGGCCATGGCGTTGATGGTGAAGTCCCGGCGCGCCAGATCCTCTTCCAGGGTGACGTCCGGGGCGGCGTACACTTGGAAACCGGTGTGTCCCGGCGCCGTCTTGCGCTCGGTGCGGGCCAGGGCGTACTCCTCGCCCGTGCGGGGGTGGAGAAAGACGGGAAAGTCGCGTCCCACCTGGCGGAAACCGCGCCGCCGCATCTCTTCCGCGGAGGCGCCCACCACCACCCAGTCGCGGTCCTGGTGGGGCAATCCCAGCAGCCGGTCGCGCACCCAGCCGCCCACCACGTAGGCTTGCAGGCCGGCCGCCGGATCGCCGTCCCTCATTTCAGCTCCGAGGGGATCCAGTCTTCCTCCTCTTCCCGCTGTTGCCACTGTTCGATGAGGCGCCGGGCGCGCTCCGCGTCCGCTTCAGCCACCTGCACCTGGAGGGTTCCCAGCGCCGGCAGCTCCCCCATGGCGCCTTGAAGATAGTCGCCGGCGACCCGCGCCTCGATCCCTTCGCCCACGAGCAGGATCTTTACGGCGTGGGCTTCGATGGAGTTCAGTGGATGGAAGACGGTGATCATCCCTCGTAGGTGAGCGCCTGGCCGTGAGTGCCTTTGCTGTCGGGGCCCATGAGCCAGAGATAGAGCGGCATGAGCTTTTCCGGCGGCTTCACGCTCTCCGGCCGCTCGCCCGGAAAGACCCGCCGGCGCAGCGCCGTCCGGGTGGGGCCCGGATCCACGCTGTTGACACGGATGGGACTGTTCTCCAGCTCCTCGGCCAGAAGCTGCATCAGCCCCTCCAGGCCGAACTTGCTCACCGCGTAGGCGCCCCAGAAAGCTTTGGCCCGCCGGCCCACGGCATCGGAAGTGAAGAGGAGCGCGGCGTCTTCGGCCTGCAGCAGCAGCGGCAGCACCGCCTGGGTCAGCATGAAGGGCGCATTGAGGTTTACCTGCATCACCTTGTGCCACTCCTCGGCGTCGTAGTCCTTGATGCGGCTGAGGTAGGGAAGGGAGGCGGCATTGTGCAGGACGCCGTCCAGCCGGCCGAAGGTCTCCTCCAGCTTCGAGGCCAGCTCGTCGAATTCGTGGGGGGTGGCGCCTTCCAGGTGCATGGGGTAGATGGCCGGGGTGGGGCCGCCGGCCGCTTCGATCTCGTCATAGGCCGACTCCATGCCTTGCAGGTCCTTGTCCAGCAGCACCACGGTGGCGCCATGGCGGGCGAAGGCGAGCGCGGCCGCGCGGCCGATGCCGTCGGCGGCGCCGGTGACCAGGACGACGCGCTCCTGGAGCAGATCGGGGGCGGGTTGGTAATCCTGCATGGTCATGAGAGGTTGGCCGGGATCGCCTTAGTCTACCGCAGAAGGGGATCCTTCAGTACTTGGGTTCGAGCCCGCCGCCAACGGTCGGCCCCGTCATGCTTCCGTTCCGGAGGCTTTTCCGGTTCGAGACTGCGCTGCGGCGACGGCTCCCCCCTTTTGAAGAAGGCCGGCCAGCAGAGCGGTGGCGGCGACGCTCCAGACGATGGCCGGCCCGGAGGGCAGATCGGCCACCGCCGAGAGGAACAGACCCAGCGCGTAGCCGACGGCGCCGACGAGCCAGCCCCGCCG
>Ga0256841_1002651_pt1 | contig 14015 bp, 10 predicted proteins | sample 356308metaG_FD_185971 | JGI IMG/M metagenome (GOLD analysis project Ga0256841, IMG submission 185971) | Hydrothermal vent microbial communities from Mid Atlantic Ridge, Atlantic Ocean - 356-308 | ecosystem: Environmental > Aquatic > Marine > Hydrothermal vents | place: Atlantic Ocean: Mid...
ATCTTTTGCCGGGTATCGAGATCTATGGCCAGAACGAGATCTATGAATTAGCAAAGAGCCCAGATGCACTGACCCGGGTATTGGATCGTTTTCTTCCCGACAGTCTGGAACAGCGGGAACGGCTCGACCTGGCTTATAGAAAGTTAAGAGAAAACGGCCAGCGGTTATTGAAGGCGCTTGAGCAAAGAGAAGAAGTCGAGCAGAAAATCGCCCAACTTCCCAAGCTGGAAGAGCAGGCTCGGCAGTTTAAGGAACAGGGGCTGGAAGAGCAGCTCAAGCTCGTGCCCTTGTTGGAAAAGGAACGGCAGTTCTCGCCACGCATGGAGGAAGAAGTCAGGAGGGTTAGGGCTGCGGTGCGACAGCTGCAGGATTCTCTTCCGGATCTGATCTTTTTGAGCGATAAGGCGCTGAATGGGCTGCCACATGCTGATTTGTTACGCAAGGGACGAGATGTCCTTGAAGCGCTGGGCAAGACCCTGCGGCAAAAATTGAATGAGATTGAACAGGCGATTGATGCTTCAAGCGAAGCGCTTCAGCAGGTGGTCAGGCAGGTTCGAGCCGCCTTAAAAGAATCAGAACGACAGTTGGAGAAGGAGTTCTCGAAATTGCCTGAGGTCGCCGGTAAGGACGGTAAAGAGGTAGGCAGAGCCTATCAGATGCTGTTACGGCAAATTGAAGAGATCAAGCCTGCTGAAGTCAGAGCACGAACGATTGATGCGTTGATTAAAGAGTTGGAACAGGAACGCCGCAACCTGCTTGGAGAGATATCGGATCTGCGCAGCGCACGAATCACTGCCAAGCAGGAAGCTGTCATGGGTCTCAACAAACGGCTCAAGGGAAAGCTCAGGATACACATCGTTCCCGATGGTTTGCGCCAGCCATTGCGGGATTTTCTCCAGCGGCTGCCGGGTGTAGGCGATCGGAAGACGCAATGGGTAGACAGTGCTGAGGGATTGACCATACTCGGTTTAGTAGCCGCTATCCGCGATGGCAAGGATGCGCTGATGCAAAAGGGATGGGGCATTACGTCTGGCCTGGCGGAAACACTCACTCATTTGTCATCGGCACTGATATATGAACTTGAGTCTATAGACCTGCAGGATCGTGTCACCCTGGAACTCAATGTGGCACATGCGGGTGAGGAGAAATACCGTGATCTGCACCGCCTTTCTACAGGGCAGCAGTGCACGGCCATCCTGCACCTGCTCCTTCTGGATAACCACGATCCGCTGATTATGGACCAGCCGGAGGACAACCTTGATAACGCCTTTATTGCCGATCGGATCGTGCAGGAATTGCGTTCAGCCAAGACGGAACGACAGTTCCTGTTCGCTACCCACAATGCCAACATTCCTGTCTTTGGCGATGCCGAGTGGATCGGCGTCTGTTCCGCGAGCGAAGAACATGCCGAAATGCCCTTGGAGGCTCAAGGATCGATCGATATCCCGGTGATACGGGACCAGGTAGCAAATATTCTGGAAGGTGGCAAGGAGGCCTTCATGCAGCGCAAAGAGAAATACGGGTTTGATTACTGATGACCAAGTCCGAGCTGTTGGAGCTGATTGCCAACGGCGAGAACTCAGGAGTCGAGTTCAAACGCGACGATATCCGTCCAGAGCAGTTGGCCAAGGAGGTGGTGGCGCTTGCCAATTTTCAAGGCGGGAAAATCATTCTGGGCGTCGAGGACGATGGAACGGTCACCGGGATCCAAAGAGAGGATCTGGAGCACTGGGTCATGGATACGGTTTTCGGGCGCTATGTGCATCCGATGATTCTTCCGTTCTATGAAGAAATCCAGGTGGATGATGCGCATCGGGTGGCGGTGATCAGCCTCACCCAGGGCACTGCGAAACCGTATGTCGTAAGGCACAACGACAGGGAAGACATCTATGTGAGGGTTGGCAGTGTATCGCGTCTGGCGACCCAAGAGCAGCAGGCGCGACTCTTTGCGTTGGGCGGTATGCTGCATGCCGAGTTGCTGCCGGTATCCGGTAGTGGATTGGGTCATTTGTGCCAGGAGCGGCTGACGGATTACCTTACAACGGTGGTGGGTGACCCGGAGCCGCCGGCCAGCGGCTCGGCATGGGAAAGGCGCTTGTGTGGCCTGGGGTTCATGGTGGAGCGTGAGGATGGTTCACCAGTTTGCACAATAGCGGGCCTGGTGCTGTTTGGACACGCTCCCAGAAGGCTCTTGCCACAGGCAGGGATCCGATGGATGGCTTTCGATGGGAATGACAAGACCTATAAGGCTTTGGATGATCGCCTGATAGACGGTCCCATGGTCGCGCTCTGGCGCGAAGACAACGGAAATCGCGAACTTGCGGAAAACGGATTGATAGAGAATTTCATCGACGTTGCCCGCCCTTTCCTGTCCGAGGAAACTGAGCCGCTGGGGGAGACGATGCGCCGGGAAAGGCATTGGCACTATCCACTGGACGCACTGCGAGAGGCCATCGTCAATGCCTTGGCTCACCGTGACTGGACGCGTTATGAGGAGATAGAAATCAGCCGTTACAGCGACAGGCTGGAAATCATCAGTCCAGGAGCATTGCAAAACTCGATGACGGTGGAAAAGATGATCGCCGGACAGCGTTCGCCACGTAACCCATTGGTGGTGGATGTGTTGAGGGACTACGGCTATGTGGATGCCCGTGGGATGGGGGTGAGAAACAAGATCATTCCGCTGGTGAGGGAAAGCAGTGGCACCGACCCGGTTTTTGAGGCAACAGAAGATTATCTGAAGCTGATTATTCCCCAAGGTCAGGATCAGGGTGAGTGATCACGATGCTTTCATCTGATGCTACAAGTGTCATCGAACACCTTTACCTTTCCCTTTCGGCTGCTTCAAGATACAACCCAAGTGACGTCGTTGCACCTGCGGCAATCCTTTGGACAGACCACGATGCGCAGTGGATGCCGATCATCCCGCAGCTTCGGCGACTTGCTCCGCAACTACTGACCTTGGGTGAGTATCAGCCTGATCAACGAACGGGTCCGGCAATCTGGCTTCGAACCGTGGTGGATGGTGCATTGCCGGAAATTGAGATCCCGGAAGGGAACGTACCAATCCTGTACCTGCCCAACGTGAGTCGGCAGGAGCTCCGTGCCGTTCAGGAATGTCCGGATGCGCTCAAGCCCTTGGTCGAGTTGCAATATCGAGGGGTATGTTGGACGCAGAAGAATGGCAAGGACTGGACGGTGGAAGCGTTCCTCGTTTCTAAGGAAGGTGGATTGGGTCTTGATGTCGCCCGGGGTGCAGCTACCAGGCGCGCCATGCTGGGTGCACTGGTGGAGCTTGCCACCACCCCGGTCGAGCGGCTGAAAGGCAAGCGGCTCGAGGCCGAAGATTTCGACCGGCTCTTTTCTGACGATCCGGTGAAGGACCTGCTCTTGTGGCTGAGTAACCCCCAAGCAGTCAAATCCGAATGGAACAGTGGCCGATGGGCAGCGTTCAAGTCACGCTGCAAGGCGGAGTTCAAGTTCGACCCCGACAAGGACGGCGAGCTGGTCGGCGCGGAGCTGCTGGGCAGGCAAGAAGGACCCTGGGCCACCGTATGGGAGCGATTCGCCGAATCTCCGGTGCTGTATCCGGGGGTACCAGAACTGCTACGCAAGGCGATGCCATCGGATCTCTTTGTGGAACCCATCTCCTCGTGGCCTCAGAACAATGAGGGTGCGGAAAACGAGTTGCGAAAGTCATTGCTCGCTCTAGAGAACTTGACACCGTCCAAGGCGCGTGAGCAAGTACTGGAACTGGAGAAGCGCCATGGCCAAAGACGAGAGTGGGTATGGGCAAAATTGGGACAGACACCTCTCGCGAATGCGATTGGACACCTTGCTCGGCTGGTAGAGGTTACTGCAAGCAAACTCGGTGGTTCCTCGCCGGCGGAAATGGCCAAGTTATATGCTGATGGTGCTTGGCAAGCAGATATGGCCTCCTTGTCCGCGGCGGCCGCTGTGAGATCAACAGCGGATGCACAGGCCATCGGCAAGGCCTTAAACGCCGTGTACCGGCCGTGGCTTGAGTCGGCTGCAGAACACTTTCAGGCACTTGTAGAGAAGGAGCCCCTCCCAGACCACGACGAGCAGTCGATAAAGGAACTGTTGGTGGATCCGGGGGGCATCGTGCTGTTCGCTGATGGTCTTCGGTTCGATGTGGCTCAGCGCCTGACTTCCCGAATGCGGGAAAAAGGCTGGGCAGTGATGCTGTCAACGAGGTGGGCCGGCCTGCCCACGGTGACCGCGACGGCGAAGCCCGCCGTATCGCCGGTGGTGACGCAGATCAAGGGCGTTTCGCTGGGAGAGGATTTTCTCCCGGTGGTGGCAGATGGCGAGCGGCCACTGACAACGGACCGTTTCCGCAAGCTGCTGACATCGGCAGGCTACCAGTACATTGGTGCGGATGAAACAGGCGATCCCACCGGTCGCGGCTGGACGGAGGACGGAGAGTTCGACAAGTTGGGGCATTCGCTGCAAGGCAGGCTTGCTGGTCGGATCGAAGAGCAGGTAGAGCTGTTGCTTGAGCGTATCGAGACATTGCTCGATGCCGGTTGGTGCGAAGTTCGTATAGTGACGGACCATGGTTGGCTTTGGCTGCCTGGTGGGCTGCCTTCGGTCAGCCTGCCGAAGTATTTGACAGAAACCCGATGGACCCGTTGTGCCGTCATCAAGGGTGATTCCAAGGTGGAGGTGCCAACGGTGCGCTGGCACTGGAATGCGCATAAACAGGTTGCAATAGCACCCGGCATTCACTGTTTCGGTGCGGGTAATGAGTATGCACACGGAGGGTTGAGTCTCCAGGAGAGCCTTGTTCCTGTCATTCGGGTGAGTGCTGGCAAAGGTACAACGAGATCTGCGGTAGAGATCAGCGAGGTCAACTGGGCCGGGTTGCGCTGCCGTGTCCGGGTTCAGGCCACCCAGCCAGGGCTCACGGTTGATCTGCGGATCAAAGTGAATGACCCAGGCTCTTCGGTCAGCCGGGTTCGGGCACTTGACGACAAGGGTGTTGCGAGCCTGTTAGTTGTGGATGATGAATTGGAAGGGTCGCCGGCGGTGCTGGTCGTACTCGACGCCAGCGGTCACGTGATTGCGAAACAGCCCACGATCATTGGGGGTGACGATTGAAAGTAGAACTCGATTCACTCGACCGTCTTGCGGCGACGGTGTTTGAAGGCTACCTGGTCCGCAAGGATCTGGTGCGCAAGTACAGCCGCCAGTATCCGGTCCCCACCTATGTGGTTGAGTTTCTGCTCGGGCGCTATTGCGCTACGACGGACGAACGGGAGATCGAGGAGGGGCTTGCCATCGTCGAACGTCAGCTCACGGATCGAACCGTGCGCACCGGAGAAGAGGAACTGTTTAAAGCGCGGGCCCGCGACCAGGGGTCAGTCAAGTTGATCGACATCGTTCGTGCGAAGCTCGACGCGAAGACTGACTCCTTTGTCGCTGAGCTGCCAAGCCTTGCGATCAAGGACGTGCGCATCGACGATAGCCTGGTCAAACAGCACGAGCGAATGCTTACAGATGGCTTCTACGCGGAAGTGACTCTGAGCTATGACGCGGCGATCGCCCAGGAGAAAGGGGGGCGCCCCTTCGCGATCGATAGCCTCCGTCCCATCCAACTTTCCAAAGCCGATGTTCTTGATGCTTTCAGACGCGGTCGGCACGAGTTCACCACAGAGGAATGGAAACAGCTCCTGTTGCGCAGCATCGGCCTTGAGCCTGCCGCGCTGTCTGAACGTGCGCAGATGGTTGCTCTCTTGCGCATGGTTCCATTTGTCGAGCGTAATTACAATATGGTCGAGCTTGGTCCACGTGGTACCGGCAAGAGCCATCTGTTTCAGCAGATCTCTCCTTACGCGCATCTGATCTCGGGTGGCAAGGCGACCGTGGCAAAGATGTTCGTCAACAACGCTACTGGCCAGCGGGGTTTGGTGTGCCAGTACGATGTCGTTTGTTTCGATGAAATCTCTGGCATATCGTTCGACCAGAGAGATGGCGTCAACATTCTCAAGGGTTACATGGAATCCGGAGAGTTCTCTCGCGGCAAGGAGAGCATTCGCGCCGAGGGTAGCATCGTCATGGTCGGTAACCTCGACGTCGAGGTCGAACATCAGCAGCGCGTAGGGCATCTGCTGAGTCCGCTGCCACCCGAGATGCGGGACGATACGGCGTTCATGGACCGCATTCACGCTTATGTACCCGGCTGGGACTTCCCGAAGCTCAACCCCAACGAACACTTCACGAATCACTTCGGCCTGGTCAGCGACTTCTTGTCCGAGTGCTGGAGCCGGTTGCGCACCGGAAGCCGTGTACCCGTCCTGCAAGGGCGGGTGTACTACGGCGGCGCGCTAAGCGGCCGCGACATCACCGCGGTCAACAAGACCGTGAGTGGTCTCTTGAAGCTCCTGTATCCTGATCCAGAGATGCCGGTGCCGGACGAAGAGCTGGAGGAAATGGTCCGTGCGGCCCTGGAAGTCCGCCGTCGGGTCAAAGAGCAGCAGAAGCGGGTCTTCAAGAGCGAATTCCGTAACACGCATTTCAGCTACACGATTGGCGAGGATGGCATCGAGAAGTTCGTTTCCACGCCAGAGTTGCACAGCGACGAGGCGATCGAGCTCGACCCGTTGCCACCCGGACAGGTGTGGGGCATCAGCCCAGGCGGACTCGAAACCGGTCCGAGCCTGTATCGTATCGAGGTGACCGTTGGCAAGGGTAGTGGCGTGAAGATTCTGAATGCTCCGGTACCCCCAGCCTTCCGGGAGAGCGTCCGGTATGCTGAGCAGAATATCTATACGCGCGCCAAGGAGCTTGTCGGGGACCGCGATCCTCGCGCCCATGAGTTTTCGGTACAGCTCAGAGCAATGGATAACGACCGCTCGGGTTCGGGTCTCGGTTTGCCAGCGCTGGTGGCTCTTTGTAGCGGACTACTGGAGAAAAGCACCCGGGGTGGCCTTATAGTCGTAGGTGCGTTAAATCTGGGTGGCTCAATAGAGCCGCTCGCCAATGCTGTTGGCATTGTCGAAGTAGCTGTCGAGAAAGGCGCCGATACCGTACTTATGCCGGTATCCGCGAGGAAGCAGTTGTTCGAGCTCTCCGACGATATGGCGACGCGGATCAATATTCAGTTTTATTCGGATACGCCGGATGCACTGCTGAAGGCGTTGCTGGAGTAGTTATTGTTCTCGCTTTGGGTGATCTGCATGGGATGGTGTCTCGAGCTCTATCTGCCGAACAACTGGTTATCGTTTGGAACGAGTGCACCGCGTGAGTGTTGCCATGCGTAAGGGGCGGGACGATTACCTGTTCTGTGGTACTGACTGGTTCTTGGTAGAAGAGGGTCAGAAGCGAGCACTGCAATCCGAAATAGACGCCATCGACGGAAATCGGCTTCTCAATACGTCGGTAGATGATCTTTGTGACTTTTTCGAAGAGAAGTACAGGATCGATGTACCTGAGCTGCATGAGGACCAGATTGTTGTGGATCAGCAGGAGACCCAGGTTGACGTCAGTAGGAGTTTTCTATCTCTGTGGCTAGGCTGAGACAGTGCGTTTCGCTTAGATGAGATTGACCAAGTATGAAGAACAGCCCAGCAGCGGTAATTGCTAGCGGGAAGGAACTGATCAGTGAACATTGAAGCCTTATGTAATTGCCAGTCCTTGGTCAAGCTAAATGAACTTCTCACTCTGTCCATGACAGAGAGAAGTATACAGTCTTTGATTAAGGGTGATGGTCTGGATCGTGTAATAGAGAGGGTTATAGAACTCAAGGAAGACAAGGAGGAGTTGTTTGCAGCAGCAATCTTGGCGCGACTGGCTGCGGTTGCGCGTGGTCGAGAACGTCAGGTATTTGCTAACGCCGATAGAGTCTTTACATCAGAACCGCCATCGATAGAGACACTGAAGGACAGTGACTACAAGCAGTATGCGGCGCAAATGCTGTCTTATGCATCGCTTCCATGGGTGTCTGACTACTCCTACCGGGAAGCGGTTCGGATCGAATCGGCAGATAACGCCCGAAGGGTCCTTTTGTCCGCAAATCTCAGCCGCCAAGGAACGGTTGCAGCGTGGGTGTCTGCTATTACTCCACATGCCGATGTACTCAAAGAGATCGGCAATTGGGAAACTCGGATGAAACGGGTGCGTCGCGTTTGTTGCGTGATGCGGGATGTGGTCGAACACTGGAGAGGAGATGTCGGTGGACAGGTAGGCGACGAGCTGTCGAGGTTTTTAAGAGCATTTCTGCCATCCACCCAAAGTCTTGAGGACGTAGATGAAAAGGACCTGTACGAAGCTATCGACTGCCTCGTGAGAATTCTTGGGCGCATCATTGAACTTCGATTCTCGCTTGCACTGCAATCGGAGACTTATGCTCTTGTTCCACAAGCAAAGACACGGCTGGGGCCTGGGTTATGGTTGCGTTTCATCGAGCGGTCGGAAGCGATTGCACAACTGCGCATTGACCTGCTGGAAGCGGCGTTGGTCCTTGCCAGACAGAATCGTACGGATCAGGAGCTTGTTGCAATCATGATTGCAGCTCATGGCAGCCGAAGCCAAGCGAAGACAGCCATCAAGCGCCATTTTAGCGCGGCAAAGGATATCGACCCAGATATCGCGCACTGGTGGTTGAATGCAGGGTCTGCATCGAGAACTACAAAAACAGCTAAGCATAATGTAGGGCGGAACGAGGATTCCCAGATCGGAGCATTGCTGATCGAGGTGGAGAGTAACCAGGAAGCGATGGACAAGGTAGGTCGGGCAGTTGTGCCGCTGCTGGATATCTCAGAACCCGTTTTGGCATCTACGGTGAAGAAAGCAGTCGATGGATATCAACAGATAGCACAGATAGTACGAAGGCTGGCTCGCATGAGGCGGTTGAGAAAGACAGAATTGAAGGGGGAACGCTTGGAATATAACCCCTTGGAGCAGGAAATGCTCGGTGGACACAAGCCCGGGGTGCGTCGGGTCAAGGTGGTGCGGGATGGTATACAAAAGGATTTCAACGGAAAAATAAAAACATTGGTCAAGCCATGGGTAGTGCCCGAGGAATAAGGAGCAAGTTATGGAGTGGATAGAGGCAAGGGTTCTAATCAGGAATCTTCTGAATCGGGTGGAAGTGCAGGAGGATGGTCATAGGGTATTGAAAGGTGTTTTGACCGATGCGGAATGGGATGCATTGAATTTTGCTGCATCGATGCTTGAAAACTCCGCCATTGAGGCCGACCTAAGCTATCAAGATGTTATGGAGGGTGTGCGGACAACTAAGGTATTGGAGAGAGCAGAGGAGGATGAAGCGTCACTGGAAGATGCGGTTCCTCAGATCGAGCTCGATCTGACAACGCTCGAATTGGAGCCGCCGGGGGTGAATGCTCGACTTTGTCTTGACTTCGGTACTGCAATGTCAAAAGCGACCCTGGTGCGGGATGAGGATGAATCAGAAACCGAAGAAATCCATGTATTGAAGTTGGGTATTCCAGCAGATCAGGAAGAGATCAGCGAGGTAATGTTGATTTCGTCAGTCTATATCGATAACGAGGGAACCCTTTGGTTCGGCAAGCAGGCTATCGATCGCTCAATGATCGAGGGCGAAGATGGATCTCGGCAGCGCTTGGACAATATAAAGCGACGCCTTTCCGAGGAAGGATGGGAGGAACAGGTAGGGTCAATATTCAATCCCACTGAGACGCCCATTACCAATGGGGACATGGTGCTCGCGTATCTCATGTACTTGAATTGGATGGTAAATCATTGCCTTGCCGATTTGGGGTTCCCGAAGAATCTGCCGCGTCGTTTTGCGATGCCATGCCTGGGTGGGGAAAAAGGTAGAGAAACGGTACATCGCCTCAGGAGGCTTCTTGGTGAGGCACAAGTGCTAGCTGATACGTTCGCAGATGATATTACGGCTGGTATCCCGCTTAGTAGATTTGCAGCTGCAGTAGAACAGTTGCGAAAACAATCCCTGGATTATGACTTTATAACGGAAGATATTACCGAACCCCTCGGCGTTGCTGGATCAATCATGAGCTGGAAAGCTCCTGTCAATATGCTCTTGATGGTTGTCGATGTGGGTGCTGGAACAAGCGATTTCAGTCTTTACCGAATAAACTACGAACCAGGAAAGGCCAATACTGCTGTAGAAGTAGATGGGTCGTCCAGGGCTATCACGGAAGCGGGTAACCACCTCGATCATCTACTGGTTGAGTTCATCATAAAGAAAAGCGGGGTTACATCGGACGACCCCATGTGGGTCAATATCCGGAGCGCGCTGCAACTTCAGATTCGGGACCTGAAGGAATCTCTGTTCAATGATCAGTTTCTGGTTGTCTCTCTGCTAAATGGGGTTGATGTAGAAATTGAGCTACAGGAATTCCTCGAACTGGAAGCAGCCCAGCGGTTCGGGAAGGCACTTAAGGGCACAATGATCGATATTTTGCAGTCAATTGACGACAGCTGGATCAACTGGGTTACCGCCAACCCTCAGAGGAGGCTGGTGGTTGCATTGACGGGTGGTGGATCGGAGTTGCCGATGGTAAGGGAATTGGCTGAAGGGGAAATCGATATAAATGGTAAGAGAGTGCCATTGGCGCCAGCGTTACCGGTGCCAAAGTGGCTGTCAGATTTGGATGAGAACCTTGACGATGACTACCACCGTATTGCGGTATCACTTGGCGGAGCAAGAAGACGTTTGATCCAGCGTGGCGGGGCAGCACGTATTACTGCGGGAGATGTTGTTGAGCCGGCCAAGCTCGGTGGTTATTACACCAAAGGGGTCTGAAGTAGCCTTTTGTGAAGAATTACTCTGGGGCTCTAGAAATGTGGAACGAAAATAAAAAAGGATTTGTGCCAGAATGAGCTTCCGCTTCTGGAGACGAATCAGGATCGCGCCGGGTGTGATCTTGAACCTGAGCAAGTCGGGCGGATCCCTCTCATTCGGGCCGCGCGGTGCGAAGTTCACCATCGGTCCGAGGGGCAAGCGGGCCACGGTGGGCATTCCGGGAACTGGGCTTTTCTACACGACCACGCTCCCGAGCGGGAAGTCCAGCGGCAGGAAAAGCGCGTCCTACTCCGCTCCGGCCGTCCCAACGGTCCGCCTTGAAGACCGGTTGACGTTGGGCTTCTTCAAGCGGCTCATCACGCCGGACGACGAAGAGGCCCTGGTAGACGGGTGCCGGGAGTTGGTCCTCGGCAACGAGAAAAAGGCCCTCGAGCACCTCGAGAAGGCCGTCCACCTGGCCGACGGGGCATACCTGGCCGGCTTCCTGGCGCTCAAGCAGGGGCAGCTGGAAAAAGCTGCGACCTATCTGGAGACGGTCGCCGAGAAGCACAGCCGCCTGGGCCGCTACTTCTCCAAGTACGGTATCTCCGCCACCATGAGCATCCCCATCACGGACTAGGTTTCCGCGCATGTGGGCCCGGGTCTTCGCGGCGTGCTGTTGGGCCTGGTGGAGGTCTATCAGCGTCAGGAGTGCTGGGAGGATGCGATTGCCTGCCTGGAGAGACTGCAGCGGCTCGAGCCCCACGACCTGGTGGTGAAGCTGTCCCTCGCCGAGTTGCTGCTGGACGCACACCCGGACGAAAAGAATGTCTGCCGAAAGGTCGTGCGCCTGGCCGACGGCATCGAGAACGAGACGCCGGTCCACACTGCGCTGCTGCTCTACAAGGCCCGGGCCCTGCGGGGGCTCGGCCTGCTGGAAGCGGCGCGGGATACCTTGACGAGCGCCCTGCGCCGGAAGAAGGGCCGGTCCGAGGACCTGCTTCGGGCCATCAGGTACGAACGGGCCCTGGTCTACGAGGATCTCGGCCAGCGCCGGCGGGCGCGTAGCGAGTTCGAGAAGCTCTATGCCGAGGCTCCGGATTACCTGGATCTGGTGAAATGGCTTGGAGTGTAGGCCATTGTGGAGATTGATCCAATGATGTGATGGCGATGACGAAGGAAGAGATTCGGGCACGGGCACAGGGTTGCATCATGCTGGGGCAGCTCGCAGGCGATTCACTGGGAAGCCTGGTGGAATTCCAGTCTCCGGAGCGGATCCTTCGCAGCCATCCCTCGGGTGTCCGGGAACTGGCCAATGGCGGGACCTTCGATACGCTTGCGGGCCAGCCCACCGACGACTCCGAGATGGCCCTGGCGCTGGCGCGCACGCTGGTCGAGCGGAGAACCTATGATCCGGATGCCGCGCGGGCGGCCTATGTCGACTGGCTGGCCTCGGGGCCGTTCAATTGTGGCAACACCATCTCGGGCGCCTTGCGTGGGCACCTGAATCCAGACAGCCAGACCAACGGGGCCATGATGCGTATCAGCCCCTTGGGTATCTTCGGCGTGAACCACAGCCTGGAACAGGTGGCCGACTGGGCGCGGCAGGATGCAGCGCTCACTCATCCCCATCCGGTTTGTGTCCAGGCCAATGCGCTGTATGCGATGGCCATCGCCTGGGCCATAGCCGAGGGCCCCGATCCCGTGGATCTGTACCGGCAGATCGTCGCCTGGGCCGAGGCCATGGCGGTCGAGGATGCGCTCATGGCGGCTGTCCGGGAAGCGGCGCATGCACCGCCGGAGGATTATCTGACGCACATGGGCTGGGTGCTGGTCGCCTTCCGCAATGCCCTGTGGCAACTCCATCAGGCGCGCCCCCTGGAGGAAGCGGTCGTCGACACCGTGATGCAGGGCGGCGATACCGACACCAATGCAGCCATCTGCGGCGCCCTGGTCGGTGCGGTGCAGGGACGGCAGGCCCTACCGGCGCAATGGACGGAATCGGTGCTGAACTGCCGGCCGGAGAGCTATAGTCAAATCTGGTGTACACAGTAATCAGGCGGCGTCCCTGTTGCTCTCGGTTTTGTTGTTGTTTACCTCAATCCCGTCTTTGAATTTCACACCGCGGATGACTTTGGCCAGGTGACTGAATCCCCGGAGCTTGCGCCAGCGTTTCTCGGCGCTCATTCCCAGCTTGTAGATCATCGCCAGCATGGTGTTCCGACTCACGCAGCCCTTGGCCTGGTCTGTCCGGTGCCGAATCGTGGCAAACGTCGATTCAATCGGGTTCGTCGTCCGGATGTGCACCTGTGCTCAGCCGGGAAGTCGTAGAAGGCCAACAGGGCCTCCCGGTCCTTCTCAAGGCAAGCGACCGCCTTCGGGTACTTGGCCTGGTACGTCTGCACAAAGTGGTCGAAGGCCTTCTGCGCCGATGCCCGGTCTTCGGCCATCCAGATCTCCTGCAGCGCCTGCTTCGCCTTCACCTGCACGCGCTTGGGCAGGTCATTCAGCAGGTTCGCCGTCTTGTGAACCTAGCAGTGTTGCTGGCGGGTCTCGGGGTACACTTCGCCCAGCGCCGACCAGAAGCCCAGGGCACCGTCACCTACCGCCAGTTTCGGTGGTACGGTGAGGCCGCGTCGCTTCAGGTCCAGCAGGACCTCCCGCCAGCTCTGGGTCGATTCCCGCACGCCGTCTTCGATGGCCAGAAAGTGCTTCTCGCCCCGGTCGTTCACGCCAATGACCACCAGGGCGCACAGCTTCTGGCGCTCGGCCCTCAGACCGCTGTAGATGCCGTCCACCCACCAGTAAACCCAGCGCTCCCGGCTCAAGTCCCGGCGGCACCACTGGGCGTATTCCGCCTCCCATTCCCGCTTGAGACGGCTGATCACCGAGGCCGACAAACCCTTGGCCTCGGGACCGACCAGCACCTCCAATGCCTCCTGCATCTGCCCCGTGGCAATGCCCTTCAGGTAAAGCCACGGCAGGGCCGCTTCCATGCGCCGGGCCTTGCGCACGTAGGGCGGCACCAGCGAGGAGCGAAATACCACCGGCTCGCCCGTCCGGCTGCGCACCTTCGGCACCTTCACTGCCACCAGCCCCACACCGGTCAGAATCTCCCGCGCCGGGAGATAGCCATTGCGGACTACCGCCCGGCGGCCCTGTTCGTCCACCTCTCCTTCATAGTGCGCCAGCAACTCGCCGAGCTCCGCCTCAACCGCCTGCTGAATCAACCGCTTGGCGCCAGTCCGCAGTAGCTCCGTCA
>Ga0256841_1002652_pt1 | contig 14013 bp, 16 predicted proteins | sample 356308metaG_FD_185971 | JGI IMG/M metagenome (GOLD analysis project Ga0256841, IMG submission 185971) | Hydrothermal vent microbial communities from Mid Atlantic Ridge, Atlantic Ocean - 356-308 | ecosystem: Environmental > Aquatic > Marine > Hydrothermal vents | place: Atlantic Ocean: Mid...
AGATGGTGTTGGTGTTGTTATCGAAGCGAAACACTTCTGTATGATGATGCGTGGTGTCGAGAAACAAAATTCCTTAATGGTCACTTCGGCGATGAACGGTACATTCAGGCATTATGAAAGCACCCGATCTGAATTTCTCGATCTGATCCGCAAACACACATAATGACAGAACTACGTCTGATGTCGGGTGATCTGGAAATCAAACTCGAACTTCTGGATACACCGACAGCCAGAGCAATCCTGGAAGCTGTACCGATTTCATCGCGGGTTCAGACCTGGGGTGATGAAGTTTATTTTGAAGTTCCGGTTCAGGTCGATCTTGAGGATGATGCAAAAGATGTTGTCGAAGCAGGTGAGATAGCTTTCTGGGTGGAGGGCAATTGTATTGCCATCGGTTATGGCCCAACACCGATTTCACAGGGAAATGAAATACGTCTCGCTGCCAGAACCAATATCTGGGCCCAAGCCTGTGATGATGTAACCATACTGCGGGCACTCAACCCCGGTGATCGAATCATTGTTGAAAAGATTTGAGAAACTGACAGTCCGCAATGGAACTCTGGGGACTTTTTACTTCTGCTTTTATCTCTTCAACACTCCTGCCCGGAGGATCAGAAGTTGTTCTTGGTCTGATTGCGACGAAGACTGAAATATCCAAACTAACCCTGATCAGCGTTGCTACCCTCGGTAATACATTGGGTGGTATGAGCTCATGGTTGATCGGTCGTCTGCTACCCTCAATAGAGGAAAAACATCAATCTGCTTTATCCAGGATAAACCGCTGGGGCAGTCCTGTATTACTCTTCAGCTGGTTACCCATTATCGGTGATCCGCTCTGTCTTGCGGCTGGTTGGTTACGACTTTCTTTCTGGAAATCACTGTTATTTATTGCAACAGGCAAGTTTATCCGATATGTCGCCATTATTTATTTAGTTACACAATAAAATCAGTGTTTGCTCAGGTATAATCCTGATTCCAGATTTTGAGAATTAATAAAATGACAACAGAATCAATATTACATACCCGTAGTGAATCCAGCTGTGAATTATGTTCAGCAACAGAAAACCTGTCTGTTTATGAGGTTCCTCCAGAATCGAATGGTGGCGCTGATCAATGTATTCTGATTTGTGAGGCGTGCAACGATCAAATAGAAAACCCGGAAAAAATAGACGTTAATCACTGGCGTTGTCTGAACGACAGTATGTGGAGTCAGATCCCCGCTGTACAAGTTATCGCCTGGCGGATGCTGACACGACTCAGTACTGAAGGCTGGCCACAGGATTTACTTGATATGCTTTATCTGGATGAGGAAACACTGGCATGGGCACAAGCAACAGGCGAAGGTAAAAGTGATGACGACACCATCAAACACCTCGATAGCAATGGTGCTCAGCTTGAATCAGGTGATACTGTCACGTTGATCAAGGATTTGAATGTCAAGGGCGCTAACTTTACGGCCAAACGTGGAACAGCCGTGCGCGGGATTTCACTGGTTTCTGACAATCCTGAACAGATTGAAGGAAAGGTTAATGGTCAGCAGATTGTTATTCTGACCAAATTTGTTAAAAAATCCTGAAATTAACCCTTATTTCAGACCTTCCAGAACTATACTTCTTCCAGCAATCATCCATTGATAACAAGCTCTTTATAAAGATTGCCCGAGGATGGGCGCTATACAGATTAAAGAACTGTTTACTAAGATAACCTGAACTCGGGATAAGGGATAGCCATCCAGCACGCCTCTTTTAGCGACTCTCGGCGTTGGAGCTGCTTACAATAGCTCGCTATTGCTGCGCATCTCCGCCTTGATAGTCACTAAAAGCGGCGCACTGGAGAAAACATCTCATCTGTTTTCATATCACTCATTGGATCTTAGTGTTTTTATGGCCATCCTTATCCCGAGTTCAGGTAAAGATAGAAAACTGGAATGCAAAATGCATGGCTATCTGAAAAATACCGAAAACTTTAGACTCAGTTTTCATGTTGTTCATCCAGGAAGACAAGAAATAGAAGGTGAAATATGTCAAATTTGATGCAATCCATAGATGATCGTACCAAACTTGCCGGGACTAACCGGCTTGAAGTTTTGTTATTCAGTCTGGGTATTGACGCCCTTACAGGTAGAAATGAATTATTCGGGATCAATGTATTTAAGGTCAGAGAAGTTATGCATGTTCCTGAAATTACCCGTGCACCCGATATGCCAAACGGTGTTGAGGGCATGGTTAGTCTGCGGGGCGTCATGGTGCCAGTCATCAATCTGCCAAAATTCTGTGGACTTCAAACAGAAGATGATACTGGCATCCTGATGATCACTGAATATAACAAACACGTTCAGGGCTTCCTCGTTAATACTGTTGACACCATCAAACGCTTGGACTGGGATGATGTAAAAGCACCGCCTCCGATGATCGCTAATCGTATGGGTGGTCTGGTCACTGCGGTCTCCGAGATGGAAGATGGACAGCTGGTTATGATCATGGATGTGGAAAAAGTCCTGGCTGAAACGGTTTCTTTTTATGATGATGAAGAAATTTTTGATGGTATAGAAGAAAATATTTTTGATGGGAATATTACAGTCTTATTTGCTGACGACTCCAAAATTGCACGTGATCAGGTCACCAGTACGCTGGATCATCTTGGTATTAGACATACAGGCGCTAATAATGGTGCGCTGGCCTGGGAGAAACTAAAAGAGATAGCAGAGCAGGCTGAAACGCTTGGAAAACCTGTATCCGATCTGGTTCAGGCAGTCCTCACCGATGTAGAAATGCCGGAAATGGATGGTTATGTATTAACCAGAAGAATTAAGGAGGATCCACGCTTTAGTGGTATCCCGGTGATTATGCATTCTTCCCTCAGTTCTGAAGCGAATATGGCACTTGGTGAAGGTGTTGGTGCTGATGCGTATGTACCCAAATTCCAGCCTGTTGAATTAGCTGCAACACTGAGAAAAGTCATAGAACAAAGTGGGGCTTAATCTTATCTGACCCAGAATAACTTCTTTTTTCTGATACAGGAAATCATCACAAAGTTATCTGGTAGCGATAAAGTCTTTGCCCACTAGCATGATATTTTTTTTCAAAAGGTGTCAAAAATTCTGTGGGCATAAATTCTTCAATCGAAGATAAATGACCTGTCATTATCTCGACGGCTTGTGAAAATTCGTCGAGGTAAGTTTTCCAGTTTGATCTGATTTCCAGTACTCCCCCAAGTTTGATCAACATTGGAAAAACAGGATGGCCATGCCAGCGTCGTTGCAGATGTTTCTTTTTCGGCCAGGGATTGGGGTAGAGAAGATAATGCTGGTCAATCTTCCAACCTTTCTGATCCATCAATATCCAGCTATCCACCAGGTTGGCTCTGAAAAAAAGGACATTATTTTTTTCTTTGCATTTGCTGAGGCGATATTCAGATTGATCAATGCCTACGATCAAATCCTGAGGATATTGTTCGGCCAGATTTAATGTACTTGCGCCTGTTCCACAGCCGGAATCCAGGATCAGTTTCCCACCTGTTTCCCGTCGTTTCTTTTCAATCTGATCAAGAATCTGATACGCGTATTCTGGGACGGGTTTCTGATAAGGATTTTGTAAATGACGATTAACAACGATCTCCAGATCAGGGTGAATGCCTTGCTGATTACTACTGACGGATCGGGAGTTACCAATTAACTTATCGAAAGACAACTGTACTCGCATCAAAGATTGGACCATCGACACAAACCCTTTTCATCGCCGGTCCATTTTCTGTTTCGATTTCGACAACACATCCGGCACAACCACCAACAGCACAGGCCATGTATTCTTCCAACGATACCTGACAGGGGAGTTCGTATTCCGCTGCGAGAGACTTAACGGCTTTCAACATGGGTGTTGGGCCACAGGTAAAAATTTCTACTTCTGATCGTTGTTCTTCAGTCATCGCATCCAGCCAGTGCCGTGCCAGATCGGTGACATAACCTTCATGACATCCGGCGTAACCCTGTAAGCTGGTCAGACGGCAAGCAATGTTCCAGTCTTCCATGAGTGGCATCGTTGCAATAACACCATCGGGCATCCCTCCGATCATAATTTGCGAAGGTTTGACTAAAAACGGGAATGGAACTTCTGATCCCATGATCACGAATGGCGAGACATTCTCTTTTGTGCTTTTTATATGTTCAGCGAGAAAGACCATGGGTGGCAGGCCAACCCCACCGCCAATCAGTAAAGGCCTTTTACGGTAATTTTGCAGTTTGAATGGTTGTCCGATCGGCCCCATAACGCTCAGGCTTTCGCCTTCTTTTCGTTTGGCCAGTAAGGCTGTACCGTAACCATGTTTCTTGTAGAGAATATCGATCTCGCCTTTTTTTGCATTAACTCGCATTATGGACATCGGACGACGCATGGGTAACATGTCATCACACTGTAAATGAACAAAACTTCCCGGTAATGCTGTTTTAGCTGTTTTTGGAGCTGCCAGTTTCAGAAAAAACTGATCACCTTCGTAAGCAATATGCTGAATGATTTTTGCATCTTCGACAAAAATGGTATTGCGTATGTCTGGGCGGTGAGAATGATCCATTATTGTTTATAAACTATTCGACCATTGAGGATTGTATGCGTGACCTTTCCCTTCATCTCCCAGCCCAATGTCGGTGTGTTTTTACCTTCACTAACCAGGTTTTTTTCTGTCACCATCCAGTTCTTTTCCGGATCAAAAATACACAGATCGGCAGCAGAACCGGGAGTCAGGCTACCGGCCTCCAGACCAAGAATTCCGGCGGGTGCAACCGTCATGGTTTTTATAATTGTTTTTAATCCGATCTGTCCATCATCGGCCAGTCGTATCGCCAGAGGTAGCATAACTTCCAGCGCTGAAACACCTGGTTCGGTCATACTGAAAGGAGCCGTTTTCGCATCATGATCATGTGGTTGATGATCAGAACAGATGGCGGTAATCGTGCCGTCTTTAACACCAGCGATCAGCTGTTCTTTATCAGAATGATGTCGGAAAGGTGGTTTGACATGGCAGAGGCTATTGTAGTTTTCAGTATCTTTATCCGTGAAATGGAGCTGGTGAATACTGACATCTGCGGTGACAGGCAGCCCTCTCTTACGTGCATCACGGATCATTTCTATACTGCGAGCAGTTGATAAGCGCATGAAGTGAGCGCGCACGCCTGTTGCTTCAATCAACAACAGATCACGAGCCAGAGCGACAGTTTCAGCCGTTTCAGGGATGGGTGGGATCCCCATCCGTGTGCTGTATGCACCTTCATGCATATGGCCACCACCCAGCCACGGATCTTCTGGTTGTAAAAATACAGTCAGATCACAAGTTACGGCATATTCCATCGCGCGACTCATGACCTCAGTATCCGGGATTGCCTGCATGGCATTACTGACACCAACACAACCGGCCTCTTTTAACGAATACATTTCAGCCAGTCGTTGCCCCTGGAGCCCATGTGTTAGTGCACCCAGACAGACGACTTTCGCCTGACCAGATTGATCAGCTCTCTGGTGGATAAGTTCGATCACTGCTGGTGTGTCGATAACAGGTGTTGTGTCAGGAGGGCAGCATAAAGTCGTGATCCCGGCTATCGCAGCGGCTCTGGTCTCTGAAGCAATATTTGCTTTGCAATGTTCACCAGGCTCCCTGATTCGCGCACTGAGATCAACCAGACCCGGAATAACAATCTGGCCTTTCACATTGATCTGTTTTTTGACTTCAAAACCAGGCGGTTTTCTACCAACAGCAACAATTTGTCCTTTGCTGATATAGATATTGGTTACTTTATCCAGCCCATTTGCCGGATCAATAACACGACCTTTTGAAATACAGATATTCACTCCGCACTCCCCATGCACATGGACATCACCGCCATACGGATTGCGATACCATAACTAACCTGTTCAAGAATAACCGAGCGTGGACCATCGGCCACTTCGGAATCAATTTCAACACCTCGATTGATCGGTCCCGGATGCAGGACCATCACTTCCGGATCAGCATGAGCGAGTCTTTCTTCCGTCAGGCCATACATTTTAAAAAATTCATCGGCACTGGGCAGCAGTGTGCCCTGCATACGTTCGTTTTGCAGGCGCAACATGATCACTGCATCGACGCCTCTCAGACCCGCTTCCAGATCATGAAAAACCTTGACTCCCAGTGCCTGCATGTAGGCCGGAATGAGCGTCTTGGGCGCAATCACACGTAACTCTTTTACTCCCAGTGTATTAAACGCATGTATCTCAGATCGGGCAACGCGGGAATGCATAATGTCTCCGACAATCGCGATCTTCAGGCCAGAAAACCTTCCTCTGTGGCGACGTATAGTAAAGGCATCAAGCATCGCCTGAGTTGGATGTGCATGACGTCCGTCACCGGCATTGATCACGCGGATACCGGGAGAAACCATTGATGCAATAAAGTGGGCGGCACCACTATTGGCATGTCTGACCACAAACATATCGCAGTGCATGGATTCCAGCGTTTGCAGTGTATCCTGAAGTGATTCCCCTTTTTTGGTTGCCGAAGATTCTATATTGATATTGAGAACATCAGCGGACAGTCTTTTTGCCGCCAGTTCAAAAGTTGTGCGGGTTCTGGTGCTGGGTTCAAAAAAAAGATTGGCGATGGTTTTACCACGAAGAAGAGGAACTTTTTTTACCGCACGTTCACCAACACCAGCAAAATTTTCGGCCGTATCAAGAATTTCAGTCAGTAATTGGCGACTGAGACCTTCAGTCGTCAGGAAATGTTTTAAGCGGCCTTTTTTATTTACCTGTATGTTCTCGGGTAGCTTTTCTGCCGTTATCATTTAGTAACCAGAGTCAATTTTTTTGGTCCGGTTAGTTTAACATGTTCTCCTGCAGAGAGGGACATCGTTGTGCCGACCACATCGGCCTTGAATGGAAGTTCCTGCTCTCCCCTGTCCACAAGAACGGCCAGTGTCACGCTGGCAGGACGGCCATAATCGAAAATTTCATTGAGCGCAGCCCGTATCGTTCGTCCTGTATATAAAATATCATCCACTAAGATAATATGTTTACCTTCGACATCAAATGGCAAATTTGATGGTTCAACACTGGGATGCATCCCAATACGGCTGAAATCATCCCGATAAAAAGCAATGTTTAATTCGCCCAGTGGCTCTTTGATTTTGAGCAGATTATGCAAACGTTCAGCAATCCAGACGCCACCTGTATGAATACCGATTATTGCGATATCTTTTCGTTCACGTTCTTTCAGAAAGATCTTCAGATCCATCGCCATTTTGGCAATCATCTCTTCAATTGTTTCACTATTTTTGATTACCGTCATAACTTATCCATCTATTTTCATAGATTCTTCATACCAGGTTTCAAGGATAGCCTGCGCTGCGTGGGCGTCAAGTCCCTGTTTATCTGCTTTATTACCCAAACGTTGTCTTGCCTCAACCGATGAGAGGTTTTCGTTGATCGTCTGAACAGGTAAATGATATCGACCTTGCAACTGACGGCAAAAGCGTTTTACCCGATCAGCAATCCCAAATTCCTCACCTTCATAATTTGTCGGCATACCCACCACCAGTAAATCAGGTTGCCATTCTTCGATCAAATCTGACAAACCTTGCCAATCGATCCTGCCATTGTGCACCTTTAGAATGGTCAGAGGTTCTGCTGTGCGACTGATGGTCTGTCCTTTTGCCACACCGATCCTTTTTTCACCAAAATCGAAAGCCAGAATCGTCTGCTCCCTACTGATCATAGTCAGGGATCATGCGTGACCAATATCTCTGGAGATTTGAAACAGATCAAAGCCCAGTAATTCGGTTGCTTTTTCCCACCTTTTTTCAGGCGGCGTATCAAACAGAATACTTTCATCTGCAGGTATATTCAGCCATGAGTTTTCTGCCAGTTCCTGTTCAAGCTGGCCAGCTCCCCAACTGGCATACCCCAGGGCTACCAATGCTTTTTTGGGCCCACCACCTTTTGAGATCGCCTCCAGAATATCGCGCGAAGTTGCGACACCAAGATTATCACTCACATTGATGGTTGAATCCCACTCTATGGGTGGTTCATGAATAATAATGCCTCTGTCCTGTTGAACCGGACCGCCCTGAAAAACCTGGATCTGCTCTATTTCAGGATCATCAGAAGGTAATTCCATTTGTGAAAGAATCTCCCCCAGCCCAATCTTCATTGGACGATTGATCACAATTCCCATTGCTCCTTCGTTTGAATGAGCACACATATAAGTAACGGTCTGCTGAAACTCTGGATCGAGCAGTGTTGGCATGGCAATCAAAAACTGGCCGGTTAAATCGAGTCTGGACATATTATTAGTATAACCAACAATTAAACTCTCTGGGACAAGCCGAACCTCATGAACTGGTTATTAATAACCAGACAGATTGGTTACAGAATAACCAGCCTTGCTATTTCCTTCTAATTTTTTCTTTACAAAGCCAATAAAAACAATAGAATAGCTGCCTTTTTCTTACGGCATAATCTTTGCTATTAACAGTGTTATTAGCACAAAGATAAAATCACTGAATTTAAAAAATTAACAATAATTTTTTATTAAAATAAGAACAAATTACAAATGGAGAGGAATTCCCGATGAAGAAAATCAGGCTTGGATGTATTGTTGCCAGTGCATCCTTGATCAGTAGTATCCCTTTAAACGTCAATGCTGAAGATATTCGTCAGTTAAATGATATAACCGTACAATCAACACGTCTTGATGAAAGCCAGTATAAAACCCCTGCTGCCATCAGCGTAGTGAACGAGGATGATATTCAGTTTGGACGCCAACAACTGGGGCTTGATGAATCCCTGATCAAAGTCCCTGGGTTATTTGCTTTAAACCGATATAATGCGGCACAGGAGTTACGTATTTCGATTCGTGGCTTTGGTGCCAGATCGCCATTTGGTATTCGCGGTGTAAAGATCTTTGCTGATGGAATACCCTCAACTTTAGCCGACGGTAGTACTCCTGCTGTCTCTGATATCGATATTGGTTCAGCTCGCAAGATAGAAGTATTGAGGAGTCCTTCCTCATCACTATACGGCTCATCTTCTGGTGGTGTCATTAACGTTTATACAGAGGATGGTCCTGATGAGCCATTTATCGAAGGCCGATTTTCAGGTGGTGAATTTGATTTTCATAAGGAACAGATCAAGACAGGTGGCCAAACTGGCCCATTGAATTATCTGGTGAATTTCTCACACATGCAAAATGGTGGTTATCGTGACTTTTCGGATACCGAAAAATTTCTTTTTAATAGTAAATTTCGTTATGACATCACGCAGGATTCCAGTTTAACAGTGACTGCTTCTGCTATTGATGCCCCTGAAGATAAAGATCCTGGTGCTATTAATGCTGCTGCTGTTAAAGCCGACCCGACTCAGGCTCGGCAGCGAAATATTGATTTTGATTCTGGAGAAGAGTTTGATCAGCAAAAACTGGGGCTGGTTTATAAATATAATATCGGCAACAACCATGCATTCAGGTTACGAAATTACTATAGCTGGCGCAATTTTAGTGGTCGCCTGCCTTTTTCTGGATCTGTTGCCGAGGGGAATGGCGGTCAGATCGATTATCAACGATTCTTTTTTGGAGGTGGTGCCGATTACACATACTCAGATAATTTCTTCAATCATGACAACCGTCTCATTGTTGGCTTTGACGTCGATAAGCAGGATGATGATCGAAAACGCTTCCAGAACAACACGGGGGTTCGTGGTGCATTGACCCTCGATCAAAATGAAAATGTCACCAGTTATGGAATCTTTATTCATGATGAATTCCAGATAACTGACACACTGGGACTCACTGCAGGTGTCCGATACGATGTGGTAAATTTTGATGTTAAGGATCACTTCTTTGCCAACGCCGGTGGTGATGAAACGGGCGATGTCACTTTCCATGAATGGAACCCCAGAGTGGGTATCTTATGGAGCCTCAACCAGGGTATAAATCTTTATGCCAACTACACGACTTCGTTTGAAACACCCGGCACCGCGGATTTTGCTAACCCCAATGGTGGCGGATTAAACCCTGATCTTAAACCGCAAACAGCCGATAATTACGAAATCGGTATTAAAGGATTATTACCTGGAAGTGTCAGTTACGATATTACCGTTTTCCACATTAATGTGGATGATGAGTTAGTCTCATTCGAACTTCCAGCACAGCCTGATCGTAAGTTCTTTGAAAATGCCGGTAAATCAACTCATGATGGTATTGAGGCGGGATTTTCCTTCCAGCCCATTTCCATTCCCGGTTTGAAGTTTACTGCTAACTACACCTATTCTGATTTTACCTTTGATACTTTCAGAACCAGAGGTGGTGATAATTTTGATGGTAATACGCTCCCTGGGATCCCGAAACATCAGATTTATGGAGAGATCTCATACTATGCTCCTGGTGGTATGTATACGATTTTTGAAGTACAACATGTAGGCAGTCTATTTGCCAACAATTCTAACTCTACCAAAGTAGATTCTTATCAGGTTGCCAATCTACGCGTTGGTTACCAAGGTGAATTCAGGAATTGGGAGATCACTCCGTTTCTTGGTGTGAATAATCTATTTGACGAAAGCTATAACAGTAATATCCGCATCAATGCATTTGGTGGACGTTTCTTTGAACCGGCGCCTGATCGTAACTTCTATGCAGGTATTACAGCCCGGATGAATTTTGGGCAATAAACTGATCCCAGCGCGGGACATAAAACTATATGCCAGGATCGATAATCTGACGAATGTAGATTATTCAACTCGTGCTGACTATGCATTTAACACCTATCGGTTCTTTGGCGGTGAACCTATCTCTTTCTATGGAGGAATGAGTATAGATTTCTAAAACCAGAACCCTCTGTGTAATATACTTTTACGCCCTTTTTAGTAAGGGCGTTTTTTATCTGAGATTATCTGCCTGAGAATGTACTATTATTCATAAACTTCCATGTTCTGGTAATGTGCAGAATATCCACATCTTTACGGATATTATCGGGAAAAGCTGCAAAAGGTGACGCCAGTCTGACGATATGAATGGCTGCTTCGTCCAGCACCTGATGCCCTGACGATTTGTCTATTGTGATCTCATTAATCGTCCCATCAGCATTCAGTGCGACGGTCATACGTAATACACCTGAGATCTTTTTTCGCCTTGCTTCTTCTGGGTAGTTAATATTTCCGATCCGTTCCACTTTGGCTCGCCATGCTTCCATGTAAGCAGCATATTTATATTGTCTGGTACTGGCTGAAATAAACTCTCTGCGAGGTCTTTTTGCCTTGGCTTCCAACCTTCGATCAATCTCTGCACTGAGACTGGCCATTTTCATACTCATGTCCATTAATTCGGTAGCTGAAGGCGTTTCTGGTTTTGGATCTGGTGCTTTGACTGGCTCCGGTTCTTTGGTTTCCGTTGATTCAGGTTGAGGCTTATTTTCTGGCTCAGGAATTTGAACTTCAGGCTTTTTAGTTTCTACAGCTATTAATTCTTCTGTCTTTACGACAGGCTTTTCCTGTTCTTCCTTGGCTTCTTCTGGTTCTTCCTCAACGGGTATTTCTGCTTTTAAGGTCACTTCTGATACTTCTGCCGGTTTTGTCATCGGCTCGAAGGGGGCTGAACTAGGAGTAACAATTTCGGGTGATTGCTCCGGGTTAGGTGCTACAAAAGGTGTAGCTGGTCGTTCAGACTCCTCACTTTCACCACCACCTTCCAGATTGGCCTGGGCAAGAAAGTCCGCTTCTTCTGGGGCCTCTTCACTGGATTGCTGTACCAGGATGACTTCGATCGTTTCAACATCGGGATTCTCATCATCTTCATTACTGAAACTGATGCCAAAAATCCCGACGGCGTGGATGATGATCGCAAAACCGATCGCCATCGCCATCATATCGCTGGATCCAGCCGAATAGCTGGATTGCTGTTGCCGAATTGCCATCAGTGAGGAACTTTCCTAATCATTGCGGCGGCGATTATACCGCTTAGTAAACCGAAGACCAGTGCCAGTGTCATGAAAATGGGTAGTAGCTTTAGCAAACCCGGGTGTGGGATAAATAACAGGTAAGCCATTAAAAACTGTCCTGCCATATGTGCAAATGCCGCAAGAATGCTATATCCAATAGCACCCAGTCGATGGCCAAAAATCTTCCAGCAAATACCTAAAAGAAAAATACTGGAGATGGCTCCTGCAAGACTCATAGCAAATGTTGGTGATAAAAAAGTACCAATCATCAAGCTCCCGACCAATACACGCAGAAAAGATATCCATGCCGCTATTTTCCAGCCAAAAACCAACAGGCTTGCGATGGTAATCACGTTGGCCAGACCAGGTTTCACACCCGGAAATGGGCTTGGGATAGCCGCTTCGAATATATGGATCATAATGGCAAATGCCGCCAGGCAGGCAATGAGATAATCTTCGCGAGAAGGTTGCAGGATCAGGGTAGACATCAAAAATTTATACTGTCAAACAGGGTATTATTAGCAACAATTTCAACGGCCACATGATTAGGTAAACAGGCGGCAAATTCTCCACCATGTTCTAACCACCCTGCGTGCACACAAATCTGGTTCGGACAGGGTGAATGTTTAAAACGGATTCTTCCATCATTAATTTCAAGTTCTGAGACTCCTGTCTTGCCTCTCATTTCTAAAATTTTATTTTCAGCCAGACTGACCAATTGCTGTTCCTTACCATCAATTGTGATCTGAGCAAAATCACCACGCCCATCACTAAACCAGAATTGACCATATAGCCAACCCACAAAAACCAGCGCACTGATCAGAACCAGCTTGTCACCTGTCTTGAACATTAATTGTTTCGACCACCATTTGCATTCGTGGTTTCATTTCTGGCGTCATGTGTATCACACCGTTTTTTTCCACCACCATGACTTTATTAAGCCCCATACGATCAGCAACAAGCTGCCAATCTTTTATCCCGGCTACGAACACAGCTGTTGCCGCCGCATCAGCCAGCGCAGCATCCTCAGTAATGATCGTCACTGAGATAAAATCGCTGGCAGGATAGCCGGTACGTGGATCCAGAATATGATGGTATCGCTTTCCCTCATAGATAAAATAGCGCTCATAGTCACCTGATGTAAATACACTCTCACCATCGTTTACATCCAGCGATGCCATCACTCCCGCCTTTCTGGGATTGCGTATCCCGATACGCCAGGGCCGATCATAACGTTGGCCGATCACTTTCAAGTCACCACCCGCATTGACGATGGCATTTTCTATACCCAGCGCCTTTAAATGATCGATAGCACGATCAATGCCATAACCTTTTGCAAAACCGCCCAGATCGAACTGTACAGATGAATTATCCGTTCGCACCAGCCCATCGCTGATCTCCACATCAGCCAGATCAGGAATATGTTTCAGATAGTCTTCAATGGTTTCCTTTTCTGGTGGCCTTGTGGGTGGATCATCACCATGATAACCCCATAGCTCTAACAAACCACCAATCGCAGGATTGAAAGTACCTCCGCTGATCAAAGCCAGCTGTTTAGCTTTGATCAACAAAGGCATCAGATCTTCAGAAACAGGAGCGGCCTCACCTCGAGCTAAATGTTCATTGATAGTGACCAGCGGACCAGGATTCCAGGCGTGCCAGTCTTTGTGCATTCGTTCAAAATCTGTTTCCAACTCCCCGGCAGCCTGATCAGCCAGCGACTTCTCAACACCAGAAATCGTTAATTCAATAATCGTCCCGAAGGCAAAAAATGAATATTTATGAACTTCCTGTTTTGGATCACTACAGGCACAAAGCAAAAGCGAGATTAGCAACAAGCCAATGATTTTTTTCATCAGGCTAATTTTTTCTCGATGGAATCCATCAGATCACTGGCAATATCCAGATCATAAAGAGCATCAAGTTCGCGAATACAGGTTGGACTGGTCACATTTATTTCTGTCAGATAATCACCAATGATATCGAGTCCTACAAACATCAAACCTTTTTCACGTAAAGTTTCGCCGACCTGATCACAAATCCAGCGATCACGATCAGATAAA
>Ga0256841_1002653_pt1 | contig 14011 bp, 15 predicted proteins | sample 356308metaG_FD_185971 | JGI IMG/M metagenome (GOLD analysis project Ga0256841, IMG submission 185971) | Hydrothermal vent microbial communities from Mid Atlantic Ridge, Atlantic Ocean - 356-308 | ecosystem: Environmental > Aquatic > Marine > Hydrothermal vents | place: Atlantic Ocean: Mid...
GAACCCGGATATGGGGGGCGCCGATGCTCGCGGCCATGGTATCGATCAGTGGCGAATCGCCCAGATAGAACGTGGAAAAGTCCACCTCTCCGGCACGCAACAGCTCGATACTGACCAGCGAATCCTTACCGCCACCGATGGGAACCAGGGTTGCCGCTGGGGGGCGCCAGGCAATCACTTCATCCCGAGCATTCTGGTCTGATGGAAAATGGATGCGGCCATTCAGATCGAGCTGGTTGACGTAACTGAACTCACCCAACCCTTTTTGATAGAGCTTGTCGAAAAATGCCGCCACATCGGGCGGGATCGGTTCGCCAGCCAGCGTCAAGCTGGCAGGTGCGGCGGCCTTGTAGTAGCTGATGCCCAGCGCGAGATGGAGATATTTCAAACAACGGTGGAATGCCGCGGATTGCTGTGGATCGCTGAGCGGTGGCGCATCGACGAATTGCAGCACTTCGGTGAAACGGTAGTGCGCTGGCTCTCCGCTTGCCATTGCCAGCGTCCAGGTGAAACGCGCCTCGCCGCTGTCGGCTTGGTAGTCATAGGCGTCGAAGGAAAATCCTGTTGCCTGTTCAGGCGTGAATGGCATTGCGGTTCCGGGCCGGCTGTTGCAAAACGCCATTGTGGATAACGCTGCCGGCGATTACAACTGCCGCAGCAGGCGAAATCCCAGATTGGTATCCAGCTCGGTGCACAATCTTGGCATGCGGGCAGCACTGCGGGCGCGCACGGCGGGATCGAACCAGGAACCGCCCTTGGTGACCCGCCGGCGGCGGTCGCCCATCGAGCCGGGCCGGCCATCGCGCCGGGCGTTGAAATGCGATGAAGTCCAATGGCTGGCGGTCATTTCCCAGACGTTGCCATGCACATCGAACAAGCCCCAGAGGTTGGGCGGCTTCTCGCCCACCGGCGCGGGTAGACCGCGGGACAACCGGCAGGGAAACCGGAAGCGGCGTCGTGGCGCCGGATCGGGATGCGAAGGCCGAAAATGCATGCTGTCACAATCGGCATGATCGCCAAAATGAAATGGGGATTGGGCGCCGGCGCGGGCCGCATATTCCCATTCAGCCTCACTGGGGAGCCGATAGCTTGCGCCGGTTTCTTCATTGAGCCATTCGATATAGGCCAGCATGTCGGGCAAGGCGAGATTCATGACCGGCAACGTACCGCGTGACCACAGCAGATCGGACCGCGGCTGCCAGCCGGTAGCGCGCTGGAACTGCTGGAACTGTTCGGCCGTGACCGGATAGCGGCCAATGGCGAAGGCTTCGCGCATGACGACGTAGTGCTGCGGCGCTTCTTCGGCGCAATGGCCAAACTCGCTCGCCGGCGAGCCCATTTCGAACACTCCTGGCGGGATCACTGCCAGTTCGGGGCCCCGGCCACCGCCGGCCAGTGGTTCGCTGAAATGGGGTTCCCGACCCAGCGCGTCGGCAGCCTGGCGCTGGCAGGCCTGCCGATCGGCCGGCGTCAGGTCTGGCATGAACGGCAGGTTGCGCTCGGTCGCTGCCGCTGAATCTGCGCCTCCCATGGACAACCTTCGAGCAGCCGCCCGAATGCTCAGTCCTTCTCCTCGATCCAGGCCATTTGTATGGCCTCGAGAATCCGTTCTCCGCTGCGCTCCGGGTCGTCATCGAAGTCATCGAGGTCGATCACCCATTGGCGCAGGTCCACAAAGTTGACTGTGTTCGGATCGACATCCGGGTGCGCCTCATCGAGCGCAATGGCTATATCCAGGGTATCAGTCCACTTCATATCGGCAGGTCCTAATGATTTTCGGACACCATGTTGATGGTGTATTTGGGAATCTCGATCACCAGATCTTCATTGTCAACGATGGCCTGGCAACTGAGCCGTGAGTCCGGGTCCAGCCCCCAGGCCTTGTCGAGCATATCGTCTTCTTCCTCGGTCGGCTCGTTGAGCGATTCACCGCCTTCGCGCACATAGACATGACAGGTGGTGCAGGCGCAGGATTTCTCGCAGGCGTGTTCGATTTCCACATCGTGCTGCAGCGCGGCGTCGCAGATGCTGATGCCTGGTTCGACATCGAACATCGCCCCTTCGGGGCAGAGTTCTTCGTGCGGGAGAATGATGATTTTCGGCATGGTTCGGATTCACTCAAAGTCGGTGACGCGGTGGCCGGACATCAGGTCCTTGACGCTGCTGTCCATGCGCCGGGCCACAAAGGTTTCGGAGGCCTGTTCCAGCGCTTCGATGGCGTTGCGAATGGCCTGATGATCATCGCCGGCGCGGGCGGTTTCCAGCGTTTGACGGGCGGCGTCGATCGCCGCGCGCTCATCGGCGGACAATAGTCGTTCGCCATCCTTCGCCAGCGCCGCATCGAGCGCTTCGAGGACGCGATCGGCCTCGACCTGCTCCTCGCGCAGACGGCGGGCTTCCAGATCCTCCTGCGCATGCGCCATCGAATCGCGCAACATGGTTTCGATCTGCTCATCCGACAGGCCGTAGGAGGGTTTGATCTCGATGCTGGCCTGAACGCCGCTGGTCAATTCCTGCGCGGTGACATTCAGCAAACCATCGGCGTCCACCTGAAAGGTGACCCGAATGCGTGCTGCGCCCGCCACCATCGGCGGAAAGCCGCGCAGCTCGAAGCGGGCCAGCGAACGATTGTCCGCCACCAACTCGCGTTCGCCCTGGACGACGTGTAGCGACATCGCCGTCTGGCCATCCTTGTAGGTGGTGAATTCCTGCGCCCGCGCCACCGGAATGGTGGTATTGCGCGGAATGATCTGTTCGGTCAGGCCACCCATGGTCTCGATGCCCAGCGACAGCGGAATGACATCCAGCAACAGCAGTTCGCCATCGGGGTTGTTGCCGGCCAGCACATCGGCCTGCTGCGCGGCACCGATGGCGACCACCCGGTCGGGGTCGATATCCACCAGCGGCGGCTTGCCAAAGAAGGCGCCGACACGCTCGCGCACCAGCGGCACGCGCGTCGAGCCGCCCACCATGACGGTTTGCAGCACCTCGTCCTTGCTGACCCCGGCATCGCGCAACACGCGCCGGCAGGCAAGAATGGTCTGCTTGACCAGCGGCTCGATCCGCGCCTCGAAGGTTTCACGGCTGAGCGTGCCCGACCAGGATTCGCCGTCAGCGCGTTCAATCGTGATCCGGGTTTCAGGTTCGCTGGTCAAGGCTTCCTTGGCGGCCCGCGCCTGCGCCAGCAATTGCTGCATGCCGGCCGGGTCGCTGCGGCGATCCTCACCCATCTGCTCGACGATCCAGTCGACGATGGCGTGATCGAAATCATCGCCACCCAGCCGGCTGTCGCCACCGGTGGCAAGCACCTCGAAGACGCCTTTGTTGAGCCGCAGAATCGAGATATCGAAGGTACCGCCACCCAAATCATACACGGCGATGACACCTTCATTGCCGGTATCCAGTCCGTAGGCAACGGCTGCGGCCGTGGGTTCGTTGAGCAGACGAAAAACGTTCAGTCCGGCCAGCCGGGCGGCATCCTTGGTGGCCTGGCGCTGGGCGTCATCGAAATAGGCCGGCACCGTGATCACCACGCCGCGCAGCTCGCCGCCGAGTGTGGCTTCGGCGCGCGCCTTGAGCGCTCGCAGGATGTCGGCCGAGACCTCCACCGGGGTTTTCTCGCCCTGCCGGGTGATGAGGCGGGGAATGCCATCGTCCGATTCGGCAAAGCGGTATTGCCGGCCGGCCGGCGTGGCGAGAATTTCATCGAGGCTGCGCCCGATCAGGCGTTTGACCGAGGCGATGGTATTGGCCGGGTCTTCGGCCGCCATGCGCATCGCCGCCTCGCCCACCACTGGCGTCTCGCCCGAATAATTGACGACCGAGGGCAACAGATGCCGGCCTTCGGTGTCGGGCAGGGTTTCGGCCAGGCCGCTGCGCACCGTGGCAACCAGCGAGTTGGTGGTGCCCAGGTCGATGCCCGCCGCCAGCCGGTGTTCATGCGGCGCGGTGGACATGCCGGGTTCGGATATTTGCAGAAGCGCCATGGGCTCTCGGTTCAGTGTCCGGTGTCAGTCGAGCAGTTGTTCCTCGAGCCGGGCTTCGATATCGCCCAGCCTCGATTGCAGCCGCCCAAAAAATTGCAATTTCGTCAGATGATCCAGCGCCTGGTCGAAATCCTTCTCCACGTATGCCGCCTTGAATTGTTCGACCAACTGCTGCTTCTCCTGTTCCAGCTGGTCGCGGAGATCGTCCACCGCGGCCAGCGGATCGTCGCGATCGGCCAAGCCATCGAGCCGCTCCTGATACGCCATCTGCTTGAGCAGGAATTCACCGTCCTTGATGGTGTGGTGCTCCGGCCCGGCCTCGACGCCCGCCAGCCGCAGCAGATAGAAGCCCCGCTTGAGCGGGTCGATCAAGGTCTGGTAGGCCTCATTGATCAGTGCGGCGGTTTCCAGCGAAGCGCGGCGCGTGGCTGCATCGGCACTGGCGAACCGGTCGGGATGATGCGTAGCCTGGAGCTTACGATAGACAGCCGCCAGCCGATCTTGATCGATATCAAAATCCTGCGGCAAATCGAATAATTCGAAATAACTGGTGTCGGCGTTCGGCATCCGGCTGGCCGGGTCAAACAGTGAAGCTCTCCCCGCAGCCGCAGCGTTCGGCTTCATTCGGGTTGGTGAATTTGAAGCCTTCGTTCAGGCCTTCCTTGACGAAGTCCACCTCGGTGCCGTCGAGATAGACCAGGCTTTTGGGATTGACGATGACCTTGACGCCGTGTGATTCGAATACCTCGTCGAATTCCTCGATCTCGTCGGCGAACTCGATGTCATAGGCCATGCCCGAGCATCCGGTGGTCTTGACGCCCAACCGGATGCCGATGCCCTTGCCGCGGTTTTCGAGGAACTTGCGCACCCGCTCGGCGGCACGTTCGGTCATCGTGATCGCCATCGCTCAGGCAGATTCCTTCAGCTCGACCGCGTTCTTGGCCTGATAGTCGCTGATGGCGGCCTTGATGGCGTCTTCGGCCAGCACCGAGCAGTGAATCTTGACCGGCGGCAGCGCCAGTTCTTCGGCAATATCCGAATTCTTGATCTGCTTCGCTTCCTCCAGCGTGCGGCCCTTGACCCATTCAGTGAGCAGACTGCTGGAAGCAATCGCGCTGCCACAGCCATAGGTCTTGAACTTGGCGTCTTCGATGACGCCTTCGTCGTTTACCTGAATCTGCAGCTTCATGACGTCGCCACAGGCCGGTGCGCCGACCATGCCAGTACCCACCTTGTTCGACTTCTCGTCGAGTTTGCCGACATTGCGGGGATTTTCGTAATGATCGATTACCTTGTCACTGTAAGCCATAGTTCTCTACCAATTTGTTGAATCGACTCAATGGGCAGCCCATTGAACGGAATCCAGATCGATGCCTTCCTGGTACATGTCCCACAAAGGCGATAAATCTCGAAGTTTGCCGACCGCTTCGCGCACCAGATCGATGGTGTAGTCGATTTCCTCGACGGTTGTGTAGCGGCCGATAGTAAAACGGATCGACGAATGCGCCAACTCATCGTTGCGGCCCAGGGCACGCAGCACGTAGCTGGGCTCCAGCGAAGCCGAGGTGCAGGCCGAGCCGCTGGAGACGGCGATATTCTTCAACGCCATGATCAGGCTTTCGCCTTCCACGAAATTGAAACTGACGTTGAGGTTGCCGGCTACCCGCTGTTCGAGATCGCCATTGAGATAGACCTCTTCCATATCCTTCAAGCCATCCCACAAGCGGTTGCGCAACCCCAGGATGCGTTCGTTCTCTGCCGCCATTTCCTCGCCGGCGATGCGAAAGGCTTCGCCCATGCCGACGATTTGGTGTGTGGCCAGCGTGCCGGAACGCATGCCGCGCTCCTGACCGCCGCCGTGCATCTGCGCCTCGAGACGCACCCGCGGCTTGCGGCGAACGTAGAGGGCGCCGATGCCCTTGGGGCCGTAGATCTTGTGCGCCGAAAAGCTCATCAGATCGACTTTCAGCGTTTGCAGGTCGATGGGCACCTTGCCGGCGCTCTGCGCCGCATCGACATGGAAGACGATCTTGCGTTCGCGGCAGATCTCGCCCATGGCGGCAATATCCTGAATCACCCCGATTTCGTTGTTGACGTGCATGATCGAGGCAATGGTGGTGTCATCACGCAGCGCGGCCTCGAATTTCCCAAGGTCGATCAGACCATTGGGCTCCGGATCGAGATAGGTGACTTCATACCCTTCCCGCTCCAGTTCGCGGCAGGTGTCCAGCACGGCCTTGTGTTCGGTTTTGCAGGTGACGATGTGTTTGCCCTTGCGCTGATTGAAATGCGCCACACCCTTGATCGCCAGATTGTCGCTCTCGGTGGCGCCACTGGTGATGACGATCTCCTTGGGATCGGCATTGACCAGGGCCGCGATCTGGCCGCGCGCTTCCTGCACCGCCTCGTCGGCAGCCCAGCCGAAAGCATGGCTGCGTGAAGCCGGGTTACCGAAAATGCCATCGCGGGTGAGGTAGCCGGACATCTTCTCCGCCACACGTTCGTCCACCGGCGTGGTGGCGCTGTAATCCAGATATACAGGAAGTTTTACGCTCATAATCTCGTTCAGTCGTCGTCTCAGGCTGCTGGCCGCGGAAATACGAAATTCATGCGTCGGACTTCTTCATCCTGGCGCCGGGCAATCTCGCGAATCTCCGGTCGGTCAATAAACTGATCCAGTGTAATGCCATCGAGGAATGAATACAGGCGTTCGCTCAGTTCATTCCACAGTTCATGGGTCAGGCAACGTTCGCCGTCCTGGCAATCGCCTTCACCGCCACATCGGGTCACATCGACGCTCTCGTCGACGGCCGTGATGATCTTTGCCACGGTGATCTGGCTCGGCGCCTTCGCCAGACGATAGCCGCCACCGGGGCCGCGCACGCCTTCAACCAGCCCGGCTTTGCGGAGCTTGGCAAACAGCTGTTCCAGATACGAAAGCGAAATCCCCTGGGTTTGGGAGATGTCCGCCAGTGTTACGGGGCCCTGCCTGTCGTGCAGCGCCAGATCCATCATGGCCGTGACCGCATAGCGGCCCTTGGTTGAAAGTTTCATAATTGTTACCTCTTCGTCACTCTCTAACAAATAACCGAGTGTTCTACTAGGGAATTCATTATTTAATACTTGAGCAATTTAGTCAAGTATTTATCCTCATCATAACTGCGTGATTTAATTATAAATTTCACATATACCCCAAATGGGAGAGTCGGTGATGTGCGTCAGTGGCAGCGAGGCCGTTTGCCGGCGGCCAGTGCCCGGCCGTATTTGGCCAGCGCCCCTTCCATGGCCCGGTTGAGATCGAAGATCCGCCGTTCGTTGGCCGGGTGGGTAGAGAGGAATTCCGGCGGTTTGGCGCCGCCAAGCTTTTGCATGTTTTTCCACAACTCGATGCTCTGGCGTGGATCGAATCCCGCCCGGGCCATCAGGTCCAGGCCGATCAGATCCGCTTCGGATTCGTGGCGACGACTGAACGGCAGCAGCACGCCGACCTGGGCACCAACGCCCAACAGGCTCATCAGTTGCTGCTTTTTCTGTGGCGAACCACCAGCCAGGATGGCCGCCAGTTGCAGGCCGGTTTGAGTGGCAAGGTTGGTGGAGACGCGCTCGTTGCCGTGACGAGCGATGACATGGCCGATCTCGTGGCCGAGTACGGCCGCCAACTGGTGCTGGTTTTTGGCGGCCTTGAACAATCCGGTATAGACACCAATCTTGCCGCCTGGCAGCGCAAAGGCATTGGCTGCGTCGTTCTTGAACACGGTGACTTCCCATTTGACGTTGCGCCACGGCCCGGCCAGTTCATGGGTGAGCGCATCGACCACGCACTGGACGTAGCGGTTTTCGTGTGGGTCGCGTTCCACCGGTTCCTTTTTCTTGAGGTCGAGATAGGACGCGACGCCAAGCTGATCCATTTGGGAATCGGGCAGCAGGATCAATTGCTTGCGCCCCAGTGGCGAGGTGGCACAAGCGGTCAGCAAGACTGCGGCCAGCGCGACCAGTGACCATTGACGCAGGTGGCGCAGCATCCGGGTGGGTTGTTTTCGCTTGTTCATCTTGTCATCTCTTTGGGGCGGATTCGCTATTCTTCAAGCCCGTTTCCACTGGGTGCCGGAGGCGCTGTCCTCGAGCACGATGCCCGCCGCCTGGAGCTGGTCTCGAATGGCATCGGCCCGGGCGAAATCGCGCGCCTGGCGTGCCTCGAGCCGTTCCGCCACCAGGGCGTCGATTTCGTCGTCACTGAGACCTTCGTCGCCGGGCGACTGCCAGCGAAACCATTCATCCGGCGTCTGTTGCAGCAACCCCAGCAGGTCGGCGCTGGCCAGCAGGGCAGATTTGAGCGGGGTGAGTTCCGCAGCATTTTCCGTCTTGTTGATACGGTGCGCCAGTTCATGAAGTTGCGCGATGGCGCGCGGGGTATTCAGATCATCGCTCAAGGCTTCGAGAAAGTCGGCATCCGGCGGCGTGTCCGGCTGTACCGGCAACGTCTCGACCTTGCGCAGCGCGGTATAGAGACTGTCCAGCCCGGCCCGGGCCTGTTTGAGATTGTCGGGCGACCAGTCCAGCGGCGAGCGGTAGTGCCCGGCCAGCAACGCCAGTCGCACTGCTTCGCCGGGCGCTTGCTGGAGTACATCGCGCAAGGTGAAGAAGTTGCCCTCGGATTTGGACATCTTCTCACCGCTGACGGTGATGTAGCCGTTGTGCATCCAGTAGTTGACGAAGGTTTTGCCATTGTGACAACACTGGCTCTGGGCGCGCTCATTCTCGTGATGGGGAAAGATCAGGTCGCGGCCACCGCCGTGAATGTCGATGGTCTCGCCCAGGTGTTTTTCGATCATGGTGGAGCATTCCAGGTGCCAGCCGGGCCGGCCTCGTCCCCAGGGGCTGTCCCAGCCGGGCAGATCGTCGGTCGAAGGTTTCCACAACACGAAATCACCTGGCGCGCGTTTCCAGTCAGCCACTTCAACACGGGCACCAGCGAGCATGTCGTCGAGCTGACGATGCGAGAGTTCGCCATAATCGGCCATCGTGCCAACCTCGAACAGCACGTGCCCTTCGGCCTGGTAGGCATGTCCGGTTTCGAGCAGGGTTTCGATCATGTGGATCATTTCCGTGATGTGCTCGGTGGCGCGCGGCTCGATCGTTGGCGGCAGGGTGTTGAGGGCGGCGATATCCTCGTGATACAGCGCGATGTAGCGGTCGGTCAGTGTACGGATCGACTCACCGTTCTCCGCGGCGGCCTGATTGATCTTGTCGTCCACGTCGGTGATGTTGCGGGCGTAGACGACGTTGGGATAAAGATGCCGCAGCAGCCGGAACATCACGTCGAACACCACGATGGGGCGTGCATTGCCGATGTGGATATAGTTGTAGACGGTAGGGCCGCAGACATACATGGTGATCCGCTCGGGATCGAGTGGTTGGAAAACTTCCTTGCGGCCGGATTGGGTGTTGTGGATTCGGATCGTCACGCTGACTCCATCGTGTTCGCGGGATTCATGGTGTTGTCTGCCCTATTCTACCGTGATCCAGTCGAAACCATCGTGCTGGCTGGCAATCAGGGTGTCGCAATCGGTGGCACCAAGCGCGGTGTCGAGGCAGGCTCGCACCCGTTCGGGGCTGTTGTTCTTTTCGCTGATGTGCATGGCGATCAGCCGGTTGGGTGTGGGTCCCGCCCGCTGGCTGAGAAAATCCCGTGCCTGGTGGTTGGACAGATGTCCCCAGTCGCTGCCGATGCGGCGCTGCAAGGCGGGTGGATAGGGGCCTTCGGCCAGCATTTGCGGATCGTAATTGAATTCCAGCATCAAGGTCGAGCAGCCTTCGAGCACAGCTTCGATATGCGGTGTGATACTGCCACTATCGGTCAGCAAACCGAGCCGGTGGCGACCGAGGTCGAACCGGAACTGACAGGGCTGGCGCGCATCGTGTGGCACCGGGAATGGCGTCACCCGTAACGATCCGAATTCGAATGGTGTGTGGTCGATCAGTTCTATCTCGTGAAAGCGGTTGTCTCGCACCGCCTGCAAGGTGCCGCGCGTCAACCATACCGGCAAGTCATATTTGCGTGACAGCACGCCGACGCCAGCGACATGATCAGCATGTTCGTGCGTGACCAGGATCGCACTCAGATCGGAAGGATGGCAACCCCGGCGCGCCATGCGCCGTTCGAGCTCCAGCGCCGAGAAGCCACAATCGATCAGCAACAACTGATCGCCGGCGCTGATCAATGTTGCGTTACCCTGACTGCCCGAGCCCAGCGAGGTGAAGCGCATGCGCCCGGATCAGCTCCATGCCTGGCGGAATTCCGGGCGGCTCATTCCAGCGAATGCGCCAGATAAAGTTGCAGCGCTTGCAGCATCCGCGCCTCGGTTTCAGGCTCCGGCTGGCGCATTTGCCAGCGTGCGACGCCATCCTTGCCCTTGGTCAGTACCGCGCCGCGCTGGGTCAGATAGATTCGCACGCCCTTGTCAGCCTTTTCGATACGCACCCGATACTGGTCACGCAGTACCAGATCGGAGTCGTCGCCGATTGCCTTTTTGAACAGGTCCTTGATGCCTTCGGTGGGAATACCCGCCTTGGTTTCGATCCATTCCGTCTTCAACATTTTCGATGCGCCATCGGATTCGGCCAGCGCCACCTTGCGCGATTTCCAGAAGGCCAGCACCTTTTCCCAGGCCTGCTCGGGCGTCAGCATCGGCGCGCTCAGCCAACGCAAGGAACCATCCCGCTCGATGCGAATCTCTTCCAGCTGACCCGATTCCGGCGAGGCTACCGGCGGCGCCTTGGCACGGGGCACATCATAGGCGCCGCTGCGCGTCGGCAGGGTAATCTCCGGCGGTGCTTCGAGCGGTGGATTCATCTTGCTCTGCTTGTAGGCATTCTCGTCTGGCCCCAGCCAGGCACAGCCACCCAGCAACATCAACCAGCCAGTAGCGGCTGCTGCCAGCCATGTCCGGACAAGTCGTCTCATCGTCAATGCTCCCGAGTATTTGTTGCAACGCCCGCCTGCGCCATCGCATCCAGCAATTCGGCGTGATACGGCTGGGAAAAAGGTGTCAGGGGCAAACGGATGCCCCCCTCGATCAACCCCATCCGTTGCACCGCCCATTTGACCGGAATGGGATTCGATTCGAGAAACAGGCTGCGGTGCAAAGCCGCCAACTGGTCATCCAGTTCACGTGCTGTTTTCTCATCACCCGTTGCGGCGGCGGCGCACATCCGGGCCATCTTCGCCGGCGCGACGTTGGCGGTCACCGATATCACGCCCTTGCCGCCGGCCAACAGAAAATCCAGCGCCGTACCGTCATCACCGCTGTACAGATCGATTCGATCACCACATCGCGACAGCAGTTCACGCGCCCGCTCGAGATCACCGGTTGCCTCCTTCAGGCCGATGATATTGGGAATATCCGCCAGACGATCGACCGTTTCCGGCAGCATGTCGCAGGCCGTGCGGCCAGGAACGTTGTAGAGAATCTGTGGCAGCGGAACCGTTTCGGCGATCAGTTTGTGGTGGAGATAGAGGCCTTCCTGGGTGGGCTTGTTGTAGTACGGCGTCACCAGCAATGCTGCATCGGCACCATGCTGCTGGGCGCAACGCGTCAGTTCGATCGCTTCGGTGGTGGAATTGGCGCCGGTGCCCGCGATCACCGGAATACGGCTGGCGACCCGATCGACCACCGCCTGGATGACACGGCAATGTTCGTCGAAATCCAGCGTCGCCGACTCGCCGGTGGTGCCCACCGCCACGATGGCGTTGGTCCCTTGTTCGATGTGGAACTCAATCAGATCATCGAGCGCTGGATAATCGATTGCCCCATCCTCGGCCATCGGCGTCACCAGCGCCACCATGCTACCGTGAAACATGTGGTCTCTCCTGAAGTCAGCATCGAATGATAAGTGACGCCCCCGCAGGCGTAAACCATTTCGTCACACCATTTCGGTCGTGCTGAACGGGGTTTTTGGGTACTATCGGCCTGGCACTCGTTCTGAAGCATGACCCATGAACCGACTGATCACGATTGTTTTTTTACTGCCAGCCTTGTGGCTGGCCGGTTGCGCAACCAGTGCGCACAAACATACCAGCGCGGCAGACGACGGTGACGCCAAGGTTTTGTTCGAGCAAGGCAAGAAGCAGATGCGGCATGGCAACTATCTGCTGGCCATCGACAAGTTCGAAAAACTGGTGACGCGCTACCCGTTCGGGCCCTATGCGCAGCAGGCCCAGTTGGAGATCGCCTACGCCAACTACAAGAGCCAGGAGCCGGATATCGCCATTGCCCAGGCGGATGACTTCATCAAGTTCAACCCGCAGCATCCGCACGTCGATTACGCCTATTACATCAAGGCGCTGGCGAACTTCAAACGCTTCGAGGGCGTCCTCGACAGGATTGCGCCACGTGACCTGGCGGCGCTCGATCCAAACCCTTTCAAGCAGTCGTTTCTCGATTTCAAGTTGCTGGTGACGCGCTTTCCGCAGAGCCGCTATGCGCCGGATGCTCGCCAACGCATGATCTTTCTGCGCAATATCCTGGCGCGGCATGAGTTGCTGGTGGCCGACTTCTATTACCGGCGCGGCGCCTGGGTGGCGACCGCCAATCGTTGCGAGTATCTGATGGAAACCTATGACGGCGCCGATTCGGTCCCGCAGGCGCTGGTGCTACTGGCCAAGGCCTACAAGAAACTCGGGCTGGATGAGGACTACAACGACACTGTCCGTCTGATCGAGACCAACTACCCACACGCACTGGCGAAACTCGACCAGTGAGTTGCGGCATTACTCCGCTGGCAGTCGCCAGCGGCTGAGCTTTCCGCCCTGACCGAGCACGATGAGTGAATCGTCGACCGGCAGCGGCGCCGACAGCACGCCTTTGTGATCGGCCCTGACGCGGCCTTCCAGCCGCCCGCTGTCCTCGTTCAGGAAATGGATGTAGCCTTCGAAATCGCCCACCACGACCCTGGATTGCCAGACCGCCGGGGCTGTCAGACGTCTGAATTTGAGAGCCTCCTGTTTCCAGAGGGCGGCGCCGGTGCGCTTGTCGCGCGCCCAGACGACGCTGTCTTCATCGGTGACATACAGTGCCTTGTCGTCCACGGCAAGGCCGTTGACGGTGGAGAAATCCTCCAACCACAGCACCCTGGCGCGCGCGGCGTCGATGGCGGCGACCTTGCCCTGATAGGTGGCGACGTAGATGACGCCATCACTGAACGCCAGCTGTCCGTCGATATCCACCATACGATCCAGTTCGGTGGAACCCCGGCCGAGTGCGACGACTTTTTCCCACAACACGCGGCCTTCCAGCAGCGAAACCATGATCAGCTCGCCATTGTCCAGCCCGATGAAGGCGACGCCGTGCGTCAGTAATGGCTCGCTTTGAAGGTGCAGGCTGAGCGCGGGTGTGCGTTTGAGCAGTTTCCAGAGAATGTCGCCGCTGTCAGCTGAAATGCCGTAGATATAGCCGTCACCGCTGCGCGCCACCAGCACGCCCTGGGAGACGCTCGAAACCGCCATGACCTGGCTGTTGAGATGCTGTTTCCAGCGTTGATCGCCGCTATCCGCCGACAGGCCGATCAGGTCGCCACTCTCGGCGCCCACCACGATGACACCCTCTCCCCCATTGACGCCTGCGGTGATCGGCTGGCCAGTTTCGACCTGCCAGATCCGCTTGCCGTTTTCCATGCGATGCGCGACGACCCTGCCCTTGTAGTCGGCAGCGAAGACGCGCGCCTTGGCGACATAGGGGCGCAGCTTGAGATAGTATTTCCCGACGCCCCGGGTGGCATGCTGGCGCCAGACTTTTTCGACCGGGAGGTTGTTCTCGAGCTTGGGCAATGGCGACGGTGGCGCCAGGTTGCTGGTTCCGCCACAGGCCGACAGTAGCATTGCCGCCAGCAGCCATGGCAGGACTCGCAGCAGGCATGCTAGCCCGAATTTCTCACAGGGTCGCGTAGCGAGGCTGTTCAAGGCGGTGTGATGGCTGGCGTTCGCGACCGAGGGCCGCGCAGGCGTAGTCGACACTACGTCGAGCCGC
>Ga0256841_1002654_pt1 | contig 14010 bp, 7 predicted proteins | sample 356308metaG_FD_185971 | JGI IMG/M metagenome (GOLD analysis project Ga0256841, IMG submission 185971) | Hydrothermal vent microbial communities from Mid Atlantic Ridge, Atlantic Ocean - 356-308 | ecosystem: Environmental > Aquatic > Marine > Hydrothermal vents | place: Atlantic Ocean: Mid...
CTCGCATGAAAATACGGTGATTTTCGCCGTAAGTCTTTGATATATATGGGGTATTTTGTTGGTTGCGGGGGTAGGATTTGAACCTACGACCTTCAGGTTATGAGACCGACGGGCGAAGTGTTGCGAAGCAAATTTACCACAATATTTCAAAGGCTTGGGCCACCGCGAGCAGAACCCGAAATATCACCGCCAACGTAGCGCCATGTCTGGTCCGAAACCCGGATGTTCTCATGCCGATTACCGGCAATGTTGCGCCTGTATTCCATGCGCAAGTTTTGTTGCGCGTAGTCTTGATTTCTGCGCATATACTTGTTTCATTGCGCATACAATTCTGCGCAACCCGGGAAGCCCAATGGCACAGCACATCTCCGAGGCCGACCTTCGAGCGATCGAGAACACCGTGCGCAAGCACCCCGATGGCGCTTCTGCAAGCGAGATATTACAAGCCCTGGGCGCGGACCTGCCCCGGCGCACGCTGCAATACCGGCTGAAGCACCTTGTGGATGCCGGTCGTCTGATCAGGAAGGGCAGTGGGCGGTGGGCGCGGTACCATGCGCCCGCCGGATCCGCCGTTGGGGAAGTCGCCGTCGGCACCGGCCGAAACGGCGATGAGGAACAGGTTTCCATTCCGCTCTCTGCCCCCGGCGCCGAGATCAGGGAGTACCTCGCCCAGCCTCCTGCCGCACGAAAACCGGTCGGCTACAATCGTGATTTCCTGGAATCCTACCAGCCCAACGCCACGACATATCTCTCGGAAGCCGAACGCGCACATCTGCACGAAGTCGGCCGACCCAATTTCGCCGAGCAACCGGCGGGAACCTATGCCCGGCACATTCTCGACCGGCTTCTGATCGATCTGTCATGGAACTCCAGCCGGCTCGAGGGCAACACCTACTCGCTGCTGGACACCAGACGCCTGATCGAATTCGGGGAGGAAGCCGAAGGGCGCGCCCACCTGGAAGCCCAGATGATCCTCAACCACAAGGACGCGATCGCCTTTCTTGTCGATGCGGCCGAGGAGATCGGCTTCAATCGCTACACCATCCTCAACCTTCATGGCTTTCTCGCCCAGAACCTTCTGCCCGATGAATCCGCGGCGGGCAGGCTGCGCCATATCCCGATCGGCATCGAGAAGTCGGTGTTTCATCCGCTCGAGGTGCCGCACCTGATCGAGGAATGCTTCGATCTGATCCTGAAAAAGGCCGCGGCAATTCAGGACCCGTTCGAGCAGGCCTTTTTCGTCATGGTGCAGCTGCCATATCTTCAACCCTTCGATGACGTGAACAAGCGCGTCTCGCGCCTTGCCGCCAACATCCCCTTCATCAGGGCCAATCTGTCGCCGCTGTCCTTCAGCGATGTACCACGTTCGATCTACACCGACGCCGTCCTGGGGGTGTATGAACTCAACCGTGTCGATCTTCTGAAGGACGTGTTCATCTGGTCCTACAAGCGTTCGGCCGCCCGTTATGCCGCAGTCCGGCAATCGCTGGGCGAGCCCCACCCGTTTCGCCTGAAACATCGCGAGGCACTGCGGCGGGTCATCAGCGAGGTCGTGCGCGGACGGATGAGCAGAAAGGTGGCCGTGCGGCACATCGCATCCTGGGCGGCGCAGAACATCGGGCCTTCCGAACAGGAGAAGTTCCGCGAGATTGCCGAGAGCGACCTCCTCGGTCTGCACGAGGGCAATTTCGCGCGTTACGGGATCAGGCCAGCCGAATTTGCGGCCTGGCGGGAGGTGTGGACGGCAAAGGAAGGGCGCCGGGGATCATCAGGTGGCGCTTGAGGGATTTGCCTGTTGGCCAAGCAAGCTTTTCGCCATCCGGCTCCTTGGCATACGCCTGATGCGGGTGCAGTGGCCGGGATCCTGCTGAACCGCAAACCGTCAGGTTGGGAGCCGAGCACCTTCATCTGCCCGAAGAGCCTCCCTAGCACTTGGCTGAGATCGGCGAGCCTTGCGGCCAGTGCGACGTGCTCCTGGCTGGTCCAAGGCCGGTGATAACGGTCTCATGATTTTCTCCGCAAAATGTGCGGCGGAAATGGCATGTATTCTCCGCAGTGCGCGCCCAAAACCCGGGTCGGGATAGTGTTGACCATGCCCGCCGCAGGAACGTGGCGACCGGCGCCCGCAGCCCATGCTTGTTCAAGGATAACCGATGAACCTTCAATAACGGCAGGCCGCTATTCAGGGCCGCTGGTCCTCACCTGCCGGCAAGCCCATATCACCCACCGCCGTCGTCGCTCATACAACCGAAAGCGGATTCTTGCTGCAAAGCTCGCGGCAGCACGGTAAAGTATTGGGAAAGCGCTGCGTTTCCGTGGTTTCGCTAACAGTATTGGGGCATTCGATGTCGAGAGTTACGATAAGCAACTACATTCCCCTGAGCTTCAGAACCATACCCTACACGGCCCTTCCGAACAGGAAGGCGGGTTGCTCCTGCAAACCGATCCTCACAGTCAGGATGCCCGGCGCAGCCGAGGGCAACGATGGCTGAACTGGAAGATATCAGAAACGGAAGCATGGTGACGGGCATTCTTCCCGGGGAAGCCGTCCAGGTGGTTTCCGTCGAATGGATCGGCAATCAAGCCTTGAACCTTGTCTACCGAAGCGCTCAGGGAGAAGTTTCAGAAACGACCCTCTACCGTGAGGACGCCGCGCGCATTGGCGTGGATACTTCCGGAAAGCTGTGGTCCTTCGATGGTGACGGCAGGATGCTTCGCCTGGTCACGGAGGCGAACAGGATAAAGCTTGCACATTATTTCGATCCTTATCTGGCCATCCACACCAGTTTGGTCGACCCCCTCCCGCACCAGATATCGGCCGTGTATGGCGAAATGCTTTCACGCCAACCGCTGAGGTTCTTGCTCGCCGATGATCCAGGAGCGGGAAAGACCATCATGGCGGGACTGCTCATCAAGGAGTTGCGTGCGCGGAGCGATCTTGATCGCTGCCTGGTCATCGCTCCCGGGAGCCTGGTGGAACAATGGCAAGACGAACTGGGTGAGAAATTCAACCTGGAATTCGACATTCTTTCGCGGGACATGATCGAAACCTCCCGCTCCGGCAATCCCTTCGATGACCACCACCAGCTCATCGTCCGGCTTGACGTGCTGGCGCGAAACGAAGAACTGCAGGAAAAACTCAGCCGCTCCCAAGAATGGGATCTGATCATTGTCGACGAAGCTCACAGGATGTCGGCAACCTTTTTCGGCGGCGAGGTGAAATACACCAAGCGATACCAGCTCGGGCAAAAACTCAGTCAGTCTTGCCGCCACTTCCTGTTGATGACGGCGACACCCCACAACGGCAAGGAAGAGGATTTCCAGCTCTTCATGGCGCTTCTGGATGGTGACCGCTTTGAAGGGCGCTTCCGGGACGGTGTTCATTTCGCTGACACCGAAGACATGATGCGCCGCCTGACCAAGGAGGAGCTTCTGCGCTTTGACGGACGGCCGCTGTTCCCAGAGCGTCGCGCGTACACCGTGAAATACGAACTCTCGCCGCAGGAGGCCGCGCTTTACAGCGAAGTGACTGAGTACGTGCGGACAGAGATGAACCGCGTCCAGCGTTTTGCCCAGGACGATGGGCGGAAGCGAAACAACGTCGGCTTCGCCCTTCAGATCCTGCAGCGCCGCCTCGCTTCTTCCCCGGCGGCGATCTACGAATCCCTGAAGCGGCGGCGTGAACGGCTCGAAGCGCAGTTGGCCGAAGCGAACCTCATCATGAGAGGGAAGCAAGTGGCCCTGCCGGACGATGATCTGCTCAGAAATCTGGACGAATACAGCCAGGATGAAATTGATGAGCTTGAAGAAACCGTTATCACCACGGCAACGTCAGCCGAGACCGTCGAACAGCTGAAAATCGAAGTCGAAACACTCAAGCGGCTGGAAAAACTTGCACTTTCCGTTCTGCAATCTGGAAAGGATGCCAAGTGGACGCAGCTCAACCGCATCCTCGATGACGATCTGATGATAGACCCCGACGGTAATCGCCGGAAACTGATCATTTTCACTGAACCGAAGGATACGCTGTTTTACCTGCATGAGAAAGTCGCTGCGCGGCTGGGCAAGCCGGAAGCTGTCGAAGTCATACATGGTGGTGTGACCAGAGAAGAGCGGCGGAAAATCGTCGAGCGTTTCATGCAGGACAAGGAGCTTCTGGTCCTGATCGCCAACGATGCCGCAGGTGAGGGCGTGAACCTCCAGCGTGGCCATCTGATGGTGAACTACGACCTGCCCTGGAACCCCAACAAGATCGAACAGCGGTTTGGTCGGATTCACCGAATCGGTCAAACCGAGGTATGCCACCTGTGGAATCTCGTCGCCGCTGACACCCGGGAGGGCGAGGTCTACGGGCGTCTGCTTGAAAAACTCGAAGCCGCGCGCAAGGCGCTTGGCGGCCGGGTTTACGATGTGCTCGGAGAGCTTTTTGAGGGCACCGCGCTGAAGGATCTATTGCTTGAAGCAATCCAGTATGGCGAAAGAGAGGACGTCAGGGCGCGCCTGTTCGAAAAGGTCGACGGTGCGGTCGATCAGCAGAACCTCCTGGATCTTCTGCAGAAACGGGCACTCACTAACGACACCATGCCCGAAGCCAAGGTCCACGAGCTGCGCCTTGCCATGGAACGCGCCGAAGCCCAGCGCCTGCAACCGCATCACGTTCAGAGCTTCTTCATCGAAGCGTTCCGCGAACTTGGCGGCCAAATACGGCCGCGTGAGGATGGACGATGGGAGATCACCCATGTTCCTGTCATCATTCGCGAGCGCGACCGGCAGATCGGAACCGGTGCTCCGTTGCAGAAACGCTACGAGCGCATCTGCTTCGAGAAATCCAGGATCAATCAGCAGCCCGTGGCCGAATTCGTCTGCCCGGGTCACCCGCTTCTGGAATCCGTGATCAGCATCATCCGCGAACGCTACGACTACCTGATGAAACAGGGCGCCGTGCTTGTGGACGAGACCGATGCGGGCGAGGACATCTCGGCGGTATTCCTGCTGGAACACAGCGTGCAGGATGGCCGGCCCACCAGCACCGGCAAGCCCCATGTCATCTCCGAAAAGCTCCAGTTCGTGGCCATTGACCGAACTGGCGCGGCGCGCAACGCAGGCATCGCCCCGCATCTCAACCTGCGACCTGCAAAACCGGAAGAAATCGCTGCTCTGGAAACCGACCTGAACCAGGATTGGCTGCGAACCGGATTGGAAAAGGCAGCCCTCGAATATGCCACCATCGAACTGGCCCGCGACCATGTCAGAGAGGTGCGCGAGCGCCGCATCCCGGAGATCGAGAAAGTCGAACAAGAGGTGCAGGCGCGCCTGAAGAAAGAGATCAACTACTGGGACGCCCGCGCATTTGAACTCAAGGAACAGGAGCGCGCGGGCAAGAAAACTCGCCTGAACTGGCAGAATGCTCAGCGCCGCGCCGAGGATCTGGCCGAACGTCTGCAACGGCGCATGGCCTTGATCGAGAAGGAAAAGCTCATCTCATCCCGACCGCCCCGTGTCCGTGGTGGGCTTGTGGTCATACCGCAGGGGATGCTCGCCCGGCGCGTGGGTGCCACCGCAACCCCCGTCCCGGCAGGCTTCGCGGAAGACCCGGAAGCTCGCCGCAAGATCGAACTGGCCGCGATGGAGGCCGTGATGGCCGCCGAGCGGGCGCTGGGCAACGACCCCAAGGATGTCTCGGCCCAGAAGGTCGGCTATGACATTGCATCCTACGACCCCAAGGCCGGCCATTACCGGTTCATCGAGGTCAAGGGCCGCATCAAGGGGGCGGATACGGTCATGCTGACCCGGCAGGAAATTATCACCTCGCTGCACGAGCCTGAGAAATACATTCTGGCCATCGTCGAGGTGGACAACGGATATGCCGTGCAACCTCGCTATATTCACGGCGCGCTGTCCGAGACCGAACCGGCATTTGAACAGACGGCCATTCAATACCATTTGAAACGGCTATTGGAGCGAGCGGAGGAAAATCGTTGAAACATATTCATTTCAGGTGGTTAGTGGATGTGCAGGGGCAAGGTAGGGCACAAAAGAGAAACGCCGCCCAAGGGCGGCGTCTGGCTGAAGATGCTCTCTCCAGCGGGGTTCATGAGCCAGAGATAGGCCAGACCACCCAAGTTGTCAACAGCTGGCTTGCAGCGAGCAGGAGTATCGGATGACGCGAGTGGTAAGCTATATTGATGGTTTCAACCTGTACTTCGGGCTTCGCTCCAAAGGGTGGCGCAAGTACTACTGGCTGGACGTAGCCGAACTGTGCCGAGCGCTCCTGAAGCCCGATCAGGAACTGATCGCCTGCCACTATTTTACCGCACGAATCAGGTCGCGCGCCGGTGCCGGGCAGAGCGTCGAACGTCAGAACCTGTGGCTGGACGCACTGCAAACACGGCCTGACATTGCGTGCCAGTTCGGGCACTACCTCTCCAAGGAACGCCGTTGCCGGGCATGCGACAACAGCTGGGAAGATTTCGAGGAAAAGATGACCGATGTGAAAATCGCGACGCAAATCCTGGTCGATGCGTTCGAGGATCGATTCGATACTGCCCTGATCATTTCCGGTGACAGCGATTTGGCGCCGCCGCTCCAGGCGATCCGCGACAGGTTTCCCGAGAAACGCATCATTGTCGCCTTCCCACCCGGGCGGCGATCGGAACAGCTAAGAAAGGTCGCGCACGGCTGCTTTACCATTGGAGAAGCCAAGATCCGGCAAAACCTGTTGCCGGACGAGATTGAAACGCAAGGTGGCCATGTCCTGAAGAGACCGAACAGATGGCGATGAGGACACTCAAATGACCCACCCCCCCAGGAAAAAGCTCATCGAAGTAGCCATTCCGCTCGAGGCCATTAACGCCGCCTCGGCGCGCGAGAAGTCGATCCGCCACGGCCACCCCTCCACCCTGCATCTGTGGTGGGCGCGCCGGCCGCTGGCGGCTTGCCGGGCGGTGCTGTTTGCGCAGCTGGTGGATGATCCGTCCAGCCACCCCGATGAATTCCCGACCCCCGAAGCGCAGGATGCCGAGCGCAAGCGGTTGTTTGCGATCATCGAGGATCTGGTGAAATGGGAGAACTCCACCAACGAAGAAGTGCTGGAGCGTGCCCGCGCTGAAATCCGGCGCTCGTGCGGCGGTGATCTGCCCCCTGTCTATGACCCGTTCTCGGGTGGTGGCTCGATCCCGCTGGAGGCGCAGCGGCTGGGGCTGCCGGCCTATGGGTCCGACCTGAACCCGGTCGCCGTGATGATCGGCAAGGCGATGATCGAAATTCCGCCGAAATTCAAGGATCAGCCGCCGATCCACCCGGGCATCAAGGAACGCAGCTTTTACCGCAATGCCGAGGGGCTGGCCGAGGATGTGAAACATTACGGCGAATGGATGCGCGAGAAGGCGTTTGAGCGCATCGGGCATCTCTACCCGCAGGTGGACCTACCGCCCGAGCATGGCGGCGGCAAGGCCACGGTGATCGCCTGGATCTGGGCGCGCACGGTTCCCAGCCCCGACCCGGCGTTCTCGGATGTTCAGGTGCCACTAGTTTCGAATTTTGTTCTGAGCACAAAAAAAGGCAACGAAGTTCGGATAGTGCCCGTTGTTGATCGGGCAGCCAAGAAAATTAGTTTCGAGATTTCTAAAGCTGGAACAGCAGCTGAATGGGCTGCGGCAAAAAAAGGAACGAAGTCGGGGGCAGGCTCAAATTTCCGGTGTTTGCTGTCCGATACAGCTATCACCTCCGAATATGTTCGCGGTGAAGCCACCAAAGGAAATATGGGGCAAGTTCTCATCGCAGTTGTCGCAAAAGGGAGCAGAAGTCGTATCTTTGTTCCGGCAACAGAAGAGCAGCGCGCTATAGCGGAATCGTGCCAGCCGGACTGGGTTCCCGAACAAAAGCTCTCACCAGATCGCAGGGCATTCACTCCGCCGGATTTCGGGATGAATACCTTCGGAGAACTCTTTTCCAAGCGACAGCTTGTTGCGCTGGACACCTATTCTTCACTAGTCTCAGAGGTCCGTGACCTCATCGTTTCAGATGCTGCTGCTTGCGCGAGCAATGCAACCGCCGAAAAGTATGCGGATGCGGTCTGTGTCTATCTCGCCTTAGCCGTTAGCAAGCTAAGTGACATTCAGAATTCCTTGGTTTCTTGGAAGCCGTCTATGGTGCAGGTGATCCATTTATTTACCCGACAAGCTATTCCGATTGTGTGGGATTTTGCTGAACCCAATTTGTTCTCAGAGTCAGCGGGGGACTTTAGAGTCACGCTTTCCAATATGATGCGAGCGCTAAACGTTCTTGGTTCTGGCAACTCAGGATCTGTTGTGCAGTCCGATGCCCAAACTGCCGTTCTACCTGAAGGCGCAGTCCTATCAACTGATCCTCCTTACTATGACAATATTGGCTATTCTGACCTATCTGACTTTTTTCTTACTTGGTTGCGGCGAAGTCTGCGGCGACAGTATCCTGAACTCTTCTCAACATTAACCGCTCCGAAAGCGGAGGAACTTATTGCCGCCCCCTATCGGCATGGCGGAAGAGAACAAGCCGAGGAGTTCTTTCTTTCTGGCATGAGACAGGCGATTTCAAATATCGCAAACCAGGTTTCGCCGCATTTTCCTGCGACCATCTACTATGCTTTTAAGCAGAGTGAGATGGCGGCAGAAGGCATAAGTTCGACGGGATGGGCGACATTTTTGCAAGCCGTCTTTGAGGCGGGTTTCTCTGTTGTAGGAACGTGGCCAGTGCGGACTGAACTGGCGAACAGAATTCGTGGGATCGGGGCAAATGCACTCGCCAATTCCGTTGTCCTCGTCTGCCGCAAGAAAGAGGCCTCGGCCGACATCATCACCCGCGCCGAATTCATCCGCGCGCTGAAACGGGAGCTGCCCCCGGCGATTGCCGAGTTGCAAGCCGCCAACATCGCCCCCGCCGACATGCCGCAATCGGCCATCGGCCCGGGCATGGGCGTGTTCTCGCGCTACAAGGCCGTGCTGGAATCCGACGACAGCCACATGAGCGTGAAAACCGCGCTGCAACTGATCAACCGCGAGTTGGACGAATTCCTCAACGACATCCAAGGCGATTTCGATTCCGAGACCCGCTTTGCCATTTCCTGGTTCGAACAGCACGGGATGCAGCCGGGCGATTACGGCGCCGCCGACAACCTCGCCCGCGCGCGGGGGCTTTCGGTCGAGAGCGTGAAACATGCGGGCATCGTCGAGGCCTCGGCCGGCAAGGTGCGCATCCTCAAGCGCGACGAACTGGAACAGGACTGGGACCCGGAAACCGACGACCACCTGACGGTCTGGGAATGCCTGCAATATCTGGTGCGGCTGCATGAAAACGAGGGGCTGTCGGAGGGCACGGCGGTGCTGATGAAAAAGATCGGTGGCAAGGCCGAGGATGTGAAGGATCTGGCCTATTGCCTCTATGACATCTGCGCCAACAAACGGCAGGATGCGAAGGAGGCCACCGCCTATAACGCGCTGATCGCGGACTGGTCGGAACTGGTGAAAATGGCCGCGCAGGTGCATGATACGCGGGGCGACGGGCAATTCAGGATGGATATTTGAGCGATGGCAAAAAGCACAAGGCAATATGTTTTCGAAGGCATGGAAGAAATGCAGGGGGCGCTGCAACCCTTCGTGCTGCGCTCGCTCAAATCGGCCTTTGGCGAGGGTTGGGGAAAGGAAGTCATCTCGCGCTTTCCCCATTGGCGGCCCGAGGGGAACGGCAAGTTCACGCTGGACACCCAGAAGCTGTTGCAGATCATGGAGCGGCTGTGGAACGACGCCTTCCGCAACACGCTGGACCGCACGCACCGCTCGATCGTCAACGAGCTGATCGACGCGCGCAACCGGCTGGCCCATGACGGCAAATTCTCTTACGACGATGCCGAGCGGGCGCTCGACAGCATGCGCCGACTGCTCGAGGCGGTGAGTGCGTCGGATGCGGCGGAAAAGATCGGCAAGATGCGCGACAGCATCCTGCGCACCAAGTTTTCGGAGCTGGCCCGGCAGGAAGAGCGCAAACAGACCCGCAAGGTGGACATTTCGGTTGAGGCGAAGAAAGGCCTGTTGTCCTGGCGCGAGATCGTGGAGCCGCACCCGGATGTGGCCACGGGCGATTTCCAGCAGGCCGAATTTGCCGCCGATCTGGGCAAGGTCCACAAGGGCAGTGCCCCTTCGGAATATGCCGACCCACACGAGTTCTTTGCCCGCACCTATCTGACCGAGGGGCTGAGCGCGCTGCTGACCGGTGCGGCCAAGCGACTGTCGGGCCAGGGGGGCGATCCGGTTGTCGAATTGCAGACCAATTTCGGCGGCGGCAAGACCCACTCGATGCTGGCGCTGTATCACATGGCCGGAGAAACCAAGGCCGCCGATCTGCCGGGATTGGATCAGCTGCTGGCGCGCGAAGGGCTGAGCGTGCCCGACGGCATCAGTCGCGCAGTGCTGGTAGGCACGGCACGCGGGCCGCAGGACGTGCTCAAGACCGATAAAGGGCGCGAGATTCGTACGACCTGGGGCGACATGGCCTGGCAGTTGGGTGGTGAATCCGCGTTCGAGCTGATCGCCGAGCATGACGCCACGGGAACCGCACCCGGTTCGGACAAGCTGGAAGAGGTGTTCAAGCTGTGCGCGCCCTGCCTCATCCTGGTGGACGAATGGGTGGCTTACTTGCGCCAGATCTACGGGGTAGAGGGGCTGCCGTCGGGTTCATTCGACGCCAACCTGACCTTTGTTCAGTCGCTGACCGAGGCGGTGAAAACAAGCCCTGGAACGCTGCTGGTGGCGTCCTTGCCCCAATCGCAGATCGAGGTCGGCGGCGATGCCGGGAAGGAAGCGCTGGCGGCGCTGAAGCAGACATTCTCGCGCGTGGGTACTAGCTGGCAACCGGCCAGTCAGGAAGAAAGCTATGAGATCGTCCGGCGGCGGCTGTTCAAGGAAATCCCGGGCGACAAGTTTCAGCACCGGGACAACACGCTCAAGCAATTCGCCAAGATGTATCGGGAAAACCCGAATGATTTCCCGCAGGGCTGCGCGGACGAGGATTACAGGCGGAAGATGGAGAAGGCATTCCCGATCCACCCTGAGCTGTTCGACCAGCTTTATACCAGTTGGGGCTCGCTCGAGAAATTCCAGCGCACGCGCGGTGTGCTACGGCTGATGGCCCAAGTTATTCACGAGCTGTGGATGAACAATGACCCATCGGTAATGATCATGCCCGGAAGCGTTGCCGTCAGCTCACCCAGGGTCGAGCCCGAGCTGTTGAAATACCTTGAGATCAACTGGCAAGGGATCATCTCCGGTGACGTGGAGGGGCCGACCTCGACCCCCTATCAGATCGACCAGGCGGCGCCCAACCTGAACAAATACTCGGCCACACGCCGGGTTGCGCGCGCAGTTTTCATGGCAACCGCCCCGATGGAGAAGCAAAAGAACAAGGGGGTGGACGACAAGCAAATCAATCTTGGCGTGGTGCAACCCGGCGAACGGCCGATGATCTTCAGCGATGCCCTGCGCCGACTGGCCAACAAGGCCAAGTTCATGCACAGCGATCACGGTCGCTATTGGTACTCTATGGCGCCCAGCCTCAACCGTCTGGCGGCGGACAAGGCAACGCAGATTGAGGTAGTCTTGGTTGATGTCGAGATCGACAGAGACCTCGCCAAGTACATCAATTCCATCGGAGACAGGGGACATTTCGATACGGTTCAGGTGGCCCCAGCCAGTTCTTCGGATGTCCCCGACGAAGAAGGCGGCGTTCGTGCCGTGGTTCTGGGTGTTGCATACCCACATTCCGGCCGAACCGGCTCGGAAGCACAGCTGCAAGCACAGGAAATTCTCACACACAGGGGAAGCACGCCCCGCGTCAACCGGAACATGCTGGTCTTTCTGGCAGCCGAAGCGCGCAAGCTGGACAGCCTAAGGGATGCCGTTCGATACGCCTTGGCGTGGAATGGAATCGTCAGGGACAAGGACAGTTATGACCTGACGCAAAGTCAAAACGCTTATGCCCAGAAAAAGGCGGAAGAAGCGGCCGACACGGTGAAGTCCCGCCTCAAGGAGGCTTGGTGCTATCTGCTGTATCCAGTTCAGGAAAGCCCTCAGGTTGATCCCGAATGGATGGCTTCAAGGATCCCTGCGCAAGATGGATTGCTCTCGCGTGCCAGCAGAAAGCTCGTGAGCGATGACGCCCTGTTTCCCCAACTCGGTGCGATGCGCCTGGACAAAGATCTGCAGAAATACATCTGGAACGGAAAACCGCATATTCGGGTAAAGGATCTTTGGGAATATCTGAACCGGTATCTCTATCTTCCGAGAATCAAAAACCGCGAGGTCCTGATTGAAACAATTCGATCAGCCATCAGCGGCCTTGTTGCAGGCCCCTTTGCCTACGCAGAAAACTGGGATGAAGGCACCAACACATATGGCGGGCTTGCCATCGACCATGCGTCCTCAAAAATCGTAACGATCGACGACCAAAGCCTGATCGTATCCAAAGAAGTAGCAGAGAAATTCCGGCCTTCTGGTGACGATACCCCTGTTTCCCCCGGACAACCGAGTGGCGGTGACGAAGACCCAGATAAGGGAACCGATGCGCCGGGGGCCACGGCGCCTTCGGAAACCGTAGCGCCGACAGGAGTAGATCCCAAACCAACGCGATTCTACGGTACCGTGGCAATATCTTCTGATCGCCCCGCAAGGGATATCCGCCAGGTTTTGGAGGCAATTGTGGAACAGCTCACGACCATTCCTGGAAGTGATGTCTCGATCAAGCTGGAAATCAATGCCGAGGTGCCTGCCGGGCTCGATCGCAACAAGGTCCGGACACTGGTCGAAAACGCGAACACGCTTGGGTTCATCGATAAAGAAATCCTATAGATTGATACTACTGAGGGCCTGCATAGGTGAACTCACTTAACCACAGGGTTACGGCGATGGCACGCAAGAAGATGACCAAGAAGCGCTTGGAGTTGTTGGCAGAACTAGAGCACATTATTGGCAGTAATTGTTACAACGGAAATATCCAGAACTGGGGCCCTGGCGGCACCTATTATGGCGAAGGCCGGACCTTTCGCTATCCTCTGACCACGATCGACCAGAACCGCGAGAAGCGGAAATCGTATTCGCCAGCGCGGGGGCTTTCGCCTGAGGTTCTTTCAACCGGCTACTACGCCTTCGGTGCAAACCGCCTTCATATCATCACGGCACTGGACGAAGTATTGCGCTATCTCGAGGAGAACCACGGCCTGAAACTGTAGAACATTTCACACTAACGAAATTTTCAGATAAGCGTTCATGAGACAGCCGAAGCCGCTACCCGCCCCGAGGGTAGGCTCGTTGTTATTGGTCTTTCCCCTGTTGCGGCCGGATCGCTCGCCAATCTCTCAGCGCCCTGTTTTCCCCCGCCCCGATCACGCGCAGCGCCACGTCGGCCTCACCCCCTACATCCGCCACTCCGGGACTATCCGCACGCAACTCCCGGATCGCCTCAATATTGCGCATCACCTGCGGCGTGCGGGCCAGCGTTTCGGCCAGCGATGCCTGAAACGCCTGCGCCTTCACCTGGTGGCGGGCGCCGAAATAGAAGCTGACGATGGCGCCGAGCAGCCACCAGAGCGGCTCGGGAACCAGGGCAAGGCCCTGCATGCGCGAGGCGAACCAGACGGGATCGACCATCGCCGAGCCCACCAGGAACAGCACGCCCAGCGCCATGGCCGGTCGCGGCAGGCGGTTCAGGCCGTCGATCACGCGGTCGAACAGACCGCGCTTCTGACGAAACTCTGTCCCGAACTGACGGAGCGCTGCCGCCTGGAACTCGGCCGTCCGCTGCGCCTCCGCCTCGGCGTTCGGGCGGAAGGTCTCGACCGTCTGACGCACGTCCTTCAGCCCGCCGCCGAACAGCCAGCCGAACAGGCCCTCGATCAACCCCATGACTTCACCCTCTCTGCAAACTCGGCCTCGGTCATGCGGTAGCGCGGCCGCATGAATTCCTCGGCCCGCCGGATCCATCCGC
>Ga0256841_1002655_pt1 | contig 14010 bp, 13 predicted proteins | sample 356308metaG_FD_185971 | JGI IMG/M metagenome (GOLD analysis project Ga0256841, IMG submission 185971) | Hydrothermal vent microbial communities from Mid Atlantic Ridge, Atlantic Ocean - 356-308 | ecosystem: Environmental > Aquatic > Marine > Hydrothermal vents | place: Atlantic Ocean: Mid...
GCTCCCTGGTGACTCTTGCGACGGAGATCAAGAAGCTGACTGTCGAGGAGAGCCTGGAGGCGGTAGAGGTGATGGACCGGGTGGAGCAGAAGCTCTACGAAATCACCCAGGAGAGCGTGAGCGAGGATTTCCGTCCTTCCGACGAGATCACCGTGGCGATGATGAAGGAGATCGAACGCCTCAAAGCGATGGGCAACTCCAAGCTGATCGGCGTCGATACGGGATTCCGCAACCTCAACGACAAAACCAGCGGGTTCGGCAAGGGAGATTTGGTGATCGTGGCGGCAAGACCGGCGATGGGCAAAACGGCCCTGGTGCTCAATATGGCCCTGCGGGCGATCGAACGGGGGGAGGGGGTGGCTTTCTTCTCCCTGGAGATGCCGGCGGAGCAACTGATGCTGCGGATGCTCTCAGCCAAGACCTCCATTCCTCTACAATCTCTGAGAGTAGGGGATCTGCGGGACGAGCAGTGGAGTCAGTTGGCGGCGGCGGTGGACGATATCTCCCGGCGCAAGCTCTTCGTCGATGACGGCGGTTATGCCACGATCCACCATGTCCGTTCCAAGCTCCGGAAGCTCAAGACCCAGCATCCCGAGATCTCCATGGCGATCATCGACTACCTCCAGCTCATGAGCGGCGAAGGGAGCCGGGAGGGACGCCAGCAGGAGATCAGCGAGATCAGCCGGGGGCTTAAGCAGCTGGCCCGGGAGCTGCAGATGCCCATCATCGCCCTGAGTCAGCTCAACCGTTCTCTGGAGAGCCGGGAGAACAAACGCCCCATGCTCAGCGATCTCCGGGAGTCGGGGGCCATCGAGCAGGATGCGGATATTATCCTCTTTGTCTATCGCGACGACGTATATAGGGAAGCGAAAGAGAAAGAGAAGGAGATGAAGGCCAAGGCTGAGGGCAAGGAGTACAAGAGCACCTTTCGCTCCAAAGTGGAGGAGGAGACGGAGCTGATCATCGGTAAGCAGCGTAACGGTCCCACGGGGACGGTCGATCTGGTTTTCCAGAAACGCTTTACTCGCTTTGTGGATGCCGATCGGGGTTCTTCCGCCGGCTTTGAGGTGGTGTACGAGGAGGGCAAGATCGATATGCGGGAAGGAAACATCGACGTCCCGGTGATTTAGGAGCCTGAATGTCGGAGGCAGTTGCTAAAGTTCCGCTGCTGGAGGGGCGCCGGGAGTGGGGGCTTTTTCTCCTGGCGGCGCTGCTGCTCTGGGGCCTACATCTGGCCTGGATCTACGGGAAATATCGCCATTTCATCCAGCGGCCTTTTTATTACACTTGGGGCGAGGTCCTGGAGCAGAGGATCAAAGCCAATGATCGGGGCACCTACCGGATCCTCAGGGTCCGAACCGATGAAGGCATGACCCTCTGGACCCGGACCCGGCATCGGGGTGATTTTACCTATAAGAGGGTACGCCTGCAGCTGCTTTCTTTGGATCGGATCGACTTTTGGGACTACCTCAAGGGGCCGTTTGTCCCTTCCCGGATCAAGGCGGTAGCCGAAGCTCCTGAGTCCTTGCGCCGGCGCCTCGGCACGGCGATCTCCGCCCAGCACGACTCCCCGGAAACGGCAGCCTTTTACCGGGCGATCTTCCTGGCCGATCCGCTGCCACCCTCCCTGAGGGAAAAGATCGCAGCTTTGGGGGTCAGCCATCTGGTAGCTCTGAGCGGTTTTCATCTGGGGATTCTCTGGGGCGGAATCTTCCTGCTTCTGCGCCCGCTCTACCGGCTCGTGCAGGAGCGCTACTTTCCCTGGCGTTATGATTTGAAAGATCTGGGGAGCTTCACTCTGTTGCTTCTCGGGGGCTACCTCTGGCTGACGGGGATGCCCCCTTCGCTGCTGCGGTCTTACGGGATGCTGCTTCTGGGATGGAGTGCACTGCTTCTGGGGATAGAAATTGTGAGCTTTTCTTTTCTGCTGATTACGGGGGCAGTGCTTCTGGTGCTTTTCCCTTCCCTGATCGTCTCCTGGGGATTTTGGCTCTCCATGAGCGGCGTTTTCGCTATCTTTTTACTTTTGAAATGGTGGGGCGATCTGCCCGGGAGGATAGTCGCTTTGGCGGTGATTCCATTAGGGGTCTATCTCTTGATGGCGCCTGTCGCCCATACGCTTTTTGCCCTGGCGAACCCCTGGCAAAATCTCTCTCCCCTCCTTTCGCTGCTTTTCGTCCCCTTTTACCCGTTGGCACTTGGTTCGCATCTCTTGGGCCTGGGCGGTCTCTTTGACGGAGTGCTTCAGTGGCTCTGGAGTCTGCCCGGGGAAGAGAGCTATCTACGGCAGCTTCCGGTCGAATTTCTTGGCTTCTATGGCGGCCTGGCTCTGGCGGCCACGCGTTTTCGATGGGCTTTCTACGGCTTGTTAGTGACGGCGTTTTCGGCAATGGGGATGGTCTTTTTCGGAAGTTGACGCGAAGAGAGGGCGGGAAGGGGGCGGATTACTTCTGAATCCGGGTAAAGACCGAGCCGTCGAGGGAGAGGCCGGCCATCAACCCCTTGTTTCCGAAGGCAAAGGCGACGATGGACTTTTTGAAGTCGATGGTGCTCAGATCGACGTTGGCTCCGATATCGACAAAGGCGACCGAACCGTCGACCCCCACTTTCCATTTGTTGCTTCGGCGGAAGCTCTCCAGGGCACCGGGGGTTAGAAAGGCGATGATGAGGGAATATTTCTGCGCCCCGATCTGCCAACCGACGGAGGCTGAGAGGATGGAGTAGTACTCGGCGATACGAAACTGAGGCTTCTGCCCGGCCTGTGATGGCTGTTCTTTGATCAGGAGCCCTCCTTCACCATAGGCGCCGCCGACGACAAAGCCGGCTTTGTAGATACTGGGGATCACCAGATAGCCGGCAGTCCTATCAAGGAATGCGGCGCCGCCGGGGACTTTGGCGTCGAACTGTCTGATGGTGTCCCTGATTTGCATATCAAGCACACTTTTCGACTCGGCCAAAGCGTATTGGCTCAAAAGGGTGACAAAGAGCGTAACGAGCAGCAAGATTTTTTTCATTGGGACTCCTAGGAGAGGAAAGTAGTCTTTATCATAGCACAAGATAGGAAAATACCGGGGTAATTCTCCCCGGCCTGGAAAGGAAGGATCAGGATTTTGCGTGGGCTTTGTGGACTTCGATCAGCTCCTCGATATTGGTATCGAGTACATAGACGTTGCTGTAGCCCAACATCTCCAGGTAGCCCATGACCCGGTTGGCGAACCACCCTTTGAGGCAGGCGACTACGATGGGATCGGCCTTGTTGACGGGGAGTTCGTCGGCATAGGTGTCGAACTCGGGATAGGGCATATAGTAGGCGTTGGGAATGTCGGCTTCCTGAGCATTGTCTCCCTTGACCTTGGCCGGTGGACGGACATCCAGAAGCACTGCTCCGGCATCCATGATCAGCTCACGGGCCTGGTGCAGGTTGACATGACCCAGGTTTTCTTTGGATTTGTTGGGTTCGATAACCTCTTTGAGTTTTTCTGCGACACTCTCTTTCATGGTGAATCCTTTCTGCTTAGGATGGACCCGACACCGTCGGGCGTGATGGGCCGAATCTTATTTGACGGCGATATCCCGGCGCTTCTTGGCGGCTACTTTCTCGAAGGTGATGATCAGCCGGCCGTTTTCATACTTGGCGTCGATGCTATCTCGATCGATATCTTCAGGCAGATAGAAGCTTCGGGCATATTTGCCGAAGGCACTCTCCATCAGATAATAATCCTCTTTCTTCACCTCTTTGTTCATCTTCCGCTCGGCGGTGACGATGAGGTAGTCACCTTCTATGCTGACGTTGATGTCCTCTTTTTTCACGCCGGGCAGGTCTATTTCGATGGTGAAGCTATCTTTCGCCCGATTGCGGGAGAGGTTGGCCAGAGGCAGGTGGCTGGCAACATTGGCCAGAGCCTCCTTGAACTTTTTGCCTACATCTACGACACCCTCTTCGATTTTCTGTTCGACATTCTGCAGATCTTTTTTGACATCACTCATTAGGCACCTCCTTTATTTGATCTCGATTTTTTTGGGCGCTTTTTCGACAACCTGGGCCTTGGGGATCTTGACAGTCAAGACCCCATCTTTGGCCTCGGCTTCGATCTTATCGGCGTCTACGTCTTCGGGGAGAGTAAAACTCCGCTCGAACTTGCCGTAGAGGCTTTCGACCCGATAAAACTCCTCATCCTTACGCTCCTCTTCGACTTTGCGCTCACCAGAGATGGTCAGGACATTGTCGTGGACGTCAATGGAGATATCCTCTTTCTTCACTCCGGGGAGATCGACTTCGATGTAGTAGGCATCGTCCGCCTCCCGGGTATTGACGGCGGGGACAAAATCTACCGCAGGCCCCTCACCCGTCTTTTCTACGGCGTTGAAAAGACGATTCATCATCTCCATGCTTTTTTGCAGGTTTCGAAACTCTTTAAAAGGATCAAACTGTGTCATCATCATCTTGAACTCCTTGGATTGGGGATCTCGGCAGCTTTAGCTACCTCTTTCAAACAAATATTAGCAGAGGAGACTCAGAATCGAATGCTACTTGGGTAGCTTTTTCCCGATAAAGGAGGGGAAGGGGCTTGGGAGATCGTACAGCCTGACCTACAAAAGGAGGAGCAGATGAGCAATATAAAATATAGGAAGAAAAGATTATAATTTGGGAGAAACCAAAACGAAAGTGGTGACCCCTAGGAGACTCGAACTCCTGTGGCCAGGATGAAAACCTGGAATCCTAACCGCTAGATGAAGGGGCCGTCTGTTTTGGTAGGCGCAATTATATAGGCGAATTGCTTATACTTTTCTTAAAAACAAAAAAATCGGAGGGAAGATGCTTAAACTACGACGCTATGCAGGGTGGCTACTGCTCCTCGGAGTGATCAGCGGCTGCATGAGTCAAAAAAGTCTGGTTCCCCAGGAGGGGGTCTTCGTCGTCTGGAAAACGCCGGCGATGAAGTATGCCGATCAGGGCTTCCTCTACCATGAAGGAGAGAAACAGCGCCTGGAGATCTACGCCAACGGTCAGGCGGTGATGAAACTGACGGTCAGCCCGACACAGGTCTGCTCCGGCGCGCTCTGCATGAGCAAGAGGGAGTTCAATCTTCGTTTCCTCTCTCCCTATTATCCCGAAACACTTTTAGAGCGAATTTTGGCGGGAGAGGAGATTTTTGGTGGGGAGGGGATGAAGAAAAAAGATCACGGATTTACACAGCAAATCAAAAAAAAGGGCCTTTATGCCATCGAATATAGCGTCTTAAACGGTTCTGTAGTTTTCCGCGATACAATCAACCATATTCTCATCAAAATTCAGAAACAGGGATAGCAGCATAATGGCGAACAAATATGTCGGCGCCCATGTGAGCGCCAGCGGGGGGGTGGAGAATGCTCCCATCAATGCGATGGAGATCGGGGCCAGGGCTTTTGCTCTCTTTACCAAGAACCAACGGCAGTGGAAGGCCAAAGCTCTCAGTGAAGAGAGTATCGAAGCCTTCCGAACGAATCTGGAGCGCAGCGGCATCGCTCCCAAGCATGTCCTGCCCCACGACAGCTACCTGATCAACCTGGGCCATCCCGAGGAGGAGAAACTGCTCAAATCGAGGGAGGCCTTCGTCGATGAGTTGGAGCGCTGTGAGCAGCTGGGGCTGGAGAAGCTCAACTTCCACCCCGGCAGCCACCTGGTGAAGATCCCCAAGAGAGATCCCGACTACGAAACGAAGCTGGAGGCGGCGGAGCGGGAGTGCCTCGATCGCATCGCCGAGTCGATGAACCGGGCGATCGAAGCGACCCCCGACTCCAAGGTCAAACTGGTGATCGAAAATACCGCCGGACAGGGGAGCAACCTGGGCTACCGCTTCGAGCACCTGGCCTACCTCATCGAGCGGGTGGAGGAGAAGTCCCGGGTCGGCGTCTGCCTCGATACCTGCCATACCTTCACCGCCGGCTACGATCTGCGCACTCCGGAGGCTTACGAAGAGACGATGAGAGCCTTTGATGAGATCGTCGGCTTCGACTATCTGGAGGGGATGCACATCAACGACTCCAAACCGCCCTTGGGATCGAGGGTGGACCGCCACCACTCTCTGGGGATGGGAGAGATCGGCTGGGAAGCCTTTCGCCTCATCATGAATGATCCCAGGATGGACGATATCCCGCTGATTCTCGAGACGATCGACGAGTCGATCTGGCCGGAGGAGATTCGGGCGCTTTACGATCTGATCGAAGTATAAATATAGTTCAAAGGAGGAAAGAGATGAAACAGTGGATGAGAGGAGGAGCCCTGAGCCTGGCGGCAGCGACGGCCCTGAACGCCGCCGGATACAAGCTACCCGAGCAGTCGGTCAACTCTATGGCCCTTGGTGCGGCCTATGTGGCCCACACCTGGAGTGCGGACACGGCTTACTACAATCCGGCCAATATGGCCTTCCTCGAAGGAGACAAGCAGTATGTGGAGGGGGCGCTGACTCTGGTCCATCTGCCGGCCATTGACTTTAACGGTAAGCAGGTGGCCAGGATTCCTGCTCCCCCGGGCTTTACTCTTGTACCTGCCAATGCGAGTACAAAAGTTGAGAACATTCCCGTGGGGCATCTTTTTTATGTCAGTCCCGCCTATGATCGCTGGCGCTTTGGCTTTAGTGTCGCCGCTCCGGGAGGCCTTTCCAAGCGTTGGGAAGCTCCCGTCCAGAAACTTTTTGCCCAGGAGTTTACCCTTAAGATCATCGAGGTCAACCCCTCCTTCTCCTATAAGTTCAATGACAGCTTGAGCTTTGGCGGAGGGATTCGGATGGTTTACACCGACGGGCGAGTCAAGAGTGACGGGAAACCTGTTTTCCCTCCGATAAGAATGGCGAGGGATATGAAGGGGGATTCGATCGACTGGGGGTACAACCTGGCTCTGAGCTTTCGTCCCAGTAAGGATCTGAATTTTGCGTTGACGTACCGATCCAACGTCAATCTGACCGTCAAGGGGAGTGCGACCCTTTATGCCGGTCCGGCCGGATTCCCCCCTATCTATTCGGGAGGAGCGAGTGTTACGGTCCCTCTGCCCGCTACCTTGGCTCTTGCGGCGGCCAAAACCTTCGACGATCGCCTAACGGTGGAGTTGGTCTATGAGCGGACTTTTTGGTCCAAATATAAAAACCTGGATTTCAATTACGATCTCCCCCAACCGGCATTTGACGATCCCATCGACAAATCATGGAAAGACAGCAATACCTACCGACTCGGTCTGACCTACCGCTACAGTGACCGCCTGACCCTGATGGCAGGCTATGCCTACGACGAAACGCCGATACCAAGCCGGACGTTGGGTTACGAACTGCCCGACAGCGACGCCCATATCTTCTCCGCCGGTTTCCGCTTCAAACAGAGCGAGAACTTCGAGTGGGGAGCGGCGATTCTCTACGATCATAAGAAAAAACGCTCCCTGGCAGCAGGAGAGAATGAAAACGGCATCGTGGGAACCTTCTCCAAAGGAGGAGCGCTCCTGACGACGGTCGGTTTCCAATATAAATTTTAGGAGAGCAGAGCGGGATGAGCGAACTGCACTACCGTTTCAACAACTTCTATGAGATGATCCTGACCCACGGGACGAGACATTCCCGGCGCAAGGCCCTCTTCGTCGGAGAAGAGACGATCCGTTACGGCGAGCTGCTGAAACGGGTGGACGCTTTGGCGGGATATCTTCATGAGATTGGCGTGCGACCCGAGGAACGGGTGGCGATCTTTATGCGCAACTCCTGGGAGTTTGTCACGGCGATTCTGGCGATCTCCAAAGTCGGGGCGATCACCGTCCCGATCAATACCTTTCTCAAATCCGACGAGCTCAGCTATATCCTCGAAGACAGCGGTGCGGTGCTGCTTCTGGCTTCGGCCCAGTATGAAAAGGTGGTCCACGACTCCCGGGCCCGGGAGCTCTGCCGCAAGATTCTCTGGGAAGGCGGACTGCGCTTGGCCGACGACTTCAACGCTACCTTCGAGGAGGCTTTGGCTGTGAACCTTGCCTGCAAACCGGTGATGCGGACGCTGGACGATCTGGCTGTCTTCTTCTACACCTCGGGAACGACGGGAAAGCCCAAAGGAGCGATGCTCAGCTATAAAAATATCCTCTCCAATGCCGAATCGGGACGGCGGCTCCTGAAGATTACGCCCCGGGACAGGGTGATTGTCTTTCTGCCGATGTTTCACTCTTTCACTTTTTCTATCGGTGTGATTTTGCCCATCTATGTGGGGGCGAGCATTGTTCTGATCCAGTCCCTTCGACCCTTCAGCAACATTTTCAAACAGGCACTGCTCAAAAGGGTGACGATCTTTCTGGGAGTCCCCGACGTCTACAATGCGCTGGCCAAGGCGAAGCTGCCCTGGTATTTTCGATGGTTCAACCGGATTCGTATCTTCGTCTCGGGTGCCGCGGCGCTTCAGCCCAAGACTTTGGCGGCGATGCGGGCCAAGTTCCCCCGGGCCAAGATGCTGGAGGGTTACGGCCTGAGTGAAAGTTCCCCGGCGACCTGCATCAACCCGCTTCATAAACAGAAGGACAGATCGGTCGGCCCGGCTATGCCCGGCTATCAGGTCAAGATCGTCGATGAGAACATGGTGGAGCTGCCCCGGGGTGAGGTGGGGGAGATCATTCTCTACGGTGACCATGTCATGCAGGGCTACCTGGGGCGGCCCGAGGCGACGGAGGAGACGGTGATCAACGGCTGGCTATTGACCGGAGACATGGGCTACATGGATGAAGAGGGCTATCTCTTCATCGTCGATCGCAAAAAAGATCTCATCATCTCCAAAGGGATCAACATCTATCCCCGGGAGATCGAAGAGGTGATCGATCACTATCCCGGCGTCTCCGTCAGCGCCGTTATCGGCGTCCCCGACGAAAAGAGCGGGGAAGTGCCGGTAGGCTATGTGGAGCTGGAGGAGGAGATCTCTCCCGATCGCTTCGATATGAGGGGGCTGAAAAAATATCTCAGAGAGCGTCTGGCCAACTACAAGATCCCCAAGCAGATCCACCTCATTGAAGCACTCCCCAAAAATGCCACGGGGAAGGTGCTCAAGCGGGTCCTCAAAGAGCAGCTTTTGAAGAGCGAGCAACCGGATAATGAGCAGTGAGCAATGAGTAATGAGCAATGGGGGAGGATGTGGTACAAAGCTGGATTTGATGCATTTTGGTCTTGACAAAGCTCTAAAGCCAAGTAAAATCGGTTACTTATTACTCATTCTCACGATATAGCTCGGGCTGGCGTTGACTGCATGCCAGATTTCGGTACCGTATTTTCGGGTGTAATACTCTAAAAGCAGGCGTTGGAGGGTCGGTTCGACCGAGGGAACGAACCAGCCGTTGTTGCTTAGCAGGACCATTCTTTCGGGACGGTCGGCATAGAGGTGTTCGCTGGTGCCTTCGAAGCAGACGGCGGCGCGGAATTTTTTACCGTCGATGCGAAAATCGGTGGGGGTCTCGGCGGGCTGGTAGTCGGGGGCACCGTCGAAGAAAATTTCGTTGATCCAGCGGCCGGCCCAGTCCGGCAGAGGGTTGGCTTCGCCGAAGGGAACCAGGACTACTTTGTCGGCGACGGTGAAATGGCCGTCATGGAAAAGGTAGGCGGAGTTGCGATTTTGCCCCTCAGGCGTCAGAAAAAGGGCACCGAGGACGATATTGATCTTCCGAGACCGCTCTTGGATTGCTTTGAGTAGGTTCGGGTCGCGGTTGAGAAAGGTCGGCAGCACCGACTCGGGGAGGAAAATTGCCGAACGGTTGGCATCGACGGCGCGGTCGATGAGCCGAAGCACCCGTAGGGCCTGGGGGCGCAGGGCGTCGGGCCGCCATTTCCTTTCTACGGAGACCTGAGTCCCTGCCAGGGCAATGTGTCCGGCAGGGTCGTCGGAGAGGATCCCTACCCGCTGGGGATGGATCGCGGCAAGGAGGCTTAGCAGACCGAGACCCATAAGGAAGAGACGGCGGTGGGCTCGGGCTTCCGCAGCGGCAATCACACAGAGCAGACTTGCCAGAAGTAGAGCAAAATGCACCCCATCGACTCCAAAGGGTGTGTGGATCAAAACCAGCTCGGGCTTGAACCAGTCGAAGCCGAAGGGATGGATGAGGCTCATCAGCCAGAGCGCAAAGGCTTTGGCGATGGAAGTGAAGGGTGAAGAGTGAAGCGTGAAAAAAGTTGCAGAGCGTTGTACGGTCATACCTATTTTTATCGCTTGGGTTTTATCTTTGTCACGCTGTCGGAGGAGAAACCGGGCAAGTTGACCGCCGAGCCATTCGGAGACAAAAGCTCCCAGCCAAAAGAGCAGACCGTAGACCGATGCGACGGCGAGGCTGACGAATGGCACGGCCCAGGGGTGGCCGTAGTGGAGGAAGCTCATCCCGATCCAGCCAAACCAGAAGAGCCCCAGAAAAAATCCGCTCCAGAGCCAGACCCGGCGGTCTCCCGCAAGCAGCAGAGTGAGAAAGAGCAGTGCCAGGGGCGTCTCAAGCCAGGGAGCGGAGTGAGCCCAGTGGGCGAGATAGAGGAAGGCCGAGCCGGCCATAGCCGTCAGCAAGCCGTCTATTAACCCCCCTGCGCTAAAATAGGCCGAAATTTTTTTCCACAAAGGATGCTCCATGTCACAAGGCGCGTTGGCTCAGTTTTTGCCGCTTATTCTACTCTTCGTTATCTTTTACTTCCTGATCATCCGTCCGCAGCAGAAGCAGCAGAAGGCCCATAAGGAGATGCTCGCCTCGCTGAAAAAAGGCGATCGCATCGTCACCAACGGCGGGCTGATCGCCGAGGTGGTCAAGCCGGAAGAGGACTTCCTCAAGATCAAACTTGCCGACGATATGATCGTCAGGCTCGACCGGGCCTACGTCGCACGCAAACTCGAAGACGCCTGAGCGTAAACGATGATGCAGCGACTCAACTATCGGGTAGTCATCTTCATCTTCGCTCTGATCTTCGGCGTGGTCTTTTCGATTCCGTCGCTGATCCAGAGCAAAGAGGGCAAGAAGATCACCCTGGGACTCGACCTGCAGGGAGGCCTGCATATGCTCCTGGGGGTCAAAAGCGACGAGGCGATCAAATCCCGCCTCAAGTCGATCGCCGGAACGGTCAAGTATCTCCTGGAAGACAACGATATCGTCATCGACGAGCTCAGTGTCGAAGGAGACAAAGTCACCTTCAAGGTCCTGGATCACGACGATATCCCCAAGGTCAAGGAATTGCTCAAAAAGGAGCTTCAGGGGGTCACGATCCAAGAGACGGACGGCGCTTTTACCCTGACCTTGACGCCCCAGGAGATCGCCCGGACCAAGCAGCAGGCCATCGACCAGGCAGTGGACACCATCCGCAACCGTCTCGACCAGTTCGGCCTGGCCGAGCCCACCGTCGCCAAGCAGGGAACCGACAAGATCCTGGTGGAAGTCCCCGGGATCAAGACGCCCGCCGATGAGCAGCGGATCCGGGAGCTGATCGCCCGGGCGGCTCACTTGCAAATGATGGCGGTGGACGAGGACCGGGCGGCTCGGGTCTACACCATGAGCCCTGCCGAAGCCAAGAAATACGGTGACGTGATCCTCCCCGACGTCAAAAACCCCAAGGAGAAGTATCTTCTCAAGGCGATTCCCATCCTCGACGGCTCCATGCTCACCGACGCCAAGGTCGGTTTCGACCGGAACAACCAGCCGGTGATCAACTTCAAGCTCAACGGCGAAGGGGCCAAGATCTTTGGAGATTTCTCCGGCAAGAGCGTCGGTAAACGCATGGCAATCGTTCTGGATAACAAAGTCTACTCTGCCCCGGTGATTCGCGAACGCATCGGCGGGGGGTCGGGTCAGATCTCGGGCAATTTCACCCTCAACGAAGCCAATGACGTGGCCATCGCCCTGCGTTCCGGAGCCCTCCTGGCCCCCGTCTATGTGATGGAGAAGCGCAGCGTCGGCCCCAGCTTAGGAGCCGATAGTATCCGTCAGAGCATGATCGCCCTGGTGCTGGGCTTTGTCCTGGTCTTTTTCTTTATGATGTTCTATTACGGAGTGGCGGGGGTCATCGCCGACGTGGCTCTGGTAGTGAACCTCTTTCTGATCCTGGCAGTCATGGCGCTCTTTGGAGCGACGCTGACGCTGCCGGGGATGGCGGGGATCGTGCTCACCGTCGGTATGGCGGTAGACGCCAACGTCATCATCAACGAACGGATCCGGGAACTGCTGCGCGCGGGGGCCTCGATCCCCAAAGCGATCGAGGAGGGCTACGCCAACGCCTTCACGGCGATCTGGGACGCCAATGTCACGACCCTGATCTCGGCGGTCGTGCTCTACGCTTACGGCACCGGCCCCATCAAAGGCTTCGCTCTGACCATGAGTATCGGGATTCTCGCCTCAATGCTGACGGCAATCCTCGGTACCCACGGTATCTATCAGATGCTGTTGCCCAAAATCCGTAAAGAGAAGCTGAACCTCTGGTTCGGCATTAAGCTGTAGGAGCGCCTATGGAACTTTTTAAATATAACAAACCGATCAACTTCATGGGCTGGAGCCGGAACTTCGGCCTCCTCTCTCTCGTCTTGGTGCTCCTCTCCTGGGGACTGATCTTCACCAAGGGTTTCAACTACGGGATCGACTTCGCCGGGGGGACTCTGATCCAGCTGCGATACGATGCCCCCAAGGCTCCGCTGAAGAAGATCCGGGAGGATCTGAAAAAGAGTCAAGCCTTCCAGGATGCTACCGTGACTTTCTTCGGCAGCGACAACGAAGTGATCATCCGCACCAAGACCAGCTCCGGCTCCGTCGGCAAGGATGTGGGCGACGAAGTGCGCCAGATACTCAAGGATACGGGCAAATTCGAAGTGCGCCGGGTCGACATGGTCGGCCCCAAGATCGGAGGCGAGCTCAAGGAGAAGGGCCTGATGGCGATGGTCCTGGCAATCCTGGGCATCCTGATCTACGTCTCCCTTCGCTTCGAGTGGCGCTTCGCCCTGGCATCCGTCGCGGCGCTGGTACACGACGTGAGCATCGCCACGGGGGCGATCATCCTCTTTGGAATCGAAGTCAACCTGGATACCCTTGCGGCGATCCTGACGCTACTGGGATACTCTCTCAACGATACGATCATCGTCTTTGACCGGATTCGCGAAGGGATCCGCACCATCAAGGATCCCGATCTGGCCGGAATTATCAACGAGTCGATCACCCGGACCCTCTCCCGGACGGTGTTGACTTCACTGACCACCTTCTTCGTCGTCTTGACGCTGGACCTCTTCGGCGGAGAGATCATCCACAGCTTCGCCTTCACCCTGATGGTGGGGATCATCGTAGGAACCTACTCCTCGATCTTCATCGCTTCGCCGCTGCTGATGTGGCTGGGCTTCGACGTCAAGGCTTTCCGGGCCAAGCAGGCGGAGAAGCTCAAGCGGGAGAAGGAGAAAGAGAAGATGCGGGCCATGTATGAGCAGGGAACGCTCTAAACGAAACCCCGTTTCGTTTAGAAGTGAAGAACGAAGAGTGAAAAGTGAAGAGTTTTGGAATGAGTTTTTTCGTGAACGGAGCTTTTCGCTTTTTCCTTGGAAGGAGTCACGGTGACAGAGAGTGAAAGAGAGACGCCCCACTTTGTCGATCGACGGGGGACTGCCTGCTCCAAGTGGGACGGAATGGCGGAACGCTTCGGCCGGAGTGATGCGCTGCCTCTTTGGGTAGCCGATGCGGATTTTGCCGCACCGCAAGGGGTCGTCGAGGCGATTCGCAAGAGAGCGGAGCATCCGGTCTACGGCTATACTCTCTACGACGACCGCTTTTACGATGCTATCCTCTCCTGGTATCGTCGCCGCTTCGGCTGGGAGATCGAGCGCGACTGGATCGTTCCCGAGCAAGGAGTGGTCCTTTCTCTCAATCTGGCGATCCAGGCCTACAGCGAGCCCGGCGACGGTGTGATCGTCCAGACGCCGATCTATCCTCCCTTCCTTTCGGCTGTCCGCCGCAACGGCAGAAAACTTCTGGAGAACCGCCTCATTGTGGAGGAGGATGGCTGCATCATCGATTTCGAGGATCTGGAG
>Ga0256841_1002656_pt1 | contig 14009 bp, 10 predicted proteins | sample 356308metaG_FD_185971 | JGI IMG/M metagenome (GOLD analysis project Ga0256841, IMG submission 185971) | Hydrothermal vent microbial communities from Mid Atlantic Ridge, Atlantic Ocean - 356-308 | ecosystem: Environmental > Aquatic > Marine > Hydrothermal vents | place: Atlantic Ocean: Mid...
ATAGGGCATGTCGATCATATCGAACGGCGCCTTGCCCGCGTGGCTGCTGGCAAAGGATGAATGGCCCTGCGGGTGCCAGTCCTGCGTCAGGATAATGGCGTCAAAATCCCCCATCATCGCGTTGATCCGCGGGATGATTTGATCCCCCTCGGCCACAGCCAGCGCCCCGCCGGGACAGAAATCGTTTTGCACGTCGATGACGATCAGGGCGTTGGGCATGGGGGTTCCTCCTGTTGGAAAGGATCGCTAGAAATCCAGATTTTCCACATTCAGCGCGTTTTGCTGGATGAATTCGCGCCGCGGCTCGACCACATCGCCCATCAGTTTGGTGAACAGATCGTCGGCCTCGGCCAAGTCCTCAATCTTCACTTGCAGCAAGGTGCGGGAGTCTGGATCGAGTGTGGTTTCCCACAGCTGATCCGGGTTCATTTCGCCCAAACCCTTGTAGCGTTGCAGCGACAGGCCCTTTTCACCCTCTTTCAGAATGGCGTCCAGCAGTTCGGTCGGGCCGTGGATCAGAATTTCACGCTCTTTGCGAACCAGTTTGGCCGGGGCGCTGTACACCTCCTGCAGGCTTTCGGTCATGGTGCCGAAACGGTGTGCCTCACCTGAACGCAGCACGGCTCCGTCCAGCACACGCACCTCTTCGACGCCGCGCAAGATGCGCGCCAGCCGGATACCGTGATCCTGGGTCGGCCGGCCCTGCCAGCCGCGTTCATATTCAACCGCAATCAGATCAAGCCGGCGGGCGATAGTATCGGCAGTTCCCTGCAGATCCTTTTCCACCTGGCCAGGCAGAAACGCGCCTGAAATAGCGGCCTGTTCAAGAATATGGCGCGGGTAATGTGTTGGAAACGCATCCAGAATCCGGCGAACCTGGCGGGCGGCATTGACCACCCGTTTGAGATCCTCGCCGCTGATCTCTTCGCCACTGGCCAGGCGCAGCACGGCCCCGTCAATACCCATGTCGATCAAGTAATCCTCTAATGCGGCCTGGTCTTTCAGGTAGACCTCGGATTTGCCACGGCTGACCTTATACAGCGGCGGTTGCGCAATATAGAGGTAGCCGCCCTCGATCAACTCGGGCATTTGCCGGAAGAAGAACGTCAGCAACAGCGTGCGGATATGGGCGCCGTCAACATCGGCATCAGTCATGATGACGATCTTGTGGTAACGCAGTTTGGAAATGTCGAATTCATCGCGGCCAATGCCGGTGCCCAGCGCCATCACAAGGTTGCCGATTTCCTGACTGGCAAGCATCCGGTCAAACCGGGCGCGTTCGACATTCAGGATCTTGCCGCGCAGGGGCAGAACGGCCTGTGTCATCCGATCGCGCCCCGTCTGGGCCGAACCGCCGGCGCTGTCACCCTCGACCAGAAAGACTTCGGTTTTCGACGGATCTTTCTCCGAGCAATCCTTCAGCTTCCCGGCCAGAAAATTCACATCCATCGCGGTTTTGCGACGGGTCAGTTCGCGCGCCTTGCGGGCGGCTTCGCGGGCGTGCGCCGCCTCGATGATCTTGCCGACGATCATCTTGGCCTCGGTCGGGTGCTCTTCGAACCATTCACCCAGCTTTTCGCTGACCTGGCTTTCGACCACCGGGCGCACCTCGGAACTGACCAGTTTGTCCTTGGTCTGACTGCTGAATTTCGGGTCGGGAACCTTGACCGACAGAACGGCCGTCAGCCCCTCACGCGCATCATCGCCGGTAAAGCTGACCTTCTCCTTTTTCGCGATGCCGGAAGACTGCGCATAGTTGTTGATTGTACGGGTCAGCGCCCCGCGAAAACCGGCCAGATGGGTGCCGCCATCACGCTGCGGTATGTTGTTGGTGAAGGGCAGAACGGTTTCATGGTAGCTGTCATTCCACCACATGGCGACTTCGACAGTCATGCCGTCTTTTTCACCCCTGATAAAAATCGGCTCGTCAATCAGCGGGGTTTTTGATCGGTCGAGATAGCGCACGAACTCACGGACGCCACCCTCATAAAACAGTTCAATTTCAATGGGTTCCGGTGGCCGCTCATCCCGCAGAATGATCCGCACCCCGGAATTCAGAAAAGCCAATTCACGCAGCCGGTTTTCAAGCGTTTTCAAGTCGTAATCAAGGTTGGAGAATGTCTTGGTCGATGCAAGAAAGCGCACCTCGGTACCCTTCTGCCCATTGGCATCGCCGACCACCTTGAGATGCTCAACCGTCTCACCGCCCTCGAACCGGGCGCAGTGCTCCTTGCCGTCGCGCCAGATACGCAGTTCCAGCCAATCAGACAAGGCATTTACCACCGAAACACCCACGCCATGCAGGCCGCCAGAGACCTTGTAGGAGTTCTGGTCGAACTTGCCGCCAGCGTGCAACTGGGTCATGATGACTTCGGCGGCCGAGACGCCTTCTTCCTCGTGGATTCCGACCGGAATTCCGCGGCCGTTATCGCAGATCGAAACCGAGGAATCCGCGTGGATTGTGACCGTGACACGGTCGGCATGACCGGCCAGGGCCTCGTCAATTCCGTTATCGACCACCTCGTACACCATGTGGTGCAACCCCGAGCCGTCATCGGTGTCGCCGATATACATGCCGGGACGTTTGCGAACTGCCTCTAACCCCCTGAGAACCTTGATGGAATCAGCACCATATTCTTCGAGATTCTGTTTGTCGTCTGCCATGCGCAATTTCCTCGTAAACTTACCCATTATATAGGTGATCCAAGACTGGTTGTCACGCGAATCACACAAGATTTAGGGGGTAAACAGCGACGCGAGCCCGGCCGGATAAAATAGCGGGACGGCCAGGGAACATATACCGGACAAGGCCGGCAGAGGCCGGATTTGCCCGGTGCGCGCCAAAAGCTGCCGAATCACGGTTAAGCAATTATTTCAATTGCAAACTTCTTGTATGGAAAGCGTATGGAAACCGTATGCATTCTGTACATACACCCGAGCCGTTTTCACCAGTTAATGCAGCGCGCGGTGGATTTTCCTTACAGCAGGTAAACAAATGACCGATCCGGGGCTGTTCAACACCCGCCCGACAACCACGCCTCCGCCCTGTCTGGCTGTTCAGGCCTTGTCAGAGATTGTTTCGCGTGACAGTGGACAAGCCACCCTTTTCGCCAACTTCCAGATAGATCGCCCGGTCGCCCAACGCATGGAACAATTCCGCCCCGGTTCCCGTCATCCAGGCCTGCGCCCCCAGAGTGCAGATTTCATCGTAAAGCGCGGCGCGCCGCTGGGCATCGAGATGGGCGGCAACCTCATCCAGCAGCAGGATCGGCGGCGCCCCCAACTGCGCCTTGAGCGCGCGCGCATTGGCAAGGATCAGCGATACCAGCAGGGCCTTTTGCTCGCCCGTCGAACAATCGCGCGCCGCGACATCCTTGGCCGCATAGACCGCGTAAAGATCGGCACGGTGCGGCCCGGTCAGGGTACGGCCGGCGGCGATGTCGCGCGTCCGGCCCTCGGCAAATCCGGCCCGGAGGGTTTGCTCATCCTGCGGCTGGTCCGGCACACCCTCGGGGCCAAGCAACGAAAGATCAGCCTTGGGGAAGTCTGTCTCGGCCTCGGCCTGGGCGGCTGAAAGCTGCGCAAGGGCCGCAAGACGGTTGGCATGTATCTGCGCCCCCGCCTGGGCCATTTGTGTCTCTAACGCACCATACCAGCCCGCATCACACTGCCCATCCTTCAGCAGCCGGTTGCGTTCGCGCATCGCCTTTTCATAGGTCAGAACGGCCTCGGCGTGGGCGGGTTCAAAGCTCATCGTCATGCGGTCAAGAAACCGCCGCCGGCCCTCGGCCCCATCGGCCCATAACCGGTCCATCGAAGGCACCAGCCAGAGGATACGGGCGATACGGCCCAGCGCCACCTGTGTTGCGGCCTTGCCATCTATGCGCTGGCTGCGCGACTGGCCCGGCTCGGCCCAGGTTTCGACCTCGTGCACCTGATGCAGGCTGTGCAGAACCGCCGAAACCTTCCAGCCCAGCGATTCCGGGCGGCGCACCAGATCATCGGTTGTGGCCCGCCGCAGGCCACGGCCGGGCGACAGAAGCGAAACCGCCTCGAGTATATTGGTTTTGCCGGCCCCGTTGGGACCATGGATTGCAACCGGACGATTTTCGAGATCCAGCCGCAGTACCGCATGCGAGCGAAAATGCGAAAGCGCCAGATGTTGCAGAAAAAGCTGGGTCACACCCGCATCGGCATCACGACATAAACGGCAGAGGTATCATTGCCTTCACGCATCAGGGTGGGATCACCGGAGGAATTGAACATGAACACCGCATTTTCGCGATCAACCTGATTGGCGATCTCCAGCAGGTATTTCGCGTTAAAACCGATTTCCAGCGGCTCATCCCCATAGGCCACGGCAAGTTCTTCCTCGGCTGCCCCGCTATCGGGTGCATTGACGGACAGGATCAGCCGGTCTTCGTCCAGTGCCAGCTTGACGGCGCGCGAACGTTCGGATGAAACGGTTGCCACCCGATCAACCGCCTTGGCAAATTCGGCCGCGTCCACCTCAAGCTTGCGGCTGTTGCCGACGGGGATGACGCGGGTGTAGTCGGGGAAGGTGCCATCAATCACCTTGGATGTCAGGGTGATGTCAGGCGTGGCAAAACGCACCTTGGTTTCAGAAACCGAAACCGCGATCTGCATATCATCATCATTCAGCAGTTTGCCCAGTTCGGCGACAGTTTTCCTGGGTACGATCACGCCGGGCATGTTTTCAGCCCCTTCGGGCAGATCTGCATCAATGCGGGCCAGCCGGTGCCCGTCGGTCGCCACGCAGCGCAGCACCTTGCGACCGTCGGCCTCGGCCACATGCATATAGACACCGTTCAGGTAATAGCGGGTTTCCTCGTTCGAGATGGCAAATTTGGATTTGTCGAACAGCCGGCGCAAAACCGGGGCCGGGGCGGAAAAGTTGGCGTCGTAATCCGATGAGGCCATGACCGGGAAATCTTCCTTGGGCAGTGTTGCCAACGAAAATTTGGACCGCCCCGCCTGCACCGTCAGGCGGCCCGAGGCCGGATCATCGGCCAACTGGATCAGCGCCCCGTCCGGCAGCTTGCGCACGATCTCGTGCAGCATCACCGCGTTCACCGTGGTTGCGCCGGCCTGTTCGACCTGCGCGTTGGTCTTGTCGACGACCTCGATATCCAGATCTGTTGCCCGGAACGACACCACATCACCGCTGGCCTCGATCAGAACATTGGCCAGAATCGGAATGGTGTTGCGCCGCTCGACCACCGATTGTGCTTGCGACACCGCCTTGAGAAGTGATGCGCGTTCGATACTGATTTTCATGTCCCACTCCTACAGGTCGCCGGGGCGCTGAAAGTAACCCATTCTGCGCCCGGCTCAAGCGTTTTTTCGACTGTTCAACTGTTTGGAGGGATCGTCAAGGCCGTTCATTCCTCAAGACTGCGCCGCAGCAGCTCCAGATCATCGGCGATCTGGCTGTCAGTGGACATCAGTTCCTCGATACGGCGCACCCCGTGCATGACAGTGGTATGGTCGCGCCCGCCAAAACGACGGCCAATTTCCGGCAGGCTGCGCGATGTCAGCTGTTTTGACAGATACATGGCAACCTGACGCGGGCGGGCAATGGTACGCACCCGGCGCGGGCCGATCATGTCACTCAGCCGGATATTGTAGTGGTCCGACACCTTGCGCTGAATTTCATCAATGGTGATCTTGCGGTCAGAGGCGCGCAGGATATCGGCCAGGCAATCCTGGGCCAGTTCCAGCGTGATTTCACGCCCCACCAGAGAGGCAAAGGCAAACAGCCGGGTCAGGGCGCCCTCAAGCACACGGACATTGGTGGAAATCCTGTGCGCCAGAAACTCGAGCACGCCATCAGCCAGTTCCAGATCATCATAGAGTTTGCGATGCGCGGCCACCTTTTGCTGCAGAATGCCCAGACGCAGCTCATAATCGGTCGGATGCAGATCGGCCACCAGACCACACTGCATGCGCGATTTTATCCGGTCTTCCAGATCCTTGATCTCGCCGGGGGCGCGATCGGCCGAGATGATGATCTGCTTGTTCTGGTCAACCAAAGCGTTGAACGTGTGAAAGAATTCTTCCTGGGTTGAATCCTTGCCGGCAATGAACTGCACGTCATCGACCATCAGCACATCGACACTGCGAAACAGTTCCTTGAAATCCATCATCTTGCGTTCCCGCAGGGCCTGGACAAACCGGTACATGAACTGCTCGGCGGAAATATAGACGACATTCAACTCGGGATTGCGGGTTTGCAGCTCGTGGGCGATGGCCAGCATCAGGTGGGTTTTGCCCAGCCCGACCCCACCATAAAGAAACAGCGGATTGAAGGTGACAGGGCCGCCTTGCGAGACACGTTTGGCGGCTGCGTGGGCCAGTTCGTTCGGCTTGCCGACGATGAAGCTGTCGAATGTGAATCTGGGGTCCAGCGGCGCCCTGGGCAAGCCTGAAGCATTGCCCGCATTCAAAGGCTTTTTCCCTGCCGGCGGATTTTTTGCCGGAATGACCCGCTCAGCGGATCTGGCCGGCACATTGAAGGCAATTCTGCTGACAGATTCACCAGATGCGTTCATCAGGTGCTTGATCTGATCACCGAAATTCCTGGAAACCCATTCGCCGATAAACTGGGTTGGCACCGAAAATGTTGCCACACCATCATTCAGGTCTGAAAATTCCAGCGGATCTATCCAGGTTACGACATTGTTTTTCCCTATCGATTTCTCGAGTTCGGTTTTGATCTTGCCCCAAGTCGCATCTGTCATTCTTTAACCTATCCCAATTATCACTGTTATGGCCCCCGATACTGGCAGGCCTGCCGACTTCGGAACCCCCCGGTGCCAGCACCCTCTGCAATTCCGACGCCTTTGACCGGGGCCGCTTTTCGTCAGGCAACAGAAAACCGCTCGGGCCCCGAACGGGCCATTCAGGTATTCCGTAACGCCAAGACAGCGCGGGTTTGTGGACAAGCTGCGGCAAAGCTGAATTCGGGCTACATCACCGGCCCGATTCTTCTGATGGCCCTTATAAAAAAGGCCCGCCTGCCACGTGTCCCCCCAAGGACGATGTGAATCGCACAGGCAAGCTAGCAAGGTCTCTGCGGACGTTGCAACAGAACTTCGATCTTGACTCACGCTTTCGCGAAACGAATCTTTCGGCGTTGAAAATTTGTCAACAAAACCGGTAAAATTTCTGCACCCGCAAAGAAAAAGGGCACCGCCAAAGCCATGCCCTTTTCGATTTTCCGACGTATTTGCCGACTCAGCCGAGCGATTTGACCCGCGCTGACAGGCGCGACATTTTGCGCGCTACGGTATTTTTGTGAAACACACCCTTGGTGACGCCACGCATCAGTTCCGGCTGGGCGTTGCGCAATGCATTTGCGGCAGCCTCTTTGTCACCAGAGGCGATTGCCTCTTCGACTTTGCGCAGAAAAGTACGGATGCGCGACCGGCGCGCTTTGTTGATTTGAAAACGGCGCTCGTTCTGACGGGCACGTTTTTTTGCTTGGGGCGAATTGGCCATGTATCGTTTTCCCGCTTTTTGGGGTACATAAATCTGAATTCGGGCTTCTAGGCCCGACTCGGCGGCAAGTCAACGGCTTTGCGCGAAGTTTCTGCTATTTGTCGCGAAACTGCGGCTCACGCTTTTCAAGAAAGGCGTTCATGCCCTCTTTCTGGTCTTCCGTGGCAAACAGGGACTGGAACAGCCTGCGCTCAAACAACAGACCTTCGGCAAGGGTCGTTTCATAAGACCGGTTGACCGCCTCTTTGGCAGCGCGCGCCGCCAGCATGGATTTTTCCGCGATCTTGCCGGCCGTATTCAATGCATCTTCCAGCAGTTTCTTTGCCGGCACGATCCGGCTGACCAGCCCCGAGCGTTCTGCCTCTTCGGCATCCATGAACCGCCCCGTCAGGTGCATTTCCATTGACTTGGATTTGCCGACGACCCTGGTCAGCCGCTGGGTGCCACCGATGCCGGCAATAACGCCAAGATTGATTTCAGGCTGGCCAAATTTCGCATTGTCCGCCGCAATAATGAAATCGCACAACATGGCAAGTTCACAGCCGCCGCCCAGCGCATAGCCGGAGACGGCCGCTATGATCGGCTTGCGGATGTTTCTGATAATTTCGCCTTCCGGCCCGAACAGATCGGCGTTGAAAACCTCGACAAAGGATTTTTCCGCCATTTCCTTGATATCGGCCCCGGCCGCAAACGCCTTTTCCGAGCCGGTCAGAACGATGCAGCGCACCTTGTCATTCTTGTCTGCACATTGCAGGGCGTCGGTCAGTTCACCCAGCAGTTGCGTATTCAGCGCATTCAGCGCATCCGGCCGGTTCAGTCTGATAAGGGCAACGTGGTCTTCTATTTCGACAATGATTGTCTCGTAAGCCATGGGTCGGGCCTGTGTTGTTTCGGTTCAAGGGGATTGATTAGCACCCTGAACGTACGGTTCAAGCTATCTTTGACATTGCGGACAATAGAACGTCGAGCGGCCCGACTGTGTGATTCGGGCAATTTTTCCTTTGCAACCCTCGGTATGGCAGGGTTTTCCCGCGCACCCGTATACCCTGAAACTGTGTTGAAAATATCCCAGTTCCCCATCTGTCTGCCGGTAATCCCGCAGGGATGATCCACCCGAATCAATCGCCTCGGACAGAACAGTGCGCACAATGGGAACGAGCGCACGAATCTGCGCCCCGGCAATCTGGCCCGCCTTGCGCAGCGGGGAAAGGCCGGCGCGGTGCAGAACCTCGCACACGTATATATTGCCCAGACCGGCGACGACGCGCTGATCCAGCAATGCGGTCTTGATCGGCGTGTTGCGCGCGGCAAGTCTTTGCTGAAGGTAATCGCCATGGAAGGCATTGCCCAGCGGCTCGGGCCCCAGATTTTTCAGCAGGCGGTGGCTGTTGAGCTGATCGGTTGCACAAAGATCCATTGAGCCGAAACGCCGGGCATCATTAAAGACAACCCGCGCGCCGTTTTCCATGTCAAATATGACGTGATCGTGCTTTTGCGCCGGTCTGGCCGGATCGTCCGGCCCCAGACCAGAGATCAGCATCCGCCCGGACATGCCCAGATGAATGAGCAGCGTTTCCCCCGAGGACAGGTCTGCCAGAATGTATTTTGAGCGCCGGCGCAACTGCATCACCCGCTGTTGCGTGAGTCGCCCGGCCATGTTTTCCGGAAAGGGCCAGCGCAGATCCGGCCGGCGGACATCGGCAAAAAGGATGGTTTTGCCCTCCATGACCGGTTGCAAACCGCGGCGGACTGTCTCGACTTCTGGTAATTCCGGCATTTCGGGCCTTTCTGTTTCAGTGCCGCCATTGTATCGCCCCCATGGCTCCATATAAGAAGGCATGACAATAGAGAACGGCAAACATCATGAGCGAGCAAGACCAGAAAACCACCCATTTCGGATTTCAGACCGTTGCCGAGAAAGACAAGGCCGGAATGGTCCACGGGGTATTCACCAATGTGGCGTCGAAATACGATGTGATGAATGATGCCATGTCGATGGGCATTCACCGGATCTGGAAAGATGCGATGATGGATTGGCTGGCGCCGCAACCGGGGCAGAGGCTGCTGGATGTGGCCGGTGGCACGGGCGATATTGCCTTTCGCTTTCTCAAGCGGGCCGGGCAGGCGGACGCCACGGTGCTGGACATGACGGAATCGATGCTGATCGAAGGGGAACAGCGCGCCGAGGCCAGCCAGCTTTCGGACCGGCTGGAATGGGTTGTGGGCGACGCCATGGCGCTGCCGTTCAAGGATGGTACATTTGACGTCTATACAATTTCGTTCGGTATCCGCAATGTCACGCGGATTGCCGACGCGCTGAGCGAAGCCTTTCGCGTGCTGCGGCCGGGCGGGCGGTTGATGGTGCTGGAGTTCAGCCAGATACCGAATGAACTGATGCAGAAGGTCTATGATCTCTATTCGTTCAATGTTATCCCGCGTCTGGGCAAGCTGATCGCGAATGACCGGGATAGCTATCAGTATCTGGTTGAATCAATTCGAAAATTCCCCGATCAGGAGACATTCGCGCAGATGATCCGCGAGGCCGGATTCGACAATGTCAAATACCGCAACCTGAGCCTGGGTATCGCGGCGCTGCACTCGGGCTGGAAAATTTAGAGCATGCGCGGCCCCCATAATATCTGGCGGTTGATCCGCACCGGCGCCACGTTTGAGCGCACAGGCGCCATGACCGTGGTTCTGAATGCCATGGATGCGCCGACCCCGCTGCGCATTGCCGCCAGGGTGGTCGGCTGGCCGCTGAAATGGCTGGGCGTCAGGGGCGACCCGGCGATGCCGCCGGTCACGCGGGCCCTGACGGCCCTGGGCCCGGCCTATATCAAGTTCGGTCAAATCCTTTCTACCCGCCCCGATGTTGTTGGCGATGAACTGGCCGAGCAACTGACGGTGCTGCAGGATAAACTGCCACCCTTCCCGACCAGGGACGCAAAGAAAACGGTTGAAGACGAATTGGGCCGCCCGGTTGACGAGGTTTTCTCGGAATTCGGCGATGCGGTGGCAGCGGCCTCGATTGCGCAGGTGCACAAGGCGCGGCTGGTGGAAACCCAGGAAGAAGTGGCGGTAAAGGTGCTGCGGCCCGGCATCGAGCGTGCCTTTCGCAAGGACATCGACGCCTTTTATTTTGCCGCGTCAGTGATCGAATTTCTCTCGCCCGCATCGCGCCGCCTGCGGCCAGGTGATGTTGTGGCGCATTTTGACGGGGTTGTAACCGGCGAACTGGACCTGCGGATCGAGGCCTCGGCCAGTTCGGAATTTGCAAGCAACACCAGGGATGACGCGCATTTTCAGGTACCCGAAGCCCGCTGGGAGCTGTCCGGCAGACGCATGATGACGCTGGATTGGGCCGAAGGCATTCCGCTGGGCGATGTAAGCGCGCTGAAAGCTGCCGGGCACGACTGCAATGCGCTGGGCGAACAGGTGATGCAATTGTTCCTCAGCCATGCCCTGCGCGACGGCTATTTTCACGCCGACATGCACCAAGGAAACCTGAAGGTTGCCGATAACGGCGACATCATCGCCTATGACTTCGGCATCATGGGCCGGATTGATGAGTATACGCGCCGTGTTTACGCCGAAATCCTGTATGGGTTCATCCGGCGCGATTATCTGCGGGTTGCCGAGGTGCATTTCGAGGCGGGTTATGTGCCGGCAGACCGGGATGTGCACGAATTTGCCCAGGCGCTGCGGGCGGTCGGTGAGCCGATTTTCGGCGCCGACGCGACCGGCATTTCCATGGGGCGCCTGCTGCACTACCTTTTCGAGGTGACAGAACGGTTTGGCATGGAAACCCGCACCGAGCTTATCCTGCTGCAACGCACCATGGTTGTGGTCGAGGGTGTGGCACGATCGCTGAATGCGCATATCAACATATGGCAGGTGGCCCGGCCCATCGTTGAAAGCTATATCAAGCAAAGCATCGGCCCGCAGGCCCTGATGCGTGACCTGTTGCGCACGGCGCGAGTCCTGTCCCGGTTTGGCCCCCGCCTGCCGCAACTGGCCGAAGACGCCCTTATCCGACAATCGGAACTGCCACCGCCACCTGCCCGGAAATCTATCATGGCGCCCGTGGGATATGCCGTGCTGGGGGCCCTGGCCGGGGCGGGTGGCTACTGGGCCTTTCTGAATTTCTAGGACATGGCCCGAAAACCGCCACGGGAAACCTGCTGCATCAAACTGGATTTGCTCTAGGGCGTAGACCTATAAACCCTGCACCGCTGGCGCGAACGCTAGCCGGGCAAGCCGCCTGTATCGCCCTGACGCAGGGCGGTCACTTCTTCTGGTGTGACCCGAGATCCATTATCCAGAATCAGCACCGATTTCCCGTTTTGCTGGCGCACCTCGCGAACTGTGGAATAGGTTTCGGCGATGCTGGTTCCCAGCAACTTGCCCTCGCGATAGCTTTCCAGATTGAAGGAATACACGCCGGATTCAAACGGTGTGCCGTTGTCCTGCACGCCGGCCCAGAGGAGCGTTTCCTGCGAGGGGACCACTGGTAAACGCTGCACTTCGGCACCGGAGCTGTCATGAACGACCAGAACGGCCTGATCGGCCCCTTCGGCCGGATGCGGTGCAACCGTCAGCGGCTGCCCCCCGAACTTTGCCGGAACAGGCGCGCGCGCCTCCATTCCGACCCAACCGGCAAGTTGCGTCATCCCGCCGCCGCCCAGCCTGTCGCTGAGCGACTGGAGCAGATCATTGGTTCTGACCTGCTGTTCAACGCCCGAGAATGTTGCCAGTTGCGAGGCAAAATCCGACGATTCGATCGGTTTCAGGGGATCCTGATTTTGCATCTGCGCCGTGAGCATTCGCAGAAAGGTCTCGAAATCGGAGCTGAGTTCTTTTTTATCCTGGCCGAACGTTGCGCCGGGATTGGCCCCGCCGGGGGATGTTGCGGCCGGATTGGCGGATATTTCCATCTTCGGATCCTTTCATAATCGCAGATCAAGGTTATCGGTGCCCGCCAGGGCCAGATGAACCGGATCTGCCTTTTCACCTGGGTGCGTGATTGCTGCCCCGGCGGGTGGCAGATTGCCGAGCGCGCGGGCCGGGGCGGGATGCTGGCTGTTCTGCTGATTTTGCTGGCTGAACTGAAACTCTGTCTCACCATATCCCATGTTTCGGAATTCCTGCGCCAGCGCATGAATGTGGCGGCGCATCAGGTCGATTGTGTCGGGACGCTCGGCCACAATTGCAACCGACATGCCTGAATCACCCAGCGAAATGGTGAGCCGGACATGGCCCAGTTCCTCGGGATTGAGCGAAAGCTCAACCGGGCGATCGGGCAGATGCCCCGCCGCCGCCGCGATCTGACGGGCGGCATGATGCGCCAGAGCAGGCGCGTGTTGCAGAGCCGACGGGGGGGTATGCGCCGGCATTTTCAGCCTTTGGTCAAGGATGGCTGGGTTGAATTCCGAGCCTGTTTCAGGCGTGTCGGCCACGGGGTTGATATCATCCTTCGCAACCGTCGCGGGCTGTTCCGCGGTGATTTCGCTATCTGATCGGCGCAGCCCCCCTACGGCCCGCACGACCGTATTGTCGCCGTCGGAAGCGCGGTTTCCTGGGGGTTCCCGGCCCTGAACTGCCATTGTCTGCAGGTTTTGCAGTGCAGCCACCGCCCCGGTTTGCGGCGTTGTCATTCGTGGCTGAACCGGCGTTTGAGCCTGTGTCGGTCCGTCGTCCGGCGCTGGAACGCCTGTAACCGTGCTTGCGGGATCTGTTTTGTCCGTCTCCTTTAACGCAGGGGGCAGGTTGTGGCTGACCGTGCTTTCAGGACTTTTCCCGGAATTGCGCGGAGTTGAAACGAACGGATCAGCCGTCAACTGATTGTGTTGCACAACGTTTGAACTGCGCAGCCGCGAAACCCCGTCGTCGCGCCGTATTGGCTGATTTTGCTGCGGCTGGGCAACCTTGGCCGGCACCGCCTGTCCGCTCGGATGAGTGAACGGGGCGATACCGGAGGGTACAGAAAATGCCGGGCCTTCTTTGGCCGGGGCGGAACGACGACCTGTCGTGTCGCCGGATTCTGCCGGCGCGTGCTGATCTTTCACTGCTTTCTTCTCAGGATGGGGCCGCGCAGTGGCGAGCCCCTGCGGCGCAGCCCTGACAACAGCGGCATCCGGTCGCCTGTTTCCAGGCTGATCATCCCCTTTAGCCGTTGCGGGTGCAGGCATCTGGCCTGCCTGACGCGAAACTGTTTGCGTCGGATATGCGGTTTCCGTTTCTGGCTCGGGCGCCGATTGCGGATGCTGCTGTTTCGCTATTGCGGCGGAGGCTCCGGACCCGTCAGACCCGGCCCGATCTGCCCCGCCCGGCGCCGGTTTTGCCCTGACCGCTGCATCCGGTTCCGTTTTGCTGACCTCTGGGGCGGCCCCGGAAGGAACCGGGGTTTCATCCGGGAGTTCCACAGGCCCCGACGTGGGCAGCATTTCGGGGACAGGCGGTGTTTCAAGGTCAGGCCGCAGCGCAGGGGC
>Ga0256841_1002657_pt1 | contig 14006 bp, 12 predicted proteins | sample 356308metaG_FD_185971 | JGI IMG/M metagenome (GOLD analysis project Ga0256841, IMG submission 185971) | Hydrothermal vent microbial communities from Mid Atlantic Ridge, Atlantic Ocean - 356-308 | ecosystem: Environmental > Aquatic > Marine > Hydrothermal vents | place: Atlantic Ocean: Mid...
TCTTCCGGGACCAGCAAGAACGCAAAGGCAGCTACCATGCACATGATACCCAGAAACAGGGCAAGATTCTTGCCAGGGATCATGTTGGACATAAAAGAACCCAGGAAGACACCTGGAATGGCATAAAAACAGAAAAGGCGGACAAGATGCCAGTCGACTTTTTTGAGCCTGTGGTTGGCGTATGCCCCTGAACCCTGGCCAAATATCTGTATCAAGAGAGAAAGCACGATGGCTTCGTGCGGATTTGCTTTAAGAGCCAACAAGAAAAACGGGGCCCACAGGATACCTCCTCCTATGCCTGTTAGAGAAGACACCGTAGCAATGGCAATGCCTGCTGGAAACGTAATCCACGGATCATGAAAAGTCATCTAGTGGCTTCTTTATCTTAATTTCGTAAAGGTTAAAATCTCCAAGTAGGTTTTTTAGCCCTTCGAGAGAACCTCGAGCTTCCAGAAAGCTGCTTTCGATCTCTGACGCAGCCTTGTGGCTCCCTTCCTCGTGGATAATTTTCGTCAGATTTTCCTTGCACCGATACATGTTACTTTCAATGTCATCCAGGTAAACAAGTGTATTTGTGATAATTTCCTGGATATTTGCTGTAAGGTCATTTATTAGTTCCCCCACTTCGGCCAATTCATCGTTCGACTTCACTTCTATGGATTCCCTGAGATCCCCGGATGCTATTTTTTGCGCAGCCTTAACCATGTGATTAAGCGGTCCGATGATGTTTTTGACAAACATTATAAAAACCATGGCAGATACCACCACGAGCAATGCAAGAAGAAGTATAATCTTATTTCGCCAGTACTTGATTATTTCAAGGGTGGGTTGAGGTATATGTTGTTGCTTGGCATATGTAACTTGAACACTTTCGAGCACTTGTCTGGATACTTTTTCTATTCTGAATTGTATCCAGAATTCACAGGCCATAAATACCGTCACAATGACTATCAATGAAAAGTATATAACCATTTTCCGTGCTATGCTGGATTTTCTTCTCATCTGGTCCCGGTCTTTTCCAAATTTTGCTAGATTAGAATCTTTTTTCTGACTATTTTAGAATTTAAGGGTTTAATCTTGCAAAAGATTCTTGCTTGACATGTGGCTATTGCCTAAATCCGTGACGAGAGTTTATGATTAATTTGTATAACATATCTAAATTGCTTATTATTAGTCACACAGCCAGGATGGGATATTCTTCACCTTGTCATGCATTTTTTTCCGTACTATGGGTCGTCCACCTGCACCGCATCCGCGGCGTCATCGGCCGCGGGAGATAATGAACTATAGTTCGTCGGGCTCTTCCATGCATCTACAGCCCAGGTGAACGATCACGGATTCAGGCATTTCTTTTTATTGAAGGTTTCTTGACTTGACCAGGCCATGCTAATATATTCCGTGTTCTGATCGGGTAAAGCGTGAACCGTTATGCGGTAAATTGAAGGGCTAAAAGGAGGAAGCGCGGCGTGATTGACAGTTATCTTGTTGAGTGTATTGAAAATAGCTTGGAGCAGATTGCCAGCGAAAAAGGGATAGAGGTTAAAACCCCATGGGATATTACCATCGAGGTACCGAAGATCGAGGAACATGGCGACTATGCCACAAACGTGGCCATGGTCAAAGCCAGGGTATTCGGAGAACCACCTAGGAAGTTAGCGGAAAAGATTGTGGGTAGACTTCAAGACAGGGAAAATCTCATTTCGGATATTAATATAGCCGGTCCCGGCTTTATAAACTTTTTCATTAAAAACAGTGCCTGGCAGGAGGTGATCAGGGTAATTATTAAGAAGGCTGAAAACTATGGCAAGAGCAACTGGGGTAGGGGAGCTCGAGTTCAGGTAGAATTTGTAAGTGCCAATCCCACGGGCCCTTTGCACGTGGGACATGGTAGGGGTGCGGCAGTGGGCGACGTGATAGCCAGGGTCCTTGAAGCTACCGGGCACAAAGTATCCAGAGAATACTATGTAAATGATGCTGGTCGACAGATGGAAATACTGGGGCATTCGATATTGCTGAGGTACCTTGAGTTGTTTGGTCGCGAGGTCGACTTCCCTGAGGACTATTACCAGGGTGAGTATATCTTTGACTTGGCAAGAGAAATAAAAGAAGAAAAAGGTGACTATTATCTGGGCGTTGAAGAATCTCGTGCAATTGCTGAGCTCTCAGAATACGGCGGGAAAAGGATTCTGGATGAGATAAAGGATGACCTAAATCGTTTCGGGATTGAGTACGAATGCTGGTTCAGCGAAAAAAGCTTGTTTGAGAACAGTTCTGTTTCCAGAACCATAGAAGAACTGAAAGGTAGAGGTCTTATTTACGATAAGGATGGTGCACAGTGGTTTAAGTCATCGGAATTTGGTGATGAGAAAGACCGTGTGGTAGTTAGGTCAAATGGGGCATTGACGTACTTTGCTTCCGACCTCGCTTACCATAAGAACAAGTTTGAAAGAGGTTTTGAAAAGGTAATCGACGTTTGGGGTGCTGACCACCACGGATACATTGACAGGATAAAAGCAGGCGTAAAGGCTCTGGGGTTCAGCGACGAAGCACTTGAGATAATACTGGTTCAACTAGTTAACCTTCTTAGAAAGGGTGAGCCGGTGGCGATGTCTACGCGTAAAGGGGAGTTTGTAACTCTGCGGGAAGTAATGGAAGAGGTTGGAAAAGATGCTGCTAGGTATATCTTTCTTACAAGGAGATCAGATAGCCATCTCGATTTTGACCTTGAACTGGCAAAGGAAAAAAGTAGTGATAACCCCGTGTACTACGTCCAGTATGCCCATGCCCGAATATGTAGCCTGTTTAGAGTTGCAAAAGAAGAAAACATAGAAGTTGACTGGTCTCGGGATGTTGACTTGAGCCTTTTGAATCTGCCGCAAGAGAAAAGAATGATGAAAATTCTGGCCCAGTTTCCCTCCGTTGTGAATAACTCGGCTATATTTCTAGAACCACACAGGTTGCCCTATTATCTAAATGACCTGGTTTCCGTTTTTCACAGTTACTATAATAAAAACAGGATAATTTCCGATAATCGGCCTCTAATGATGGCGCGTTTCTGGCTCGCCAGATCCATTCAAATAGTTATCAAAAACGCACTTAATATCCTGGGAGTAAGTGCCCCCGAGAAAATGTAGATGAAGAAAAAAGAAAAACCGTCTAGGGAACCGAGATCCTACAATTTCAGGCTTACGCTAGCACAGCTTGTTGGTCTGGCGGGAGTTGCGCTTCTCGTTTGTTTATGGATGTTTGTTCTTGGCATTCTTACCGGGAGAGGTACCATATTTACCAAATTAAAATGGCTTGGCGTAGAAAGTGAAAAAGAGGTCAAATCAGTTCAGGGTGACAGGACACGGAGTCGCTTGGCTAAAAAAGAAAAAAGAGAAAGTAACGAGGAGCTTGATCCTGAAAAGCTTGAAAAGCAGCTAGAATTTTTCCATAAGCTTGAACACGCCAAGCAAGGCCCCACAAAGGAGATTGTTCCAACAGGTGCCAGAAATGAACAAGTAAATCCTCTCTCCAAGGAAGCAAAAAACAACCGTGCCAGAAAATTTTTTATCCTGGTAGCGTCTTTCAGAAAGAAAGAAATGGCAGATGTAGTTGCGAGAAGGCTCAAAAAGTACGATTACAAGGGTTACGTTGAAAAGGTAAATCTAAAAGAAAAAGGGACCTGGTACCGGGTCTGTGTTGGCAACTACGTTAAAAAGGATGAAGCAAGAAAGCATGCAAAAATAATTCGCGAAAAATTGAGGGTATCTCCGCTTGTAATGCTGAGATCTGAATAGCGATAAACGCCGATGTTTCTAGCCACGGACAAAGCTGTGGAGCAAGGGGTGACGAACAGGGTAACCTACGGTTTTCAAGCGTGGGGGTAGGGTTCGTCGTGGCTAATGTAATCTTGTGAAGCCGCGGTGGCTAGGTTGTACCTGTTCAAGGGGAGGATGTCTCAGCAATCTAATCCTCTTTTACCAGTTCCTCTGAATATATAAATGCACCATCTCGCATTTCGACATGGTTGTTTTTCCTTGTTAAAATCCAACCACTTTTCCCCTTTCCTCCGAAGGGTAACCTTAGAGGGGTAAACTTGAATTCGGGGTTGTTATGCACCATACCAAAATGATCCTTAAATTTCTTGGTAGTGGTGTCGGATGGTGTGCCAAAATATGCCAGGAGAAAACCGTATTTGGTGTTTATGGCTGCTTTGAGAATCTCGTCTTCATCCTTGCACCTGTGAAGTATCAGGAAAGGACCGAATAACTCGAGGTCGGGGTACTTGGTGGCTTCCAGGACAAATGGTTTAATCCATTCTCCTTCAATGGATCCGCACAGAATCTTTGCATCTTTGCAACTCTTGATCGCATTTTCCATCAAAATCCTCGTACGTCGTGCTTTTATTGGGCCTATGTCGGTATCTTCTTCCATGGGATCTCCCACCTTAATCTTACCCGTTCTTTCAAGAATCCTGTCCTTTATTTCGTCGTAAAGGCTTTCGTGTATAAGGGCTCTTTTTAGAGTGGTACAGTACTGCCCACCATTGATAAAAGCCCTGGTTGTTATGAAATTAGAAGCCTTCTCCGGATCGGCATCCTTGAAAACAGTGGCTACTGGCATGCCACCGGGTCCGGCAAAAAATATCCTATCGAAATGCTGGATGAAGTTCTTGTAGTACTCCCCCACTGCACCGGCACCTGATATAAACAACACCCTTACAAGGGGGTCTTCTATACACTCTTTACCGAAAATCCTGTTGTCCTTTGGATATACTGATTCCAGTTCCGGAAAAGGTACTACAAGTTGTGTAACTATTTCTGCAGTTCGGGGAGTAAGAGAAGAAAAACTGAATCGTAGCCTGTTGCCTCCGATTATGGCCGCGCCCCCCAACCTTGCAAGCATCACGGTTGGCGCATCGTAGGGAAATACCGCGGCGACGACACCGTATGGCTTCTTCCCCTCCACGTATTTCGTTTCTTCTTCCATGGTTTTCAGGTGTTCAACGGAAAGATCTACTTCAATAGAAGTGATTTTTTTCGGGAAACCGGCGTCTTCGGCAGCAGCTCTAATAAGGCTTTCTTTTGCTCCTGCAATCTTTTCTGCCAATTTAGTACAAGTATTTAACCTATCAATCATTTTGGTTTCCATCTTTCCGTCCTTTCCCATGGCGATACTCTTAAATTGAATCAAGTTGTTACATCGGAATATGAGACGAATAACACCGTGTTGTATTTTAGTACTAAGCGAGTAAAATTAAAAGGAAGAAATTGCGGAAGGCAAGGAATAGAAATGCAATTATCCTACGGCAGCGAAGCCGCAACCAAAACTCAGGACAAAGATTGATGGTTTCGTAAAAAGTCCTAAAACCGGTCATTGCGAGGCTCCCACACCCACTTTATGACAATGTTTTCGGCTTAATATCAAGATGTATGGCTTAAAGTGGGTGTGGGAGACGCGGCAATCTCATCAGCAAGAGATTGAGGATTAGGGATGAATCAGCTTCTGCTTTACTCCTTAATCCATCAATTCCTACTCCGGTCTTACCCCCATAATCAGTGAGATTGCTTCGCTTCGCTCGCAATGACAAAACAGGAGATTTTTTGCGATACTGTCAGGGTTAAGACATGCTAAAGCGTTACATGTTCATGAGGAAGTATCCTAATCTTGGTGGTCGGGGCGAGAGGATTTGAACCTCCGACCCCCTGCTCCCAAGGCAGGTGCGCTAGCCAGACTGCGCCACGCCCCGATATTCACTGTCAAACAGGTACAGGTTATCTATCACAAACATAGCAAAACGGCAAGTTTTTTTGATCCAAGCTTCCATGGCAAGTACAAGGTACGGATTTATTCCGGGCTAGAAACGAAATCTTCCACAAGGGTCTTCATTCGTTCCAGGGCTCGAGCCCTATGGCTTATCCTGTTTTTAACTTCAAGGGGTATCTCTGCCATGGTTTTACCGAGTTTAGGAACGAAAAAAATTGGGTCATAACCAAACCCGAATGATCCTCTCGGTTCAAAGGTAATCTCCCCAGGACATCTACCCACAGATGCCACCCATCGCTTGCCGGGAGATGCCAGGCTCATTACACACCTGAATGCCGCCCTTCTTTTTTCTCTTGGTACCCCGTGAAGATCTCTCAAAAGTTTCGCATTGTTTTCTTCGTCAGTGGCTTTTTCTCCCGCAAAACGCGCCGAATATACTCCGGGTTTACCACCGAGGTAGGCAACTTCAAGCCCTGAGTCATCTGCCAACACGTATTTTCCTGTCATGGCGGCTATGGTTCTGGCTTTAATAAGGCTGTTTTCCAGAAATGTTTCCCCGTTTTCTTCAATATCTTCATCGAACCCGATGTCGGCCAATCCGAGAACCCGAAAAGGGAAATCAGTTAGAATAGCTTTTATTTCTGCCAGCTTTCCTTTATTATTTGTTGCGACTATAATCTCTATTGCTTCGCTCATAGTTCTATGTACCCAGGTATCCAGATATTTTTCGAAATCCTTGCGCAATAGTTCAACTTATGGTAACAGGATTTGCCTTTTACCGAAAGAGTATTTTTTGAGCATCCGTGAGGAGCTACTTAATGTTAAACCTGAGTGCGTGACAAAACTATATGAGTGTCTTGCACAATACGGCTAAATTAGAGGTTATTGTCCATACAATCAGGGCGGATTATTCTTTACCTTGTCAAGCAATATTTTTCCGCCCCGCGGATCATCTACCTGCACCGCAAATACGGCCCGGGTGAACGATCACGAAATCAGGTTAAAAAGGAATTGTGTAAAATTGATATGCTGAATTTTTTGTGAGGAAGAAGTAAAATGGCTGAAATTTCCCCTTTTCGAGGTATTTATTTTGACTCTGCCAAGGTTCCGAATTTAAATGACGTAATTACACCACCGTATGATGTTATTGAACCGGAGCAGCAACAAGAATTTTATAGGCGCAGTCCATATAACATGATTCACCTTATTCTTGGAATGCACTGTTCCCTAGAAGATGATTCTGAAGAACAGTATAACAAGGCCGGAGAGCTTTTCAACAGGTGGTTGAAAGAGGGCATCCTGAGACGTGACCCCGTTCCTGCTATATACCCGTACGAAATTGAATACAGGCTCTCTCCAAGCCTGTCCAAAAAGAGAAAGGGCTACATATGCCTGCTGAGGTTAGAAGAATTCGAAACGGGATGCATTCGGCCTCACGAAAAAACATATGAAGCAACTAAATCCGAAAGGCTAAAACTCATGTGCTGTTGTAACGCCAACCTTAGCCAGATATTTGCCCTCTATTCAGATCCTGCAGACGTTGTAATGCATTACCTGGAACAAGGACGGGAATCCAGTCCCCTGATCGATTTTGAAGATGAAACCGGAATAAAGCACAAGATATGGCGCACCACTGACAAAAGGATATTGAGAAAAGTCCATTCGCTCATGAAAGATAAGTCTATTTTTATTGCAGATGGCCACCATAGGTATGAAACGGCATTAAATTATATGCGAATAATGCGGGAGAGGTTCCCTGAAAGGGGTGAAAAGGCATCCTTTAACTATGTAATGGTTTACCTGGCAAACCTGAATCATTCGGGAGTATCCATACTGCCAACGCATCGCATGCTCACCGAATTTAATGGCTTCAACGTGGAGAAGTTTCTCGAAAAAATGACGAAATATTTCGAATACGACGAATTTCCGTTCGACGAAGCGACCAAAACAGAGGTATTGGAACAGTTTATTGCCAGGCTGAAGAGCTTTGAGCGCACTGGGGGTGCTTTTGGGTTTTACGTCCGGGGTGTCCGGAAATTCTTTCTCCTTCGGGCTAAAAAGGATATTGTAAAATCCTTTTTACAGGAGAAAAAGTTTCCGGAAGCAATGTTGAATCTCGACGTCGTTATCCTTACGCACCTCATCCTGAAGCACGTTTTGCAGGTTTCAGACGAATTCCTGAATAATGAAAAGAAAATGTGGTACGAGCACGACGCTCATAAGGCGATATCTCTTGTTGATTCCGGACAATACAAGATGACATTTCTTATCAACCCAACGAGAATAGACCAGGTCCAGGCAATTGCAAGCGCCGGTCTGATTATGCCCCACAAGGCTACATATTTTTACCCGAAGGTTATTACGGGAACGATCCTCAATTTGATAGATCCTAGCGAGGACGTTGATTTTTGAATTAGATGATTCCCGTCGATGTAACAGAAGATAGCCTGTTTGGTGGCAGGCTCAAAATATTGCAACCGGTCAAAGGATACCGGTTTGCATTGGACGCCGTTTTACTTGCCGGGCTATCACGTCCGTTACCCGATGAAAACGTCGTGGATCTCGGAACGGGGTGCGGAGTCATCCCGCTTATCTTTGCCTACCGCAACCAGGGTAAATCCATAACGGGCATAGAAATCCAAGAAGCTCTTGCAGAACTCGCTTCAAGAAACGTGGAAATCAATTCCCTGAAAAACAAGGTGAAGATTCTGAAAGGTGATTTTAAAAAGATTCGTGAATACCTACCACCCGAAGAGGCGGACCTCGTTGTAAGCAATCCCCCGTATAGGAAAGTGCGTACCGGAAGGATTAACCCTAACGAGGAAAAGGCGCTGGCAAGGCATGAAATTCTTGGCTCCGTGGAAGATGTGCTTAAAGCTGCTAAGTACCTTCTAAAAACGAAAGGGAGGCTCGCAACTATCTATCCCGCTTACAGGCTCGCTCACCTAATCTCAGCAGCATCAAAAACTGGTTTCGAACCCAAGAAGCTAACAGTAATTTACTCTGCTCCGGGACAAAGTGCCTGCCTCGTATACATGGAGGCTCGCAAAGGGGGAGGAGAAGAACTTCACATTGATCCTCCCTTCTATATCTACGACGCGTCCGGGGATTACAGCCCCCAGATGAAAGTGCTCTACGAGTAAAAGCATCATACTAGCGAAAGGCCTCGACGAGGCTATCCATATCTTTCCTGGATTGAAGGATTCTTACGTCTTTGAATCCGGCTTTTTGTAAGGTTTCCGATATCTCGGAAAAAGTATACGTGGTACCACCTGGGGTATTTACGAGCATGTTGACAGCAAAAATGGCTCCCCCCGGAGGATCGGTCCTTGTCTCATCCATTACGTAGTCACGGATTACTATTCTTCCACCGGGAATGAGGGCATCATAAGCCTTTTTGAAAAGCTCCTCGTTTTGCGACAAACTATTTTGGTGTATTATTGCAGAAAGAAAAACCAGGTCGTGCCCTCCTGGAAGCGGATCTTTATAAAAGTCTCCTTTTACAAGTTCTACCCTATCCCAGTACTCGGTGTTTTTTAGTCTTTCCTGTGCGATCTCTATAACGTCTGGCAGGTCAAAGAGAGTTGCCCTGAGGTCTCGTGACGCTTTAAGAAATGCTACCGTGTAAGTACCCGACGCTCCCCCCACGTCAAGCAGTTTTTTTGCTGTTCCAGGATTAACGGCCTTCACTATGTCATCTGCCCTGTTTTTGGCAACTACGTGCATGGCTTGAATGAAGGTTTTCAGTCTCTCCTTGCCCCTGGATAGAACTGATATCTCTTCAACCTTAACTTCCCCTTTAACTATTGGTGTCAGTTTATTCCACTGGTCCCACAGGTGAATGAGATGTTCAAAAATTCCTCGGGCATTGTCAGGGTCCTCGGGGTCCAAAAATTTGAGCAGACTTTGAGATATACGATACATGCCTTTCTTTTTCTCTACAAGACCCAACGCTGCCAAGGCATCCATGATAATCCCCATTCCTCTTTCCGTAGCACCTAATTTGTCGGATAATTCGCTGGCACTTTTTTCTTGTCTAAGGATTTGGTCAAAGACTCCGAGCTCTAAAGCGGTAAAAAATATCCTTGAATCGCAAAACTTCCACCCCAATTCCATCAAACCTTCCATGTTCCATTCTTTTCCCATGTATCTCTCCTCATACATTTTTTAGCAATTCCCTGGCATGAGCGAGGGTTCTATCCGAGATTTTCAGTCCTCCAAGCATGCGTGCTATCTCTTTTTCCCTCTCCTCGCTGCCAAGCTTACTTATAAATGTTTCTGTTCTTTTATTTTTTACCTTCTTGAAAACAGTGAAATGAAGATTACCAAAGCATGCGATCTGCGGAAGATGCGTGATGCAGATCACCTGCTGATTCTTAGATATCTTGCTCAACATCCTACCCACAAGAGAAGCTGTTTTACCCCCTATCCCCGCATCTACTTCGTCGAAAATGAGAGTTTCCCTGCTCTGGTTGTCCGAAAGAAGAACCTTCAAAGCAAGCATTATCCGAGATAGTTCTCCTCCGGAGGCGACTCTTGCAAGTGGTTTCAGTTCTTCCCCCGGGTTGGCCGAAAAATAAAATTCTACTATATCTATTCCCTTCTCGTTAACCTGGACACCGGGTATTTCCTTAAAACGTACGGAAAACTTCGCTTCTGTCATGCCCAGTTGTTGCAAGTTTTTTTCAACAGCCTTGGCAAAACGGCGAGCAGCCCTTTTCCTAGATTCTGAAAGCGATCTTGCCTTGTTGTAAACTACATCAAACTTCTTCTTTAGTTTTAACTTTAACTCTTCCAGTAGAAACTCAGTATTTTCCAGTACTTCAAGCTTCTCTTCAAGCTCCCTTAATCGTTGAAGAACACTGGCCGTGCTACCACCGTATTTCCTGGTTACGCGCTGAATTTCATGGAGCCGTCCCTCTATGTCTGCAAGCCTTGTCGGGTTGAATACTATGCTATTTTTGTAGTCACGAATTGAGTAAGCCAACTCGGATAGGTTTACCTGGGATTCGTTTAGCATTTCAAGAAAGCTTGATACACTTTTGTCTATTTGGGACAATTCTTCAAGGTTCTTTTTCACTACTGACAGCTTTTCCAGGATAGATCCGGTTTCCCCGTAAAGCAAATCATAGCTTTCGCTGGAAGCTGAAAAGAGAAGTTCTGCGTGTTTGAGTAAGTTTCGTTCCCTTTCAAGTTCTTCCTCTTCCCCGGGTTTCAGGTTTAGCTTCCTTATTTCCCGAATCTGGAACTTGATGAAATCTTCCTGTTCCTCTTTGTTTTTGGCTTCGCGACTCAACTTTTCCAGTTTCCTTTTGAGTCCTTCGTACTGGAAATAGAGTACCTGGTAGTCCCGAAGTTCATCGTTTAGTTGACCAAAATTATCCAGTACCCAGATATGAGTATCCGGGTCCAAAAGTCTCTGATGCTCGTGCTGGCTGGAAATATCCACCAACCCGGAAGTAATTTCGCTTACTAGGGAAACTGTTGCGAGCTTGCCGTTTATGAACACCTTGTTACGCCCTGTTTTTGATATGCTCCTGCTGATAAGGAGCTCCTCTCCGCTATCGAATCCCTTCTCCCTCAAAATGTTTTGGACGCTAGGACTACGACCAATATCAAATAGGCCCTCCACCTGTGCCTCGTCGTAGCCACTCCTGATTAAATCGGGGCTGGCTCGACCTCCCAAGAGTAGGTTAACGGCACCCACAAGGATAGATTTGCCTGCTCCCGTTTCGCCCGAAATGATGTTGAGCCCCTCTTCGAAATTGATCTCCAGTTCCGATATTATCGCAAAATTTGTTACTCTGAGCGTTACAAGCAATTATCTACTCCTACCCTGAATATTCGTGGGTTATCCTCGTTCGGCCGGAACATTTTATTTGACAACCCACGTGATTGGAAATAGATTATTTTTGTCTTTTACCTGTCATTCCAAAGGAATATCTGGTTATCATTAACAAAAATGTTTTCAAAAGTCCAAGGGAGGAAGATACCATGAGTTCAGACTGTATATTTTGTAAAATTGTAAAAGGCGAAATTCCTTCCACCAAGGTTATGGAGACAGAAAAGAGCTACTGTTTTCTGGATATTAATCCTATTAATCCCGGGCACCTACTGGTAATTCCGAAGGAGCATTTTACCACAATATTCGATATCCCGGATGATGTCCTTGCCGACCTGATTTCCACGGTAAAAAAACTGAGCGAGGCAGTCTACAAGGCCGTAAGTGCCGAAGGCATAAACGTCGTTCAGAATAACTACCGGGCTGCCGGTCAGCTCATTGACCATGCTCACTTTCACATCATACCACGGTTTTCCAATGATGGATTCCTCACATCCTGGCCTGGCAAACCGGCCAACGCATCAGATCTAAATGCGGTAAAAGATAAAATAACAAGTCACCTGTAAATGTTGAAACAGCTATTTGATTTTAGGAAGCTCTGATTAATTTTAATTCTGATTTCTAGGACTACCAATCAATTAAACAAGTAGGACGAGCACGACGCATAAACCGTCATTCCGGCCGGAGCGAAGCGTAGAGGCGGAATCCAGGATTTTCTAACTAGATGCCGGATCGAGCCTGCCCCTGGCGAGATCAGGGGGGGCATGACGTGCAAGTGGCCATTGACAAACTAAGTAATTAATCAGAGTTTCCTTTAGTATAAACCCGGGTAGTATGGGCGCGAGAGATAAGGGGATCAGCAGGTTGGATCCCCTTTCGAATAGTATTACTTTTTTTCCGGTTCCCATTTGTTCAGCACTTCCTGTACCCAACCCATGGCAGCCATCATTTTGGGAAAGCCCACCGTGGTCATGGCCAGCAGTACCACGTGGTAAAGCTCTTCTTTCGTTGCACCCGCGTTTAGGGCTTTTCTCGTGTGAGACATAACAGCACCTCGGGAGTTGTTACCGATTGCAATGCCAAGTTTTACGAGGTCCTGGGTCTTTTCATCTAGGGGGCCACTTTTCCTACATGTGATACCCAGTTGTTTGTAATCTTTTATCACCTCCGGAAAATTCTCCGAAAATATCCTGTAAAGCTCTGGCAAATACATTTTTCCCTCCTTCCTTTAGAATTTCAAGTTGTTTGGGCGTCACATCGACGCATGAAAATAGAACCTTAATCCGTAGGGCGTAAAAAGATTGCTTGACAAGGTGAAGGATAATCCTCTTTCCACGAATCCCATAGCCCCACGGATAAATCCGATGGGTGTCCTGAGACCGTGTTCACCATATCCATGATTAGAACCGTTGTCTACCTTGCCGGTGATCCCCACTATTACTACTATAAGAAAGTCCACAGTTTTAATCTTTCCTTTAAACCACGGTTTCTTTCGTCTTTTTCTCCTCAGCCCACGGTTTTAACCGTGGGTAAAAATATCGGGGCTTATCACAAAACCGATTCATCGGTTTCTAAGGTTAAATAATTGCTATTTGCTACTCTTCTGGTTCTTTTACATAAAGCAAAAGGGCTGCTCCGGCAATAAACAAAAGAAGCAATGATCCTATTCCCCACCTTGAAGCAAGTTCCCCCACTTTCGGCAAGTTTCCGTTGTAATAACCCGTCATAAGCAGGATTTCCCTCGCCCCTAGCACGCTAATTCCTACCAGGGCCGGTCCTATTATAGCAGCAAACTTTCCGAGCATGTTGTAAAAACCAAAATACTCTCCTGACCTCTCTTTCGGAATTAATCGGGAATAAAAAGATCTACTCAAGGCCTGAATACCACCTTGCACCAGCCCAATCAAAATTGCAAGCACATAAAACTCAACACTTTTTCTCATGAAAACGCCCCATACTGTTATAAAGGCGTACATAAAAATCGCGAATAATATGGTTTGTTTCGTTCCGAAAAATTCACTGAGTTTGGAGAAACCAAGGGTAGCGGGGAAGCCAACAAATTGAGTGATCAAAAGTGCCGTGATCAGTATCTTGGTGTCGAATCCCAGAGATAGGCCGTAATCTACGGCCATCCGCACAATGGTATCAACCCCTTCGATATAAAGCCAATAAGCTATCAAGAAAAGAACAATGTTACGGGATTTTCTTATCTTTTTGAGGGTGGATAAGACCTGCTGAAAACCCAACCGGAACACGGACTTGTCCTTGAGCGGTGCAAGGGGCAGTCGCTCCTGGGGTTCAGGTACCCAGATTGCCGTAAAGAAGGTAAAGAGACCCCACCAAATGGCAACGCTCAAAAAAGAGAATCTTACCGCCGTTGCTGAGTTATTCAAACCGAAAGAGGCAGGGTGCA